>JAESFU010000295.1_pt1 | contig 42505 bp, 33 predicted proteins | sample 9269461 | NCBI WGS metagenome assembly JAESFU01 (sample SAMN14502556, study PRJNA617107) | algae metagenome | isolation source: Stenomitos rutilans HA7619-LM2 and co-occurring heterotrophs from cave walls | place: USA: Waikapalae cave, Hawaii | collected 2009-07-28
CGACCCTTCGAGCGTCATTCCCCCGCAGGGCGAGGCGTTTGAAGATGCACTGATCCGCGTCCGGGATTCGCTCGGCCCTGCGATCGCCAAGTATGCAAAGCCCGGCCAGGGCATCGCGATCGTGGTCGGCCCGACCGTCTTTGGCATCATCAATTGCTGGCTGCAAAAGCGGCCCGCGACCGATCTATGGAAGATCGTGGACGAGACGACATCGCTCCAGCGACTGGCGGTGGATCTCGGTACCATGACTGCAATCCAGGCGACTCCCAGCACTCCTGAAGTCGCGGGGAAGAACGGGTCCGCCGGCCCGTGGCAAGGACGGGAATCTGCCCAGCAGGTCCAGCACGTGCGCCGCTGAGGCGAGCGTCGTGCAGAATCCGCAGAGGCCAGACTCCCAAAGACTGTGCGTGCAGGTGAACGAGTTCTCCTGCCGCCCAAACAAGCCAGCATCCACGCCCGGCCGTTCCGAGCCGGTTGAATGAAGAGTTGAAAGACATGACCAAGACCGCAACGAGGACGTGGAGTGAAGTCCGCCCCCAGCGCCGCGCGACGATCCCCGAGGGTCTGTGGCTCCGCTGCCCGGGGTGTGCACGGATGGTGTATCGCAAGCACCTTGAGGCAAACCAGCACGTCTGCCCCGAGTGCCACCACCACTACCGCATCTCCGCGACTGAACGCGTTGACCAGCTTGCAGACGCAGGCTCGTTCCGCGAGATGTTCGCCAACCTCGGCCCTGCAGATCCGCTCCGCTTCAAGGACCTCAAGGCTTATAAGGACCGCATCGTTGCCGAGCAGGTCCGGACGGGCCAGACCGACGCGATCAAGGCAGGCACCTGCTTCATCAAGGGCCGTCCCGCGATGATCTGCTGCCTCGACCTGACGTTCATGATGGGGTCGATGGGTTCGGTCGTCGGTGAGACAATCACCCGCGCCATCGAGCACGCGATGCCCAACCGCAAGGCAGGCACGCCGGGCCTTCCGGTCATCGTCGTGAGCTGCTCGGGCGGTGCACGCATGCAGGAGTCGGGCCTCTCGCTGATGCAGATGGCCAAGACCTCCGCTGCACTTGCCCGGTTTGACGATGCAGGTGGTTTGTTCATCAGCGTCCTGACCGACCCGACGACGGGCGGCGTGACTGCCAGCTTCGCCATGCTCGGCGACGTGATCTTTGCAGAGCCCAAGGCCCTGATCGGCTTTGCAGGCCCGCGTGTTATCCAGCAGACCATCCGCCAGGAACTGCCCGAAGGCTTCCAGCGCTCCGAGTTCCTGATGAAGATGGGCCTGGTCGACCGCGTCGTCCACCGCGCCAATCTCAGGACCGAGATCGCGCGAGTGATCGACTATACCGGGACCTGATCCCACGCCCCCGCTGCTTCTGGCCTGAATCCCTGAACCTCCGTGTGAATCCGCCCGACGCTTCGTGCGATCGGCGTGGTTTTCGCATGGACGATGCCTTATCGGTACCGCATGACCCTTCGTTATAAGGCCATGCTTCCGATGCCGAGGCTTCCGAGGGGAGGTTCGACGTGGACACGAGCAGGATGGATGTGCACACGGATCTGCAGATTGATCTGCACATGGATCGCGAGGTCGACGATTCGGCGACTGCAACGTCTGGCTACGGCGAACTGATCTCTGAACGCAGGTCGGGCGTCACGCCCTATATCCTCGCTGCGTTCTGCGTTGGATTCGCAGGGATCTGTGTGTGGCCGATCGTGATGCACATCATCGAGCAGGGCCAGCGAGGCAAGCCGATCGAGACACCGTTCGTCGTCGTGTTTGCGGGGATTGTCCTTGTGTCACTCGCGGTCGCGGGCGTGCTGGTGCATGGTGCGAAGAAGGTCGTCCGCTTTTTTGAACGCGGCGCTGCGATGTACCAGGGCAAGAAGCAGACTGCTTCGCTCGCATACAGCGATGTCGATTCGATCACGTTCAACGTGACGCGGCAATACATCAACGGCATTTACGCAGGGACTGCAGTTGCGATCAAGCTCAAGGCAGGGGATGCGAAGGTCTCGTGGGCTGGAAGGCACAAGGAAAAGCCCAAGGGCCTTGCGATCACTTCGCTCGGGAAGAAGTTTGAAGGCGAAGATGAGCTTGACGCCATCAAGCTCGTGATCGCGGACCACGTCGCGGAACGGTGGGAAGCAACGCTTCTTGATGGCGGTGAGATCAAGTGGTGCGGCATGACGCTCACTGCCGACGGGCTGATTATCAAGAAGAAGCAGCCGGTGCCGCTTGAGAACATCGCGATCGCGATGGACCACGGTTGGTGCAGCTTCGCAGATCTCGGGACGCAGAAGGAGATCGCGTCGTGCAACCTCGCCACGGAGAACTTCTGGCCGGGGATCTTTGTGCTTGCGAGGTTCCACGATGCAGCACAGGCAGGTAGTACTGCTTGTGAAGCTGCGTGATCTCGATAAAGCACGGCGGGCGAGCGACCGGATTCTGCTGGAGTATGCAGTCAGGATTTGCGTGATCTCGCCACGTACCGTGTCTGCATGACCACCAGGCCTGATCGACCCGTTGCCTTGATCACCGGCGGCGCGAAGCGCGTCGGCCGTGCTATCTGCTCTGCACTTGCGCGTGCAGGGTGTGACGTGGTCGTGACGTATCGCAAGAGTGCACACGAAGCCACGACGCTGGAAGCGGAACTCAATCCTGCTCGCGTCCAGCGTGTGCCGCTGAATCTTGATGATCTTGGTGCAGTGGAAGAGACCGGCAAAAGGCTCGCAAGCACGCTCGGACGCCTCGACATCGTCGTGCACAACGCCTCGATCTACGGGCCCAAGCCGCTCGCAGAGCTCGATATAGAGCACATCCTTTCGATGTACCGCGTAAACGCAGCTGCTCCACTGCTGCTCACCAAGCATCTTGCACCACTCCTGTCGAAGTCGACGCTCGCGGGCGGCGGTTCGATCGTCGCGATGTGCGACATGCACGCAACGGGCAGGCCCCGCAAGGAAATGGCTGCATACTCGATGAGCAAGGCAGCACTGATCGAGATGGTCCAGACGCTCGCACGCGAGCTGGCACCAAAGGTCCGCGTGAACGGCGTAGCGCCGGGTGTGGTTGCGTTTCCCGAGTCTGGCTTTGAATCCGATGCGGATCTGCAGCGTGCATACCTTTCGCGCGTGCCGCTCGGACGCTCGGGCAGCCCTGAAGAAGCAGCGGAAGTTGTCCGATGGCTTGCAGTGGACGCGACTTACGTCACGGGTGAGATCATCCGCATCGATGGCGGTCGCTGGCTGGCCTGATTTGCCATTGATCGCGGCGTATCAAAAGAGTTGCAGAGCAACACGAAGGAATATAAGCTCAAGATGCATTTGGGGCACGTGATGCCTTGAGGGTCACAAGACTTCTCAGGGGCGTGAAAAGTTCATTCCGGGGGGTTTGAAGATAATGAGAATCAATCTGCAGATCGCAGCGATATGGGCGCTGGCCGTTGTGGCATGCCTGCTTCTCCAGGGATGCAGCCTCTCTGAGATGGCAGGCAGGCCCGAACCGTGGGTATCGCAGGATGAAGTGAAGGCGGCCCTCTCGATTGCAACCAGTTCGCAGGAGCAGGGTGGTGGAAACGCCCAGTCAAACGCGAACATGCCAATCGACCTTATCAAGGAATACATGCGTGCTGGCAATGCGCCCGAAGCACGCAAGGACATTCGTAACCGGTATCTCGTGGCATCCATGCTGCTGATCGATGCCGAGTACGACAAGTTTGTCCTGCACCACGGCGGCGTTCGAAAGGCTGGAGACACGTTTGCGCAATCTGCCGCGGTGACAGTTGCCGCGGCCGGCGCTGCATTCAGCGACGAAGTCACCAAGACCGTTCTCTCGCTCGTCTCGGGTTCGATCATCGCGATGAATGCCGCCATCAACAAGAACTACTTTTACGAGCAGTCGTTCCCGATGCTGCTCAAGCAGATGGAAGCGGATCGCAAGGAAGCGCTCCTTGCGATTCTTCGGAGCCATACCAAGCCTGACGACGAATACGACTTGATGGCGGCACATCAGTCCCTGCGAGACTTTTACCACGCAGGAACATTCGAAGGCGCTTTCACAAAACTTGATCAAGCAGCCGCGTCCAACAAGGAACGTGCGGAGGCCGATACCAAAAAATTTGTCAAGCCAGATCCATTTCTATCCATTCTGGCATGGCTGGAGGAAGCCAAAGACGAGACTGCACGTCAACAACGTGTAGCCCAACTCGAGGCCAAGATCATGGATCTTGACGGCATGGGCTTCACCAATGCCGACAAGAAGGCATTCGTGTGGCTTTCAAAAACTTCATACGACAACGCGATGAAAGCCGCCAATCTGGTCGGCGCGCCGGAAGTTTCCGAGGCACAAAAGCTCGCACGACAAGCAGTCAGCCGCCAGCGCGTCGAGTCGCTGGAGTTCAGGCGCGAGCAGGAACGCAAGAAGATTCTGGAACTTGGCACAACCAACATTCAAGAGGCCCGCATCATGGTGGCGGATGCGGTACTGGCGGCGTCACAGAAGTGGGCCCAGGACACCGCAAAGGGATTGAAACCCGCGATGGTGCCGCTGGTAAACCTCGCCCAGTATGCATCGCGGAATGGCGGTGACGCATCGCTCAAATCACTCCAAAGGCCTGACGATGACGTCGCACCACTTCTCAAATGGGTGATGGAGACGGCGACAAAGGAACAACTTGCAGAGGCGATGGCAAAGCTCCAGGTATTGAAGTAGTCAAGACACGCAACGATCCACACCTCCGTGACAACGAGGGAGACCATTTCATGGCGAAGAAGGCAGCAAAGAAGACGACGAAAAAGACAGTCAGGAAGCCTGCGCGGAAAGCAGCCTCGGGGCGGGGCGCTCGTGCATCGAAAGCGACCAGGAAGAAGACCACGCGGGCAGCCCGAAGCAGCCCCTCTCAAGCAGGCAAGAAGAAGGCAGTCGGTCGCAGAGCTGCAGCGCCCGCAAAGCCTGCTGCGCGCCGTCGAGCCAGGACGTTGATGATGGCACCCGATGGGGTGACTACCCGTGACGAGCTTCGCGAGCAGAGAATTCCTGGGGTACCTGCAGAGAAGGTTGACCAGACAATCGAAACTGCCCAGGTCACGCTGGGGGATCGATTCGTCTCCGCGGATATCGAGCCAGAACCCCAAGGAACCTACACGGTTATTATCTATTACAGGGCTTGATCCTGCGGAAGATTTTCAACCACGATCTCGCGGGGGCATGTGTCACCCCGCGCGGTCGCGGTATTCCTTGGCCTTCTCTGCATCACCTGCACGCTCGAACCATTCCGCAGCTTGGATGGCAAGGTCCTTGTTGTCGGGCGAGTTGTCGGACGCCACTGCATACAAGAGCGCCGCATCTCGCGGACGCTTGAGCATGCCGTAGCTGTCGGCCATGAGCTTCATGACCTCGGGCACCCTGCGGTCTGCTTCGGGCATCGCGACGAGGAGTTCGAGCGATTCGTCGGGCTTTCCGACGCGGTTGAGGCCGCGCGCCTCGATCAGGCGGTAGATCACGTTGGAAGGATCGAGCGTTCGTGCACGACCTGCGTGCTGTACCGCAAGGTTCGCGTTGTTCTCCCGAAGAGCGATGTCGCCGAGCGTGCCCCAGATGATCGCGCGTTCTTCGTTGAGCTTCGCTGCACGGAGAAGGCTTGCCTTGGCTGCCTCGTTCTGGCCGAGCTTGGCCTGGATCTGGCCGAGATAGAGCGGGTAGTCCGCGTTGGTCGGGTCTGCACGCTGCGCAGCGCTGTAGTGCTCGACTGCAAGATCGAGCTTGCCGATCGTGTTGGCGACGGTCCCTGCAGTGAACTCGACTGCAGGGGTTCGCGGGCCGATCGTCAGTGCTGCGGTGTACTGCTCGTACGCGCGTTCACCCTGCTTGAGCTCGAGATACGTCGAGGCCATCGCCAGCCTGATTTCCTGGTTCTCGGGGAACTGCTTCACTGCTTCGTTCAGGATCGCCTCTGCCTTGGCGTGCTCGCCCTCGTTGGTAAGCGTCCGTGCAGAGTCGAGGATCGCGTCGATGGTCGCGGGGAGCGGGAGCCGCTCCGCGCCCGCTGCAGAGGTCTGCGAAGGGCCCGATCGGACCGCCAGCCACACGCCGCCCGCAAGGAGAGCGCCCGCGCTCAGCAAAAGTGCGATCGCAGTGGTGGCACGCGCTGGACGTGCGAAGAGGGAATCCAAATGGTGATACGCACGCATGTCCCGGAGTCCTTTCCGTGTGCGAACTGGGCCTTCTGAAACAAGAAGCACGCAAAGCTGCTTCATCATTCGGTCGTCGCGACGATCTCGCTTTCCTTGCGGAGCTGCCCCTCGCTCGCGCCGACCACTGCAGCGCCCATCCCGTCGCCGCTGACATTGATGACCGTCCGTGCCATGTCCAGGAGGCGGTCGACCGCGAGAATGATGGCGATTCCTTCGGTCGGAATGCGGATCGACTCAAGAACAATGACCAGGAGAACGATGCTGCCGCCCGGAACGCCGGGGGTGCCGATCGAGATGATCGTCGCGGTCAGCACCAGCGTGATCTGATCGGCGAGACTCAGGTCGATGCCGTAGAGCTGGGCGAGGAACGTCGCTGCGACTGCCTGGTAGAGAGCAGTGCCGTCCATGTTGACCGTCGTGCCGAGCGTACAGACAAAGCCCGCGACCTCTTCCTCGACGCCAAGCCGGTCCTTCACACACTGGAGCGTGACAGGGAGCGTGGCGGATGAGCTTGAGCTTGAGAACGCAAGCAACTGTGCAGGTGCCATCGCACGGAAGAACCTGCGGTAGCCAACCTTGTTGCCGCTCTTGGTAAACATGAGCATGACAACGGGGTACAGCACAAACAGGACGATCGCAAGACCCGCGACGACCGCAAAGCAATACGCAGCGAGCGCCTGGAGGACTTCCAGACCAAGCCCGGTGACGATCGGGGCCACGAGGCAGAAGACCGCGAACGGCGCGGTGTGCATGACCATGCGGACAAGGATCAGGACCGCCTCGAACATGCCATCAAAGAACTTGATCGCGACCTCCGCACGCTCGCGGGGGATCATGCTCAGCGCCATCCCGATCATCACGCTCATGAAGACGACCTGAAGCATGTCGCCGTTGGCCAAGGCGGAAAAGGGGTTGGTCGGGACGATCTCGGTGAGGATCTTCCAGGGCGTCAGGCCGTGGGCGGTCGTCGCTGCACTCCCGATCCTGCTCCCTGCATCCGCAGAGCTCGCCAGGAGGTTCGCGCGGGTTTCGGGCGAGACCCATCCGCCCGGGCGGATGACATTCGAGACCACCACGCCGATCACGACCGAAAGGAACCCGGTGGTCAGGAAGAGGGCGACCGTCTTACCGCCGACGCGGCCGATCTTGCGGATGTCGCCCAGCCCTGCCACTGCACCGATCAGTGCAAAGAGCACGACCGGCACCCCGATGAACTTGAGGAAGCGGACAAAGAGGTCGCCGACAAGCTTGCAGACGTCGACGACAAAGCGTGCAGCGGTCGCGCCCGCCCCTGCACCGGTGTTCTGGTCAGAAGCAGTGCCCGCGAGATAGGCCTTGGAGTCGTTGACGCCGAGCGATCGCCAGGTCTCGGCGGTCCAGGCCTGATTGAGAATCACGCCCACAACGACGCCAAGAGCAAGGCCGATCAGGATTTTCCAATGAAGCGCCAGACGCTGCTTTGCCATAGAGTTGGCAACGTAGCAGATTCGCACGTATCCCGGCGACCCGCCGGGGTCATGGGAGATACGACCTTGTCGACCGACCACATCGATTACCAGATCATCGGGGAAGACCTTCAGGCGGTGGTGATCACGCTCGATCCGGGGGAGGCCGTGGTGGCCGAGGCAGGGTCGATGATGTACATGCACCCGGGGATCGAGATGGCGACCTCGTTGAGCATGAAGAAGGATGCAGGGGGCATCTTCGGGAAGCTCTTTGAGGCAGGCAAGCGCGTCCTGACGGGCGATTCGTTCTTCATTACCAGCTTCGCCAACCAGGCATCGGGAAGGCAGGACGTGGCCTTTGCTGCTCCCTACCCCGGCAGGGTCATCCCGCTCGAGCTTTCTGAGTTCGGCGGCCAGCTCCTGTGCCAGAAGGATTCATTCCTGTGCGGCGCGAGGGGTGTCCAGGTGGATATCGCCTTCACCCGCAAGATCGGCGTCGGGCTCTTTGGCGGCGAAGGGTTTATCCTCCAGAAGCTCAGTTCGCCTGATGGTCGGGGTCTGGTGTTCTGCCACGCAGGCGGGACCATCCTGCGCTTCGACCTGAAGCAGGGCGAAAGCATGAAGGTAGATACAGGGTGCCTGGTCGCCTTCCAGCCGAGCGTGTCGTACGACATCCAGACGGTGCCGGGGATCAAGAACAAGATCTTCGGCGGCGAGGGGCTCTTCTTTGTGAAGGTCACGGGTCCGGGAACGGTCTGGCTTCAGACGCTCCCCTTCAGCAGGCTGGCGGACCGAATCATCGCGGCTGCTCCCTCTTCGGGCGGAAGCTCTTCTGAAGAAGGATCGGTTCTCGGCGGTCTTGGGAGGTTGATCGGCGGGAGCTGAGCCCGAAGTGGACCCGAGCAGAGGCTGAAGTGAGTCGATCCGGGAACCTTGAAGAGCTCGCGACCTAGGAACGGGCCCGAAGATGGATAATCCTCGGAATCGACCGAACATTTCCCAATCTTAGACACCCATCCGGCACGCCATGCGTGCCGGATGGCATTTTGGGCAAGCGGTGCAGGGTGGTCCGACGCGAATCGTCTGATTTTTTCGCGCTATTGAACCCTTGGTTGGAACCGTTCGGTTTGTGGCGCCTAATCGACGTATATCTCGGGGAGTGATTACCCCGCGGAGAAGAGTAGAGCCAGCAACCCGGTGAGATATCGGTTTGCACACAGTCAACGAATCCTGTCGCAGGGAACGGAGATCCCCTGCGCGCAGGACTCAGGAGCAGAGAAATGAGCCTTCGTAATACCCGTTCGTTCGCAGTCGCCGCCCTCACGCTCGCAGGCCTCGCAGCCTCGGCCAACGCTGGCATCACCGGCTCGATCATCACGATCGAAGCCAAGAGCAGCCTGGGCGTTGCTTCGTTCGAGTTCATCACCAACAGCGACTTCCAGAACGGCGTTCTGGTTGACGGCCTCAGCGACTCGATCGAGCTGACGACCGAAGACGGCACGGTCATCGCCAACATCACGAACCTGAACGTCATGTTCATCGCTGACCCCGTGGTCAACATGAACTTCTCGGTGTTCGCTGGTGCGGTCGACACCGTCTTCACGATCACCTCGGGCCTCCTCACGTTCTCGCCCCTCAACAACCCCGACGCACGTGCATCGGGCGGCGTGACGGTCACCGACTCGAACGGCAACGGCGCCTGGGCAACCGGCGGCTTCGATGATGCGAAGTTCTTCCGTTCGTTCTACAACGGTGCAAACCCCGGCGAAGGCACGCAGTACTCGAGCCTCATCAACGGCGTGACGGTTCCGGACGGCTTCGGCTCTGACGATTCTTCCGAAGAGAGCGCGGCTGGCTTCACCACGATCCCCGGTGCGGTCACGAGCATGACCACCCAGTTCAGCTTCACGGCTTCGGCCTTCGACCAGGTCTCGGGCACGAGCACCTTCGTCGTCGTCCCCTCGCCCGCGGCAATCGCCCTCGCCAGCATCGGTGGCCTGGCAATGATCCGTCGCAAGCGCTAATCGACGGTCTACGCAGTGAATTCACGAGGCCCGACGAAAGTCGGGCTTCGTTCTTTTTGGATCCGTGGGAATGAAGATGGCGGGGTCAAAGGGCCACATCAGGGCACGTGTTTATGGCGCCGTTTGCGATTTGGCTCTTTGCCCTTACGGGCTCGGTAGCAGAATCGTCTCACCTGCCTGCTCGTCGCGATCACCGCGGATGCAGGACTGCACAACCTGGGCCACTGCATCAGGTGAGAGCGTTCGCGACTTTGGCAGAGCCTCCTCGGGGAAGATCGAGCGGAGCATGTCGGTCTCGACTGCGCCGGGCGCAACCGCGAATGCACGGATGCCAAACCTGCGACCCTCGTTGTGGCACGCCCGCGCAAGGACGTTCACTGCAGCCTTTGCCGCACCGTACACACCAAGGCCGGGGAACGGATCGACCGTCGAGAACGAGGAGATGTTCACGACGCATCCCCCCTGCTGCTTCAGGAATGTCGACCAGGCACGCCCGATGATCGCAGAGGGACCGATCGCGTTGATGCGGAAGATCTCGCTCAGCTGCTCAAGATCCGCAGCGACCGAATCGAGCGCGACGAGCGGTGCGTACCCCGCGTTGTTCACGACGACATCGAGCCTGCCGAGCGCCCCCACCGCCATATCCACTGCCTGCACCGCCTGGGCAGGGTCGCCGATGTCCGCCAGATGCGCGTGCGTCCGCGTGATCCTGCTGAGCCGCGCGACGGCCTCGCGCAAGGGATCGGGCCTTCGCCCGACAAGGAAAAGCGTGTAGCCGTCCCGTGCCAATAGATGTGCACAGGCGAGGCCGATCCCCGTTCCGCCCCCCGTGATCATGGCGACCTTGGCGTGCGTCATGTGTTCATGGTACCTGAACGCAGCCTCTACCACGAGCGGACCCTGAGGCCAGCTACCATCGCGGCATGAGCTCGCGGCTTGCGCCGATCGTGATCTTCTCGCTCCTTGGCCTGATCATCGGGATCCCGTTTCTCCTGCGCCCACCTGCAGCAGAGCGCCAAGCACTCCCTGCAGAGCAGACGCTGATCGTGATCACCCCCCACGTCCAGCAGATCTCCAAGGAGTTCGGCCCTGCATTCGAGGCCTGGCACGAGAAGAAGTACGGCCAGCCGGTGCGCGTCGACTGGCGCGGGCCGATGGGCACGTCTGACATCTACAAGCTCCTCACTGCCCAGTACACCGCCGCGATCAGCGATGGCCGCATCGGGCACGACGGGAGCTGCCAGGCTGGCGTGATGACGTTCGACATTCTCTTTGGTGGCGGCTCGTATGAGCACAACCGCCTCAAGAGCGGCGTGACCGTGAAGGTCGGGACCGATGACCAGGGCAAACCCAAGATGGTCACGATCCCCATGTCGCAGCCTGCAGGGTTTGAGCAGGGCCAGCTTGATGCGTGGTTTGGCGAGAACAAGATCGGCACCCAGTACCTCTATGACCCGCAGCAGTTCTGGGTGGGCACTGCACTCTCTGCGTTCGGCATCGTGTACAACAAGGACATCTACAAGAAGATGGGCCTTCACGAGCCTTCGCAGTTCGCGGATCTGTGCCTGCCGGAGCTTTCGGGGTGGGTGGCACTTGCGGATCCGAGGCAGTCGGGTTCACTCGCGACGACGCTCGACGCCATCTTGAACAACGAGCTCTGGGCGATTGCCCGCGAGGAAGGGTGGGAGAAGGAACTTGATGCAGCGATCGTCGCAGAGCCGCGCGGCAAGCGTGCATCGTGGGTCAAGACGCTGTGGCCGACGCGCGGGCCATCGATCCAGCGTGCATGGGATCGCGGGTGGCGCATGCTCCGCGAGATGTGCGCCAACACACGGTACTTCACGGGGAGTTCGACCAAGCCGCCGATCGACGTGAGCCAGGGTGAAGCTGCAGTCGGGCTGGCGATCGACTTCTACGGTCGCGGGCAATCGCAGGCAGTGCTCCTGCCGGGCCAGGACCCTGCGACAAGTAGGGTGGGTTACACCGACCCGCGCGGGGCGACGTACATCGACGCGGACCCGATCTCGATCCTGCGCGGCGGGCCCAATCCTGAGCTTGCACGTCGGTTTATCGAGTTCACGCTGACGACGCACGGCCAGGCGTTGTGGGAGTTTCCGCCGGTCGATGTGGCTGCAGCGAAGTCGTCGCCTGCAGATGACATGATGGGGCCCGAATCGCACGCACTTCGGCGGATGCCGATCCGCAGGGAGATGTACGAAGTTCACCGCGCGAGCTTTGTCGACAAGGACCTTGCGCCGTATGAAACCGCAAGCCAGACCAAGCCTGCCAACTGGCGCGACGCGATCGGCGTGATGATGGGCGCGTTTGCGATCGACGTGGGCGATGAGCAGCGTGATGCATGGCGTGCATTGAACCGTGCACGCAAGCATGCAGGTTTCCCGAAGGATGCACTCGCGGAGATGGAGCAGCTCTTTTACGCATGGCCCGAGCACGTTCTGCCGGGTGCGGACGCAAAGAAGCTCGCGTTCACGCCCGACAACCTTGCAGAGATCTTCGCTTCGTGGAAGACGACCGAGGATGCGGGGTATGCAGCAAGGTGCAGGATTCGGTACACCGAGTTCTTCAATGCGAACTACGACCGCATCGAGGAACTCGCCTCACGTCACGGCGCGTGATTGTGCAGCCTTGGGTGAGGTTCTGAGTTCTGCGTGCAAGGTCCATAGCGGTTACAAGGTTTCCCATTTTTCCCAGGCTGCATGGCCCGCGCAATCGACACCGGGTTATTGCCCGGTGTGGCTTCATGAGCCTGTGATTCAATACCAGTTGCTCCGATGGACGGCGTGTGCAGTGGTGCACATCGTCACGGAGCACAGATGGGTCGCGATTCCGGGGTTCAGATCAAGTTGTGCATTGCTGGCCTTCTCGCGATGATCGCGGGAACCGCGAGCAGTGCGTATGCACAGCAGGAGGCGTCTGCATCGGAAGAATCCGCGATCGCGGAACTCAACGAGATGACGCCGCCGCAAGACCTGCCGGGCCACGAGACGGGTCCGCGCAAAGCAGGTGAAGAATCCAGCACCGATACAACGCCTGCAGAGCATGAGCCCGCGCCGGTGCTACCCGAGGAGCGGAACTGGTTTGGCGGCAAGCCTTGGTGGGAATGGGATGCTGCAACCGGTGACTGGGGCGGTGTGCGAACGACGCTCGAAGATCATGGGCTCTTCGTTGCAGGTTCGTACACGTTTGACTGGTCGAGCGTGTGGTCGGGCGGCGTGAAGAACGTGGCATCAACACGGTCGCTGTTTGATCTCAATCTGACGCTCGACTTTGAACGTGCGTTCGAGCTGCATGGCGGCACGCTCTTCTTCGACTACTACTCGACCGATGGTCGCGGCGGCTCTGACGACGTCGGCGACTTCCAGGCGTTTGACAACATCCAGACGGGCCGCAATCTCGATCAGATCGCGGAGCTGTGGTATGAGCAGCGGTTCTTTGAGAACGACCGGCTGCGTGTGAAGTTTGGCAAGATCGAGGCGAACAGCGAGTTTGCGTTTCTTGATTCCGCTGCAGGGTTCATCAATTCGTCCGCTGCGTTCAGCCCGACGATGGCGGGTTTTCCGACGTATCCCGACCCCGCGACGGGCGTCGTGGTCTTCGGATATCCGACCGACTGGTGGTACATCGGCGGCGGGTTCTTTGATGGCGCGACGGTGGATGGATACCCCACGGGGTATCGCGGGATCGAGCACTTTCATTCGGATGATGAGTCCGATTCATGGTTCTGGATCGGCGAGACGGGCTTTACGTGGGATGAAGTTGCCTCGCTGGGCAGAGGTCGCGTGAGCGCCGGGTTCACCTATCACACTGCAGAGTTTGAGACGTTTGCAGGTGAGACCGAGGATGGTGCAGGGAGCTTTTACGCAGGTATCGAGCAGCAACTGACGCGCCGCGGCGATGATGAAGAGCTTGCGGAGAAGGGGCTGTACGTCTTTGCGCGAGTTGGATGCGCGGACGAGGATGTTTCGGAGGCGTCGTTCCATGCAGGGGCGGGCGTTTCGATCCTGGGAACGTTCTCGACACGTGATGATGATGAGGCAGGCGTGTACTACTCGTACGTCGATCTCTCCGACGCGGATGGCGCGGGGTTTGATGACGACGAGCAGTCGATCGAGCTGTACTACATGTTCCAGGCAACACAATGGCTGACGATCAAGCCTGATCTTCAGTTCATCTTCTCACCGGGTGGTGACAGCACGAACGATAACGCGGTCGTGGGCATGCTGCGGTTTGAAGTGACATTCTGAGCATCGGCGAGACGCAGCCGACTGCAGAAGCGACTTGTTGGAGCCGCCCTCTCCGGGGTGAACGTGGAGGGAACCCGCTTGCGGTTCCCGTGTGGTAGTCGCGCGTTTCCCGCCGGAGCGGGAAGCACGCGGATCGGTACATCGCGAGAGACGGTTCGTTCGCCGGGGAGGCCGAACCCTCTTCCCGCGAGAAATGAGCGAAGGCGGCCCCGGGGCCGCCTTCATCTCATTGCTTCCGCAGTTTGGAGGATGGAAGACTCGTTCAGCGGCGACGGCGTGCAACCACGAGACCGCCGAGGCCCATCAGCGCGATCGAACCCGGGGTGGGGATCAGGCTGATGTTGTAGTTGTCGAACCCGGCGCGAGCAGCGGTGCCGCCGGTCGTCGTGAGGAGACGAGCGGTGAAGAGGTCAAAGTCGTGGAAGTTGGTCGCGCCGCCAGCAGAACCGGTCTCGGCGATCTCGACGCCGTTGAAGTAGCCCTTGACCGTGTCGGTCGTGAAGTCGATCGCAAGAGCGAGATTCACGTACTGGTTGAAGGGGTTGGTGGTGCCCAGGTCGTAGGTGTAGCCGGTGTTGTCGCCGAAGACGAACTGGAGAACGGTCGCGTTCACGCCATAGCCGTAGGCGTTCTGCGCGTCGTAGACGATCGCGAGCTGCGCGAGAAGATTGATGTCAGCGTCGTACATCTGAACGCCAGCGACGGTCGAGCGGTTGACGGTGCCGGTCGCGGGGCTCACGAGCTTGACATCCGCAGAGCCGACGACGGTCGAGTTAACCGAGAAGTCGGTCACGGGCGTCGAGGTCCACTGGAAACGCGAGACCGTGGCGGTCGGCGCGTTGACGAGAACCCACTGCGAGCCTGCTGAAGCAGCGCTGCCACCGACGGTCTGGTTGGTGATGAGCCAGCCAGACGAATCCTGGCCTTCGCCGGTCCAGTCAGCGACGGTCGAGAGCTGGCTGCCGTTGGCGTAGCCCTCGGTGGCCTCGAAGCTGGTCGAGAAGGGGAGCGTTGCGGCGGTCGCGTTGAGCGAGAGCGCAGCGATAGCGGCGGCCGAAAGCCGTGCAGAACGAATCGAATCCATGGGTGTTGTCCTCTACCTCTTGTGTGCGTCCCAGCCGGCACGAAGACTCCAACGCGCCGTCCTATTGCCGGGATCGATGGGACTCTAGCGGTGCATGAAGATTCGACAAGCGCCAACCTATGAATCTGCGATATTTCCAATAAGAACAAGGAGTTTTACCACGGTCGATTTCGCGGTAAACGTTTTCGGAATTACGCAGGCGTACGCGTTGAGTGCGATAAACACACGCATCGCGCGTCGATCGATGCGCGCGTGATCTGCTGCATCAACAGAAAACAGCAACGAGATCCTTGCGGATCTCGTTGCAGATAGATGCGTGTGATGTGCGCGATCGTGTTGATCATCTACGTCGTTCGACGCAGATGGAAGTGCGATCTCTTACTGACCTGCGTTCTCGCCTGCAGGGGCGGGCTCGGGCTGAACAGCAGGCTGAACTGCAGGTTCCGCTGCTGGTGCGGGATTCTGCGAGGCTGCGCCTGCACCTGCATCTCCCTGCTGAGGCTCAGCATCTGCAGGTCGTTCGGACGGATGGACCATCTCCTCCCAGCCGCCGCCGAGCGCCTTGTACAGCGAGATCAGTTCGACCGTCACCGACTGCTCGCTCAGTGCAAGCTGGTCTTCAGACTGGTAGAGGAGCCGCTGTGCATCAAGAACGTTGAGGAAGTCGACGACGCCGCTCTGATAGCGTTCGCGGGCGAGAGCGACTGCACGGGCGCTCGACTCTGCCGCAGAAGCGAGCGAGATGCGGCGCTGCTGCTCCTGGATGAACGAGATCATCGAGTTTTCGACTTCCTCGTACGCGTTCAGCACCGTTCGCTCGTAGGTGATGATCGACTGATCGAGCTGGGCATCCCGCACGCGAATGCCGTTGCGGATGCGACCTGCGTTGAAGATCGGCCAGTTGAAGCTCGGGCCGATCGACCAGTGCCTGCTGTTCATGTCGATCAGGTTGCCGATGTGATCGCTCTCAAGCCCGAACGAACCCAGGAGCGTGAAGCGTGGGTAGAGGTCTGCAGTCGCGACGCCGACGCGTGCAGTGGCTGCAGCAATCTGGCGCTCGGTCTTCCTGATGTCAGGTCTTCTGCGGAGAAGATCCGCAGGGACCCCCACCGCGATCTCGGGCGGCGCGACGGGAATCGCCTGGATGGCGCGGAGCTCTTCGAGCAGTGCACCGGGCTCCTGGCCCATCAGGATCGCGAGGCGGTGCGTGGCGCGCCGGAGGCCCACCTCGAGCGGCGGGAGCTGCGATTCGCGAGAAGCAGTCTGCGATTCTGCCTGCGCGACGTCGAGCTCGGTCGCAAGACCTGCGTTGAAGCGTGCACGGACGAGATCCGCGGAATCACGCTCGGTCTGGATCGCGTTGCGGGTGACGTCGACTCGCTTCTGGAAGCCACGAAGCTCGACGTAGTTTCGGCCGACTTCGGCGACGAGCGTCACGAGGACGTCGTTGCGATCTTCGACTGCAGCAGCGAGGTCCGCGTCTGCAGCTTCGACCGAGCGGGCGATGCGGCCGAAGACATCGAGTTCCCACGATGCATCGAAGCCGACGCTGTACAGATCGCGGCCTTCGGGCTCATCGTTGTTGAACTCGCCCGACGGCGAGTGATCGCTCGCACGTGAGCGGTTGTAGCTGCCGTTGGCGTCGAGGCTGGGCCAGCGGTCTGCAGCGACGATGCCGCGCTGGGCACGCGCCTCGGTCAGGCGCGACTGCGCGAGCCTGAGATCGAGGTTCGCCTCGATGCTCCGTGCAAGGAGCGAATCAAGGACCGGGTCGTTCAGTGTTGACCACCACTTCTGGAGTGATGCAGGTCCGGTCACGAGCTTGGAGGGGCCGCTCTGCGAATCGGAAAGCCCGTGGAACTGACCATGTGCAGTGTTCTCGCGTTCCTTGTAGTCGGGGCCGACCGTGCACCCCGCGAGGAGTGCAAGAAGCGACGCGGTTGCAGCAACGCCCGCTGCAGTACGGATTGTCCAGACACCCTTGGTGACGTGATTCATGTGCTCATCTCATCCTTGGAAGCACGGCGCTGGCCGTGCGGTCAATGCAATTTTCAGACTCAACCCCGCGAAGAACTGTGGTCGTTGATGGATCGTGTCGTCGTGTTGCGGGAACCTCTCGTGCCTCCGGCGTGGAGTGCTATGTGCGATCTCAACTCCTCGAAACGTGTGCTTTTACTTTGAACCTGTCTTTGATTGTGCCTTGGCTGCCGGCTGCTGAGATGCAGACGAGCCAGGTGGGGTTTCCGAACCTTGCTGTTTTCCCATCAGCGAATCAAGGCTCGGCGCCTCGATGTACACATCCATCTGCTGGCCGACAAAGACCGGCATGTCCTTGCGATCAAACGCGTAGAGCACCTGAAGCACGCGAGTATCGACGCGTTCGGTACTTTCGCCGGTCAGTGAACGCTTGGGAACGACATAGGGTTCGAAGCGAACGAATGAAAGTGGCGTTTTCAGCGCGTTATTGCCTCGAACAAAGGCAGTGGCCTGCGCACCCATCTTCACGCGCCATGCGTCGTGCTCATCGATATCCACGCGGACGTGGAGCGGTGAGACACTGCCCATCATCATCAGCGGCGTCGTCAGCGGACCTGCCTGTGCAAACTCGCCGACGCGGAGATTGACCTGGAGGACCTGCCCATCGACCGGTGCGCGGATGATGCGGCGTTCAAGCTCGGTGTTGATCGAATCGAGTGCAGCCAGCGCAGAGGCCACTTCCGCTTCCGCGACTGCAAGGTCGGGTGCCCATGCACCTGCCTTGAGAAGTTCGAGCGATGCCACTGCTTCAGCGACTCGCGTCTTGGCGGTCTCGACTGCGTATCGCCTGCGGCTGAGCTCATCTTCAGAAACTGCACGCGGGTCGTTCACCTTGCGCCACCGCTCAAGCTGATTCTCCGCATCCGAGAGGAGCGACTGGGCTTCTGCCACGCGGGCCTCTGCAGGTGGCACTTCTTCCTTGCGCGGGCTTGAGCGAAGCACTTCAAGCTTGGCCTGCGCCACCGCGAGCGCGGCTGCACGGACCTTGTGCTCTGCAGCGAGGTCTCGCGAGTCAATCACAAAGAGCACGTCGCCCTTGGCGACCTGATCGCCGACGACCACCGCGAGCTTGATTGCAACACCCGCGACGGGCGTACCGATCGCGATGTTCTGCGTGCTGGTCTCGATCATGCCCGAGCCTGCGACGAAGGACGTGAACGGCGCGCGGGGCGGCTCGATGACCGGCGGCGATGCAGCAGGTGGCCTGCTGCCCTTGACGACGGTATAGACGCCAAAGAGAACGCCGAGTATCGCAAGGACCGGGATGAGGAATGTTCTGATCATGGTGAAGCTCTGTGTGATGCGAGAACAACTGGTCTCAGGCGTGCGTGTACTTTTCCTCGATGCGGACGACCTGTCCGTCGTCCATGCTGGCGACACGGTCTGCGTATTTGAAGATTCGGCTGTCGTGCGTCACGACGACAAGGCTCTTGCCTGCACCGACTGCGGTCGAGCGGAGGAGTTCCATCACGCGCTCGCCGGTGGCATGGTCAAGGGCGCTGGTGGGTTCATCGCACACGATCAGGCGGGGCTGATGGATCAGTGCACGGGCGATGGCGACGCGCTGCTGCTGTCCGCCCGAAAGCCTGCTGGGCGTGTCCTGCCAGCGGTCGCCAAGACCGACCTGCGTGAGAACTTCCTTCGCAGCTTCAACTGCCTTCTTCATGTTCCAGCCGTTGATGAGGAGCGGAACCGAAACGTTCTCGGCAATCGTGAGCGTGGGGATCAGGTTGAAGGCTTGGAAGACAAAGCCGATATTCTTGCCGCGAAATGCAGTGCGCTCGCCTGAACGCATCGCTGCAAAGTCCTGACCGAAGACCGTGCACTCGCCGCCGTCACGATCAAGCACGCCTGCGATCACCGAGATAAGCGACGTCTTGCCGCAGCCCGAGGGGCCCACGAGCATGAGGAGTTCGCCGGTGTTGATATCAAGATCGACGCCACGCAGAGCGCGGACTGCAGAGCCGCCGGTGCCGTAGGTCTTGGTCACCTGGCGACACTTGACTGCTATCTCACGCGACGGCGAGCCGTGCGTGCTTGAATTGCTGGGAGATGGTGCTGCTGCAAGGCTCATGGTGCGTGTCTTTGTTCTTTCTCGCGTGTGAATCAGCCCTTGAAGACGACCGCAGGTTCGAGGACGAGGACCTTCCACATGCTCAGCATCGCAGAGAGCATGCAGATGACCATGACTGCAGCACCCGCGCCGACAAGGAGCTGCCAGGGCATCTGGAACGCGAGCGTTGAGTTGCGGGTCTGGTATCCGACAAAGCTCGCAAGCCCGATACCGATGCCAAAGCCGATCATGCCGACGACCAGCGCCTGCATCAGGACCATGTAAAGGAGGCTCGTATCACCCGCGCCCATCGCCTTGAGCGTGCCGAGGTAGCGAAGGTTGTCGATCGTGAAGCTGTAGAACATAAAGCCGGTGATGACCGTGCCGACGAGGAAGCCGAGCGTGACTGCGATGCCGAAGTTGATCGGGATGCCGGTGTTCTTGATGTAGTAATCGATCGTGACCCAGCGGAACTGATTCTTGGTGTATGCAGCGAGGCCGGTCTGGCGCGTGATGCGGTCGCAGACCTCCTGAAGATCCAGGCCCGGCGCTGCACCCACGAGAATGAAGCTCAGGCTCTTGCGTTCTTTGGGTGCAAAGGAGAGTGCACGCGTGTACGTCGTGTAGACCATCGGCTGCGACTGGAAGGTCCGTGTGTTCTCTGACATACCCACCACGATGCCGCGACGGTCGTTGAGTTCGAGCGTGTCGCCGACCTTGAGCGGGACCTTGGTGCCGTCAGGAGAAGGGCGAGCAAGACGCTCCGCAGCGCCAACCTTGTCGACAATGACTGCATCGGCCCTGCGAAGGTCCGCCACCGTTCCTTCGACCATCTTCGGAGGCCCGCCGATGAGCGTGGCATCCTCGATGCCGATGAGATTGCAGTTCTGGAAGGTGCCATCTTCCATGCGTGCACGGATCATGCCTTTATAGAACCGACCTGCCCACTCGACGCCTTCGACACCGCGCACGCGGTACAACTCGGTCTCCTGGAGCGGCTTGATGTCGTCGACGAACTGGACCTTGGGATCCATCACCCAGATGTCGGGATAACCGGTGTCCGTGATCAGGGCTGTGGTCCTTGCCATGAGCCCGATGAAGATGGCGCCCTGCTGCGAGATGACAAAGCAGGCGAGCGTCACGCCCATCACGATTCCCGTGAACCGTGCCTTGTCACCGAAGAGCATTTTGAGAGCCACCAGAAACACGTCGTAGTTCCTCGTTCAATCTGTATGTCTTGTTCTTCGTCGTGCCTGCCCGCAGTCTGCAGTCCGCTGTTTGCTACTTCCCGTCTGCTACTTGAACACGATCCCCGGCTCGAGCCGCATCACTTTCCGAAGGCTGACCATCGCCGCCATCACCGCGATCAAAAGGACCGCCACTGCAGCGAAGACGACCAGCCGCCAATCAAGCTGGAATGCAAGCTCGGATCCGCTGACCAGTTCGCCGAAGATCGATGCAGCGCCAAGGCCAAGCCCAAATCCAAGGAATGCAGCGACGAGCGCCTGCGCGACGATCATCCGAAGGAGCACCCGGTCCCCTGCTCCCATCGCCTTGAGCGTGCCGAAGTAGCGGAGGTTTTCGAGCGTGAAGCTGTGGAACGTCTGCCCCGCGATCGCCGCGCCGACGATGAAGCCAAGGAGAACCGCAATCCCGAAATTCACGGCGATGCCGGTCTTTTCAAGGATGTAGCTCGCGGTGAGCCATTTGAAGCCATCCTGCGTGTATGCAGCCATGCCCGTGCGCTCGCGAATGCGGCTTGCGAGTTCATCCAGGTTCTCGCCCGGGCGGCCCTTGACGAGCACAAAGTGCATCTGCCTGCGTTCCTGCGGATGAAACGAGAGCGCCCGCGAGTAGGTCGTGTAGATCGTCGGCTCCCAGAAGAACGACGGCGATGCTCGAAAGGTCCCGACGACCTGTGCACGCTTGTCGTTGAGTTCCAGGACGTCGCCCACGATCATCTCCCGCCTGTCATCGAGTGGCTGGCGTGTTGCAGGATCGCGTGAGAAGATCGCGAGCTTCTTCCCGACCTCGTCGTGGTCGACGATGATCCCGTCGGTGCGGTACAGGTCCTGCATCGAGCCTTCGATCATTTGCGGCGGCCCGCCGATCAGCGTCACGTCGTCGACGCCGATCAGGATGCAGTTGCGAAGCGCGCCGTTGGGGAGGCGCATCCTCGCGAAGGTCTTGAACATCGGGACTGCCCAGTCAACGCCTTCCACGCTCCTGATCCGCTGAAGCTCCGTCGAGAGCATCGGCTTGGCGTCTGCGTGGTGCTCGACTTCCGGGTCCATCACCCAGAGGTCCGCTGCAGGGGTGTCGCTGACGAAGGAGTAGGTCCTTGTCATCAGGCCAAGGAAGATCGCGGACTGCTGGGTAATCAGCAGCGAGGCGAACGTAATGCCGACCAGGATGCCGACGAACTTTGCACGATCGCCGGTCAGCATCTGGATGGCGAGCCGGATCATCCCCCCTGACCTCCGGCGGTTGCCTGGTTCTTGGCTGCGTTGCAACCAAAGGGATTCATGGCAGGCACGCGACCTGCAGCGACGTCGGCACGAATGCCATCGATTGCACGTCGGCTGAACCATGCGACGTGCGTCACAAGGTCGTCGATGAAGGTCGAACCTTCCTGCCAGCCCGAGCACAGACGCTTGGTCACCTCTCTGCAGTGGTGATAGTGCACCACCTGGCCGATGACGCTCGCTGCACACATCTCGGTGATGTCGTTGCGGGCAGGGAGGCCCAGGTTCTCACCCACGATGTTCGCGAGGATCTCGAACTTGGGCTTGATCGACTTGACGACGATCGTGTCCATGACCGAGGTGGGCTCGATCATTTCGCGGGTCATGAGCTTGATGTGCCAGCTCGGGCGGCCAAGGTCAAAGAGACGGAGGCACATCACCCGGATGAATGCGACGAGGCGCTCCTCGGGAGTCCCTGCACTCTCAAAGTCGCTGAGCGGGTAGTGCTCCTGCTCGAACTGCTGGACGTGCTCGAAGGTCGCCGCGTAGAGCGATTCCTTGTCGCGGAAGTGGTAGTTGACGGCGGCGATGTTCGCGCCTGCCCGGGCGCAGATGTCCCGGACCGTCGCGTCGCGGAAGCCCTTCTCGGCGAAGACCTCTCCTGCAGCTTCAAGCAGACGCTCTTTGGTCGGAACCTGGCCGCGAGGACGGCTGCTCTTGGGCTTCACATCGGTGGCAGAGGCTGCATAAGCCTCGCTCGATCCGTGCGAACCGTTCAGCGTGCCGTTGGCAGCGCCGGAATGAATTGAATGGGAAAGGCCGTTTTCCGAGTGGTGTTGTGCAGTCTTGTCCATGGGGGAAAACCTCGATATCAAACGAATGTTTGATATGAGTGTTTCCCCTTGAAGTCAAATACACACGATTCAAATTTCTGTTGGAAGTGGTCGTTTGGGGCGTACACTTTGACCGATAAGTGCTTGTCTTTTCAGCAGCTTCTGGCAAAACACCCCTTCCGTCGCGGATTCGTGCCTCGGAAAAACCCTTGCGGGAATCTGCCTGCGGATGCCCAGGGGGTTTGAATCGGGATGGTGCCGTACAGTCGATGCCGCGATGGGGAGGGAGTTGCCTGTTGTTTGCAGAAGTCGTGGGTTTCCGGTCGATTGATGTTTCGATTCGATAAGCGGGCGTAACCACGTGAACACCTTTTCTCGTCGCGAAATTCTCCAGGGCACTCTTGTCGCTGGTGTCGGCACCCTTCTGTGGGGTTGTCAGGGCACTTCCGGGGGCTCGAATTCGTCCATCGTGCTTCCCGAGCCGCTCTGGCCGGACAAGCAGCCGCAGACTGGGCCTTCGCCGATCGCAACACCGGTGACGGTGGCTGCTCCGCCCACGCCTGCACCGATCCAGCAGCCCGCGACCGGCAACCTGATGACCCGTGCTGCATGGAACTCGCAGCCGCCGATCCTGAGCAGGATGCACCCGATGAACGGGATCAACCGGATCACCGTCCATCACAGCGCGATTCCCAACGGCAACCTTCGCTCGCAGGGCGATGTGGCACGGATGCTCAACGGCATCCGCAACGAGCACATGAACCGCAAGGGCGAGCCCTTCGGCGACATCGGGTACCACTTCATCGTGGACCCTGCAGGTCGCGTGTGGGAAGGGCGTGCGACGAACCTTCAGGGTGCGCACGTCTCGAAGAACAACGAGCACAACTTGGGGATCATGGTGCTGGGTAATTTCCAGAACCAGACCCCCACTTCCTCAGCGACCGCGACACTTGATTCGTTCATCAAGTATCAGATGCAGCGGTACAACATCTCCGTGAACCGGGTGTACACGCACCAGGAGATCGGAAAGTCTGCATGCCCGGGCAGGAACCTTCAGCGGTTCATGGACCAGACGAGGTCGCGCGGGGTGCTGGCGAGGGCTTGAGGAAGCAGGCGGCGGACTGCAGACTGCGGACAGCACGAAGTGATGGAGCCCTGGCAGGTGTCGGGGCTTTTTCGTTTTTGGGCTGGAAACATGGCAAAAAAAAGCGGGGCCTGGAAAGGCCCCGCCCCGAGAATCTGCGTTATGAGTCAGAAGCAGACTCAGAATCAACTGCTTACTTCACGCCGTCCTTGCTGGCCATCAGCTTGATGAAGTCGACGCAGCGGGTGGCGTAGCCTGCTTCGTTGTCGTACCAGCTCACGATCTTGAAGAACCGCTTGTTGAGCTCGATGCCTGCCTTGGCGTCGAAGATCGAGCTGCGGCGATCGCCGATGAAGTCGCTCGAGACGACCTCTTCCTCGGTGTAGCCGAGGATGCCCTTCATCGCGCCTTCGCTTGCAGCCTTCATCGCGGCGTTGATCTCGGCCAGCGAGGTGTCCTTGCCGGTCTTGAAGGTCAGGTCGACTGCAGAGACGTCTGCAGTGGGAACGCGGAAGGACATGCCCGTCAGCTTGCCCTTGAGGGCGGGGATACAGAGCGTCACGGCCTTGGCAGCGCCGGTGCTTGCGGGGATGATGTTCTGGTAGGCGTTGCGGCCGCCGCGCCAGTCCTTCTTGCTCGGGCCGTCCTGCGTGGGCTGCGTTGCAGTCGCCGCGTGAACGGTCGTCATCAGGCCTTCTTCAAGACCGAAGGCGTCGTTGATGACCTTGGCAACGGGCGCGAGGCAGTTGGTCGTGCACGATGCGTTCGAGATGATCGTGTGCTTGGCGGGGTCGTACTGGTCTGCGTTCACGCCCAGGCAGAAGGTCGGCACGACGCCCGGCTCGCTCTTGGTCGGTGCAGAGATCACGACGCGCTTTGCGCCGCCACCAGAGATGTGTGCCATCGCCTTTTCACCTTCGGTGAAGAGGCCCGTGCTCTCAAGGACGTAATCGACGCCCAGGTCCTTCCACGGGAGCTTGGCGGGGTCCTTCTCTGCGGTGGTCTTCGTGACCTTGCCGTTGACGGTGAAGGAGTTTTCCGTCGCAGTCACTTCTGCGTGCTTGCCGTTGAGCATGAACTGGCGGTGCATCGTGTCATACTTGAGGAGGTATGCGAGGTTGTCGGCCGGGACCAGGTCGTTGACCGCCACGAACTCGATCCCCTGCTCGGTGCCGATGCGGTAGACAAGGCGACCGATGCGACCGAACCCGTTGATGCCGACGCGAATTGCCATGGGTGCTTCCTTCCAAACTCTCTTGGTCGGCACTCCCTGCCGACGGGTCACGCTGGAAACCTGCCGCGGCGTGGCGCGGGTGCAGTCTCGGCCCATTTTCCATCGCAGGGTGCCGAGAGGCATCCATTTGGATGCACCACGGCCCGCTGCGTCTCGGGAATCCCTGAAGCTGGAAGCCCAGCAGGGGTCCCTCGCATCGAATCCGGTCCGAAACCAACACCGACGTTAGGGGAGTTCCACCCGTGTTTTCTAGCGCCGCGTGCAAGGGGTTTGAGCCTGACCGCAGGTTTCGTTTGCCGCGAAGCCCCTCCCCCACCAACGCAGTGCGAACGCAGCTATCATCTAGACTCTTCACTTCCCGGAGATTTTGAGCGATGAAGATCCACGAGTACCAGGGCCGCGACCTCCTCTCCAAGTACGGCATTCCGGTCCCCTCCGGGCAGGTGATCACGTCGTTTGAGCATGCAGCGACGGTCTTCAAGACCGCCACGACCGGCATGGGTTCGCCCGTCGCCGTCGTGAAGGCACAGGTGCATGCAGGTGGCCGCGGCAAGGCCGGGTTTGTGAAGCTCGTCAAGACGACCGAGGAGGCGACCGACGCAGCCAAGTTCATGCTGACCAACCGCATGACCTCGCCTCAGACGCCCCCCGAAGGCTTGGAAGTGACCAAGCTCCTGGTCGCCTCTGCGGTTGATATTGCAGACCGTGCAGGCGGCGGCAAGGAAGAGTTTTACCTCGCGATCACGACCGACCGCCGGACTCGCAGGAACATCCTGATCGCCTCGCGCGAGGGCGGTGTTGAGATCGAGCAGGTCGCGCACGACCGGCCCGACGCGATCATCAAGGAACCGCTTCACCCCCTGCTTGGTCTTCAGGATCACCAGGCACGTCGCGTGGCGTTTGCGCTCGGCTTCAAGGGCAAGCACGTCGCACAGGCTGCAGACATCATGGTGAAGCTCGCCAAGCTCTTTGTCGAGAAGGATTGCGTCCTTGCGGAGATCAACCCGCTCGTGATCGCGACCACGGGCACCGAATCATCGGTCGTCGCGATCGACGCCAAGTTCAACTTCGATGAGAACGGCCTCTTCCGCCATCCGGAGATCGCGGAACTCGCGGATCCTTCCGAAGAGACCCCTGCAGAGGCACGTGCACACAAGTTCAACCTCTCCTACATCCCGCTCGATGGCAACATCGGCTGCCTCGTGAACGGTGCAGGTCTCGCGATGGCGACGATGGACATCATCAAGCTCCACGGCGGCGAACCTGCCAACTTCCTCGACGTCGGCGGCGGCGCGACCGAAGAAGCAGTGACCGAAGCTTTCGGGATCATCCTCTCTGACCCTGCAGTGAAGGGCGTGATGGTCAACATCTTCGGCGGCATCATGAAGTGCGACGTGATCGCCCAGGGCATCATCAACGCCGCACGCGGCTTCAAGAACAAGGACGGCTCGGTGGGCTTCAAGGTCCCGCTGGTCGTTCGTCTCGAAGGCACGAACGTCGATGCAGGCCGCAAGCTGCTCGAAGGTGCACGCGGTGATATCCCGACGATGCAGGCCGCGACGGACCTGACGGATGCGGCGGGGAAGATTTGTCAGGCGGTGAAGGGGTGATTTTGGTATTCTGGGCGTGGCGAGGGACGCGCCATCGTTCTGACGGGTGTACGCTCGCTGTGCACGGGGAGCGGTCGCAGGTTCATTTCGGGGGCACGCCTTGGCACCAACGTGCGACCGTAAGAACTACCTGATTAGAATTGACTAGCGGCTTTCCCGAAACCTCGTGAACCGCTTAGCAAACGAGCAATAAGCTCTGGTTTTAGGACAGGCTCTACTAACCTGTTTCACAAGGAGCTACTTTTCCGCCGGGGTGCAGGCGGCGCAAGAGATTCCTTCGCGATCCGCATGCACATTGTTCAAAATGTCTATGCAGTCGCGTTGGGATTGGCATACCAGTAATGCAGCTGCGCCATCAATCGATTGTCGATGTTTAGATGGCACCATTCTTCGGGAAGCACCTGGTGTTCAGGTCGAATCCACCTGGGCATTATGATATTGCGGACTGCTTGATCACCAACCGCAGCTACAAATGCACGTGCAGCTTCTGGTCCTAACTGCGGATCACTGATATTGGGATGATCAAAGGCAGTAGGCAACGCGTAGCATCGAAGAAGGCGAACAACGAGCCCACCGTCCGTCTCCATCGCACTGATGAATCGATCTCGCACCACATGGACCTTCGAGATCCGATCGGCAAGGCACATGGCTTCAAATTTCCACCTGCGATCGGAATCCAACAGATCCACACCCGTCGCTACAAAGCCCGCGAAATGCTCGCCGAAAGCATTTGCGACCTTAATGGCTTCGGTGCTGCCTGGTGCAAAGGAGCCGACAACATCTTCGCACAATGCTGCAGCGAACCATGTGTCTGTCGAGGCCTCAACAATCGCTGAAGTCCAAAAGGCACGATCCTGGTGGCTCTCCAAGCAGTTCAAGCGAGCTGCCATCGCCCTTGCCACTCGCAGCCCCAGGGATGAAGACTCTTCTAGGGAAAACGGCTCTTCAAAGCGATCTGCTAATTGAGAGAAGGCCACTGCAATCGTGCCAACTGCCCGCGTTTCAAGGACGTCAAGCTGTGTGAGCAAAGATTCCACCAGGGAGGATTGACGAGCATTTGACAGCTGCAAGTCAATGAGAGATTGAACCAGCATCCCATTATCCCCATGTGCCGCCTGGACGATGCCGCGGATCGCGTCTTCGGATACGTTCGTGCTTCCCACCACATATGTAAAATAGCGGTTGGTAAAGCCGGGGGACGCCACACGCATCTCTGCCCTTAGACTGGCACATTGCGCGGGTCCAAGGTCCATCTTACTGAGCGACAGGTGGTACTGCGGGAAGAGTTCCCCAAGCAAAAAATCTAAGCCTGGCGTATGGCGCGGATCAATACCGTTTACGCCGCATGCCAATGGATCTGCGTTGTCTTGGCCACGTACGTTTGCGTCATCCAGCTTGGTGGTCGACACGCCCGCAAATGCCCGCGGCCTTTCCCTCACGATCGCATACGCTTGAGGGAAGAAAATGCGAAGCGCCTCGACCAAGAGCACGTCAACGGGTTCTGTCGCGCGTGAGATGGCGGCCATTGCGAATCGCACCGCGTTGAGGTACTGTATCACGTTGCGAGGGGTTTTCAGTTGCCGCGTCATTGATCGTTCAAAGGCAAAATGCCAACGCACGATTTGCTCGTGTCCGAGCACAATGCCGTTCTCTAGGAGAATCTGCTGAACACCTCGTTTGCAGACCCGCTGCAAATCGCCGAGTGAAGCGGGTGGCATTGCCAATGGAATCTGAATTATCTTCTCGAGATACCTTTGGCCGGCATCCACCATCCCGCCTAGGGCGGCGTTCAATGACGCTGCCACTACATCGCGATCGAATGCCAGCACGTACACGAGATTGGGAAGGTCCGCACAGGCCTTCAGTGCGCGAAAAAAGACCGCGGCCTCGGCGGCATGTAGGCGGTCGATGTCATCAACGAATATCACCACCCTTTGCGTGCACTTCCGCAAGTCGCGGCGTACACGCTCGCGGAGATCTTCCAGTGATGTCGTAGAGTGGCGCTCTAACAGGTCGCTCGCCTTCGCGGCTTTCTCGTTAGCAATGGAAAAGTACTGCAGATACGCAGAAATCGCTCCTGCGGCCTTTTCGACCTTAGTGTTGAGATCGATCCCTAACGCTGCGGCAATCGTCTGAAAGAAGGCGCCAATCATTCGATCTTCGCTCGTAAAGCGCCATGGGTTGAAGAGCTTGAAGGAAATGGCTGGCACGTCCTTGAGGTACTTTGCAGTGATCTCAAGGACCGTCGACTTGCCATCGCCCCACGCCCCATGCAGACCGATCACAAAGCACTCGCCAGGTGGTAGACCACGAATCGCACGGGCGATGGAGGCAGCGAAGGGGGCACGATCGTATTGATCTCGCGAGGGATCAGAAATCGGACGATCGGGTTCAAACGTGGTGCCCGTAATATTGTTCTCGTTATCCAGCACAGGTAATCCTCGACTTCAAACGGTTCCACCTTGGGCTGCCGGCAGGTGGCATCACCTTCACAGCAATCGGAGAAGTTGTCTATCGTGCCACCAGGATCGGCTTTGCGATCCTGGCCTCTTGGTTCGCGCTCCCACAAACTGCTTCCATCGTCGCTGAGCCTTCTGATTACCCGGCGGAAGGTCGCACGCGACTTCGGCAGGTGGCACCGAAGTCTCCGTCCCCTCGAGCCTCCACGAGTCTCCACCGTGCCACCGAAGTCTGCCTTTAAGACTTCGGTGCGTTTTTGCCTCCTGCACTCTCCCCCGCCTGACTTCCGTGCCGATCTCCACGGAGTTTAGCGAACGGGCCAAAGACACACCGAAGTCGCAAAGCCGACTTGCGGTGGCACGTGCCGGGTGATTTCGATGTCGCCAGCCGGTGCCTTGGCGTCTGACGCCTCGGGCGCTTTGCAAATTTCCAGAAGGAAACCAGAAAAGGCTGTCGTCGTGGATCAATAGGCGTCGCCTGAGGGGTGGACAAGGCCACAAGCGACTTGCTGCAGCCGTCTGCAGTGATGACCGCCTGGCGACCAGACGTACACCAGATTCGCACACGAGGAGACCGACCATGAAGACCAATTCCGCGAGCCGTATCGGTAGCTGGGCAGTGATGGCAGTCGCTGCGATCAGCACCAATGCAGGGGCGAGCATTGTCAACGGCTTTGAAGCACCGACCTTTGCGACCGGCAGCATTCACGGGCAGGCGGGTTGGGAGAGCACGAATACGCTGACGAGCGTCAGTACTGCGAACGCCCGGAGTGGCTCGCAGCACCTTCGCCTGGAGACGAGCCAGAGCGATCCGCAGCCGCAGGCCTTCGGTCCCACCGGTCTCTCTTCAAGCGAACGCTCGGCGAGCATGTGGTTCTCGATCGACAGCGTCAACTCAACCTTCTCACTCCACGGTATTACCAGCGGCTTTCTGACGTCGTGGGGCATGATGGTCATGTCTGGCGACGTGTACCTGCTTGGAAACGACGCTTGGTTCGACTCGGGCTTGAATATCGGTGGAGCGGGCGAGTATCAGCAGTTCGCAACGGTCTACAACAACGACGAAAATACGCGGGACTACTACCTCAACGGTGAACTCTTCTACCACCAGACGACCGGGCTCCTTTCAGGTCTGTCCACCGTGCTGCTCAACGTCTCGCTCGGTCCGGGCTCGAGCAATCAACTCGACATCGACGATATCGGCACGTTTGTGGTCCCTGCTCCTGGCAGCATCGCGCTGGCCTGCATGGGCGGACTGATCGCGGGCCGCAGAAGGCGTTAAAACCGCGTGCCACGAACACGCGTGCGTACAAGAGCCCTGCGATGGACGCAGGGCTTTTTCGCTGCGCTGAACAGGTCCAAGCGATTATCGCCAATGCCTGCGCGGCGCACTCTCACATTTCTTTCCAAACGCTGTCGTCGTGCGTGGGCAGGCGTCGCCTGAAGTCTGGACAAGGCCACACGCGGCTGTCATCCGCAGAACGAACCGCGTGCAGGCTGCTTACAGACCACGTTCACACACGAGGAGACCGACCATGAAGACCAATTCCGCGATCCGTACCACCAGCTGGGCAGCGATGGCAGTCGCTGCAATGAGCACCACCGCAGGGGCGAGCATCAGCAACGGCTTTGAAGCACCGACGTTTGCAGCGGGCACCCTTCACGGGCAGTCGGGCTGGCTGAGCACGAGCCCGCTGACGAGCACGGCGAACGCCCGCAGCGGATCGCAGCACTTTCGCATGGAAACAACCTGGAACGTGACGGACCCGCAGTCATTCGGCCCCACCTTTCTCCCTGCAGGTTCGACCTCCTTTAGCACGTGGTTCTCACTCGGGAACATCAACACCGTCTTCGGGCTCAGCGGCGTTACCAGCAGTTTTCAAACGTCGTGGGGAATGATGGTCGGCTCCGGCAGCGTGCTCTTGTTTGGCAACGGCACCTGGTTTGACTCGGGCACAGACGTCGCTGGAGCGAACCAGTATCACGAGTTCGCAACGGTCTACAACCCCGGTGATCAGTCGCGGGACTACTACCTCAACGGTGCACTCATCTACCACCAGACGACCGGGCTCCCTGCAGGTGTGACCACCGACCTTCTCACCATCTCGCTCACTGCGAGTGCGGGCAATCATGTCGACATCGACGACATCGGCACGTATGCCATCCCTGCTCCCGGCAGCATCGCGCTGGCCTGCATCGGCGGGCTGATCGCAGGCCGCAGAAGGCGCTGAATCCCGAGTGCGACGAACACGCGTGCGTGATGAAGCCCTGCGATGATCGCGGGGCTTTTTCGCTGCGCAGCGGTTGCCATTGCCGTGATCATGACTAGCTCACGTCGAGATCACGTCAAGATTACCCACATGCAGATTGCATTTTTCCACGCAGTTCTGTCGTCGTCCCACGCACAACGTCGCCTGGAGTCATGAACAGGCCGCGTGCAAGTGCATTCGCGGCCACAGCACTCCGCCTGCTCTCAAGACACCAGGAGACCGACCATGAAGACCGCACACCTTGCTCTCGCAACCGCCACCGTGATCACCGCAGCCTCATGGCAGACTGCATACGCTGCGTTCAGCTACGACTTTGAGGCTCCCGACTTCCACGTCGGACCGATCCATGGCCAGCAGGGCTATCTCAATTGGCAAGGTGGCATCGCCATTGACACGGCCAATCCATACAGCGGATCGCAGCACATGCGGCTCTCGAAAGAGCCCGGCAGCGGCAGCGTGCTCGCGATGAACACGTACAGCAGCAATCCCGGCACCTTCTACAGCACGAGCTTTCAGATGTACCGGCATTCAGACTTGATGTACGTCGATTTCCGAGGAATGCAGACCGATGCGACTCAATCCTGGGCCCTCAGAACGTACAACCAGAAGATCTACATTCGTGAGGGCTCGAGTTTTGTCCTGACGCAGATTCCAGTCGTCGTGACCTCGGGTGCCTACCACGAGTTCGAAGTCGTGTACAACCCCGGCAGCATGACGCGGGACTACTTCTTCAACGGCACGCGGATTCACCATCAGACGACCGGGCTTCTCCCGGGAACAAGCACCAACCTGCTGGAAGTGGGAATCCCGGGAGCCAGCAGTGGCACCGCGGATATCGACGACATCACGTTTGAAGCAGTGCCTGCGCCGGGCAGCATTGCACTGACCGGCCTCGCTGCACTCGTCGCTGCACGCCGCAGGCGCTGAACCTCCCTGCGAGAACCACGCGTGCGTGAAGAAGCCCTGCGAAATGCAGGGCTTTCTTGTTGGCCTATCCGTCAGTTCATGCACTTCCAGGATTCTCATGCAAAGTGTGTCGTCGCTTGGCGCGAAGCGTCGCCTGGAGTATTGAACACGCCGTGCACATGTGTGCCATGGCCCTGGGGTCCGCCCCCACCGCCCCCACTCCCTTCACTCTGATGAAATACGAGGAGACCGGCTTTGAAGAAGACCATTTCCAGCATCATTCCTGCTGCAGCAATCATTGCCGCAGCCACGCAGGTCGTGAGCGCCGCGGTCGTCATTGACTTTGAGGCACCGAGCTTCACTGTCGGAAATCTCCACGGGCAGATGGGCTACAACACTTCTCCTACTGGTGCCTCGGTCTCCACTGCCAATCCGTACAGCGGATCACAGCACATGCGGCTGTCGAAAGAGACTCTCGGCAGCACCATGTTCGCAATCAATTCCTACGACAATGTTCCCGGAACGTACCACACGACGAGCGTTCGGTTCTACAGGCACGACGTTGAAACCGACTTCTATATGATCGGACGCCAGGACTCATCCACGATTTCCTGGGGCATCGCGGCCGTGGGTGCATACATCTCCATCTACCAGGGATCCGGTACGACACCTCCCACAATCCCGGGGGCGATTCCTGCAGGTGTCTATCACGAGCTGCGCGTTGTCTATAACCCCGGCGACATGACGCGCGACTTCTACCTCAACGATGTGCTGATCCATCATCAGACCACCGGGCTTCACCCGGGAACCAGCACGAACGCGGTGAGGGCGTCTATTGCAACGGGTTCTGAAGGCATCGTTGATGTGGACGACATCACCTTCGGCACCGTGCCCACGCCGGGCAGTGCAGCACTGTTCAGCCTCGCTGCACTCGCTGCAGCACGACGCAAACGCTGAAACGCGTACGTGAAACTTCACTGATCTCTCCTGCAAGGCTCCGAGTTTCCGCGGAGCCTTGCTGCTTTTTGGCCGCATCTCGTTCTCAAGATATGTGTAGTGACGAGAAAAAGCCTGTCGTTCCTGATGCGAAGGCGTCGCCTGAAGACTGGACAAGCCGCGTGCGATCGTGCAGCAGCGTCCAGCCATTTCCGCAGGTTACACGTCACTCTTGAGGAGTTGCAGCATGAAAACCGTTTCCACATCCATCGCTTCCGCCGCTGTTGTGCTTGCAGCAAGCTGGACGACCGCGTCCGCGAGCTTTGTCGGGAGCTTTGAGGCGCCGACGTACGTTGCAGGTCCGCTCGGTGCACAAGAAGGATGGCAGTACACGACCCCGGGCGTCACCATCGATACTGCAGGTCCGAAGTCGGGTTCGCAGCACATACGTCTGAGCGTGACGAACACCGGCGATGGCCCCTACGCAGCCGCCGTGCACGCAGTTCCGTATGCAGACAGCTTGTACTCGGCGAGCATGTGGGTTCGTGCAAGCAGCACGAATGAGCTCTGCGTGGTCGAAGCCAAGCGTGACTCTGACTGGCGATCAATGTGGGGCTTCTGGATGGCAGGGGGCAACCTGAACATCATTCGCAACGACATGCTGATCGCAACCGACGCGGTTCTCCCCGTGGGCGAGTATCACCATCTCGAGGTCATGTATAACCCGGTCGCGAAGACCAGGATCTTCTACGCCAACGGCACAGAGGTCTATCGCGCGACGGGCGTCTTCCAGTCGATGATCTCGGAGAGCCTGCACGTCACCCTGAACAACTCGCCCACCGGGTTCATGGATGTCGACGACATCTCGTTCACCGCAGTTCCTGCACCGGGCATCGCGGGGATGATGTGCATCGGAACGCTGATGGCTGCACGCCGCAAGCGTTGAATCCGCGTGACGCAACCACGCGTGCGTGAAGAAGCCCTGCGAAATGCAGGGCTTTCTTATTGGTCTTTCCGCCTGCTGATTCACTTTCCAGATTTTCACCGAAGGCGTGTCGTCGCTCCCTGCAAGACGTCGCCTGAAGTTGTGAACACGCCGCGTACGTGTGTGTCGTGTCCCGAGGAATCCGCCCTCAACCCCCGCTTGTGAAGAAATACGAGGAGAACACCGTTGAAGACCACGCTTTCCACCATCATTGGCGCTGCAGCAATCATCGCCGCAGCCACGCAGGCCGCGAGCGCCGCCATCGTCTTTGACTTTGAGGCGCCAGACTTCACCGTCGGGAACCTCCACGGGCAGATGGGTTACGACGCCACCCTAGGTGCCACAATCTCCACTGCCAACCCGTACAGCGGATCACAGCACATGCGGCTGTCGAAGGAGGCCGGCAGCAGCACTGTGATCGCAAACAATTCGTACGCGAGTGTTCCCGGAACGTACTACACGACGAGCGTTCGGTTCCACAGAGACAACATCTCTGCCGATTTCTCCATGATCGCCCGCCAGGACGACTCCACTATTTCCTGGGGCGTGGCGACCGTGAATCAGTACCTCTATATCTACGAAGGGAACGGCACAACACCTCCCGACATCCTCACGACAGTTCCCGCGGGTGTCTACCACGAGCTCCGTGTGGTGTACAACCCCGGGGACATGACACGCGACTTCTACTTCAATGATGTCCTGATTCATCATCAGATCACCGGGCTTCACCCGGGAACGAGCACGAACCTCGTGAGAGCGCGTATGGCGGAGAACGCTGCAGGCATCGTTGATATCGATGACATCACCTTCGGCACCGTGCCCACGCCGGGCAGTGCCGCACTCTTTAGCCTCGCTGCACTCGCAGCAGGACGGCGCAGGCGCTGAATCTGCCAGCCGATCACTTTCACAACCGATCGATCCGGCAAGGCTCCGATTTTCCGCGGGGCCTTGCCGCTTTTAGATGCAGTTGTATCTTCAGGTGTGCCCACCACTGTGATGGGGTGCTGCCAAGCGTCACCGACCATCCGCGGGCTTCAATCACGCCTTTCATCACAGCTCAGCACGTGCCTGCAAACGCCAGTGCAAACGCAGTGAAGTCATCGGTATCGACAAAGCCGCTGCCATCAAAGTCCGCCGCGTCGAGCCCAAGCTCAAAGTCGCTCACGAACTGCTCGTAATCAGCCTGATCGACCTGACCGGAATAGTCGTGATCTGCGTGCAGGTACACCAGCGTCACGGCGCCGCTGGAGATTCTGACCGCCATCGTGCCGCGCGGCATCACGGGAAGTTCAACCGTATGGAATGAGCCGCTGATCGAACCGCCGGTGATCAGTGGGTACTGCGTGCAGGGTGTGGGCACAAACCCGTTGCGAAAATGAACACGAAGCGTGCCCGCGAGTGCCAGCGATTCCTGGCTGGTGATCTGGTCGCGCTGCGCCGCGGTCGTACCGCCGATCTCAAGTTCAATCGTGCCGGACGCGTCCTGCACAACGTTCTGAAACAGCATCGTGCCGTATGGCAGGCCGGGCGAGATCGTGCCTCGGTTCAGCAATGTTCCGCCCGCCTCGGCCATGATGACACCGGTGCCGGTGACCCGAACTTCACGCTCGATGGTGCCGACCGCGCCCGAGACGACGTACACCTGCGAGTCGAGTGCTTCTTCAAGCCTGATTTCTGCATTACCCGAGAACGTTGCGGACTGCGTAAAGACCACACGCTGCTCGCGTGTGGTCACACCAGTCGGGATGCGCAGCAGCCCATCAAGGCGAAACCCCCCGGACTCGATGCGCAGCTCCGCGTTGTTGGCGTTGGTCCCGTTACGGATGAACCAGGAACCGCTACCAGACACACCATCCACAACCTGGTTGTACCCGGGCGGGATCTCGACGATGCCGCCGTTGATGGTGTCGATGAACCCGCCCTTGATCCGGCCGGCTCGGAGCTGGAGGACACCGTTGTCTGCACGAATCACGCCATCTTCCTGCGTGACGTTCGACACCTGCGCCATGCTGTCATTGCTGACGAGGATGAGCGAGCGATTCGTGATGTTCGTGAGTTCCATGTACAGGTCCTTCACGTTCGCGTGAATCAGCCCCTCGTTGATGACATTGCCATCCTTCTCTGCACGGACGAACCCGCGACCTTCAACAACCTGCCCCTCGCCGATAAGGACCGTGACTCCGGCCAGCGCGACAAACTGTGCATGCTCAATCTCTTCGAGCCGGACCGTGCCGTTCCCCGTCAATGTTGTATTCTCGATGAAATCGAGACCCTGGCGTGCATTCGTACTGCCAACAAGAACACGGATCAGGCCGTTGTTCACGAGACCGCCAGACTTGATCCTGAGTCTTGAAGCACCAGTCGCATTCCCACCGTAGACGCGCCACTCTCCCAACGCCGTCACGCCATCAACCACGCAGTACGCATTCGGCGGAACCTCGATGACGCCCGAGGCGGGCCTGCCAACATAACCGCCGATGAGAGTGGCATTCGCAAGCTCGACCGATCCACTCTCTGCAAATATGGTCCCCGCATCCTCCTGCGTCACGATCCCGGTCAGCCTTCCGATGCCGCTGTTGATCGACTTGATCGTCCCGCGATTGGTGACATTGCCGATGGAGAGCCTCGCGCCAGGAACATCGGCCACGATCGAACCTTCGTTCACGAAAACGCCAGCGACGCCGATCAGGCCCGTGCCGGTAATGCGATGAGATGCGGCGTGAAGGACGTTGCTGGCGCTGTCGATCTGAAGCATGCCAGTGCCCGCCTCAAGAACCATCGCGCCCGTGCCTGCAATCTGCGAGTTGCCAGCCAGCGTCAGACGCGAAGCTCGATTGGTCGTTGAACCGCCGCCGATCCGGATCGTCCCGTTATTCTCAACGCCGCTCTTCACCACGAGTTCCGTAAAGCCATTGACCGATGGCGCAAGCATCGCAAGCACGGCCGCGCTGTTACGGATCTCAAGCCGGTTTACGGTAAAATTCTGAAGTGCACCAATCGTAACCGTGTACGGTGTAAGATGGCCAAGACGCGCGATCTCCTGGATCGAGTCTGGAACGTCCGCTGGGCTCCAGCTCTGCACGAGATTCCAATCGCCTGACTGGGCGTTTGCCCACTCGCGAACGCTCTGGCCATGTGCGAATCCGCAAACAACGCCACATACGGTCAGCGTGCATATCGCCAAGGTCTCATTCTTGAACATTTCAATCCTTCGCATCTCAATGAACGCCAGCGTCGTGCACGTACAGCTTGTGAAATCGACACGGCAAAGACGCCATCATATCAAGAACCACAACGCACCTCCCGTGCGAAAGCCGCCCGCTCAATGGCGAGATCGTCGCCCCATCGAGGCCGATAACGCGTCTCGTGCGGTCCGGATTGAAAAGGCACGCGCTTCAAAAACAACCTGCGGCCCCCAATCGGGAGCCGCAGGCAGGGAGAAGCATCATTATCTTTGCAAAACATCGCGATGCGCGATCAGCATTCTTTACAGCTCGAGCCGTCCCGTCAGGTTCGCCGCCACCGCGATAAGTTCTGCAGGCTCCACGGGCTTTGATACATGGACCTGGAACCCCGCCATCATCACCCTGCGACGATCATCCGCACGCGCATATGCAGTGAGCGCTACGCACGGAGCCCTGCTTTGCGAACGCCTCGCTTCAAGCGCGCGAAGCTGACGGATGAACGAGTACCCATCCTCGCCCGGCATGCCAAGGTCGCTGATGACGAGATCAAACTCCTTCTCGTTCACCGCGACCATCGCGTCGGGCACTGAACCGACCGCCACGACGCGTGCACCGTGATCCATGAGCAATCTGCGGACAAAGTCGCGTGCATCCGCTTCATCTTCAAGCACAAGAATGTCAAGATCGCTCAGGCACGCGATGTTGGCGAGCGATCCGATGGGTACCTCCGACACCGGGTGCGGTTCCTGCGAGCCATTGGCCGTTACGGAACGGATCGGCAGCGTCACCGTAAATACCGCGCCGGTTCCCTGCCCCTGGCTCTCGACCGAAATGCTCCCGCCGTGCATTTCCGTCAGGTGGCGAACGATCGACAGCCCAAGACCAAGCCCGCCGTACGACCGCGTCGTCGATGCATCGGCCTGGCGGAAGCGATCAAAGACGTGCGGAAGGAAATCACGCGGGATGCCGATGCCGTTGTCCCGCACGTTCAATTCGATGTATGAACCCGACCGCTTGAGTTCGACGTGCACCATCCCGCCCTTGGGCGTGAACTTCACTGCATTGCTCAGGAGATTCCACACCACCTGCTGGAGCCGCTGCGGGTCGCCGCTGACCGTGATGCCCTGGAGCGGATCGACCGTCTTGTGCAGACGAATCGCCTTGGCCTCTGCAGCGAACTGGATCGTCGAGAGTGCTGATTCGAGCACTTCCGGCAATGCCACGGGCTGGACATCAAGCCTGAGCTTGCCCGTGTTAATCTTGCTCATGTCAAGCAGATCGTTGACCATCTGGTTCTGTGCACGGGTGTTGCGATCGATGATCTCAAGACCCTTGGCAAGATCCGCGCCCGATGTGCCATTCCGCAAGAGATGCACCCAACCCTGGATCGCGTTGAGCGGCGTCCGAAGCTCGTGGCTCAGCGTCGCGACAAACTCATCGGTCAAGCGGTTGATTCGCTCTGCCTGCGTACGTGCAGCTCGTTCGCTCTCGATCGTCTGATCCTTCTCCTCGCTTGCACGCTTGAGCACCGAGTTATGGCTGATCAGGTCGCTTGCCTGCTCCACCAGCTTGAGTACCAGTGCCTCTCGAAGCTCGCGCGCGACTGCAGTATCCGCGGAACTCCACGGCTGGCTGCTCCCGCTCACGGTCTCTTTCCACAGTGCAAACGACCCGCGCGGGCTCAACCTCGCGGGTGCCTCGCCCTTGACGATCGACTTTGCAGGGTCACCTGCCCAGTTCACCACGCGGACCTGTTCAGGCCTGAACCACAGGACACACTGCGGGCCGGTTCTTGCAAGCGGAACCGCGAGCACACCGCTCGCCACCGGCGCAAGATGCATGTGCGGCAGAAAGCTCGAAAGCCTGTCGGTCACGAATAGTTCCGTGTTCGCGCTGTGCACGATGTCCGCGATCGCCTGGATATCCGCCTTTGAAGGCGTCTGACCTGCACGCGCGATCTGCGTCCCCATCACCACCGCCACGCCATTGCAGCGAACGAGCGAGAGAAGCGTTTCTGCCTCCGCAAAGAGTGAGTTGACGAAGTTCGGGCCTGGCGAAAGCCTCGACACGAACTGCGCGATGCCTTCCTGACCACGCTTGAGGTCCTCTGCAATCTCGCCCTGCTCGCGATCCGAAAGCTGGAGCGACACCACCTGGCCGATGAGTTCACATGCAGCACGAACGTCGTACCCCACGCGACGCGGCGAGTAGTGATGACACGCCACCAGCCCCCACAACCTGCCTTCCTTCAGCAGCGAGATCGACATCGACGCGCCGACGCTCATGTTCTTGAGATACTCAAGATGGATCGGCGAGACACTCCGCAGCACACAGTGACTCATGTCGAGCGGCGTGTCGGTCCCCGGCAGCTTCGCGGATGGATGAATCTGGACCGCGTCATAGCTTCGATCCGCGATGAAACGGAGCCAGTTTCTCGTATACAACTCGCGCGCCTGCCGAGGTATATCCGCTGCAGGGTAATGGAGCCCAAAGAATGGCTCGAGATCCTGCCGCTTCTCTTCTGCAATCACCTCGCCGTTCCACTCTGCATCAAAGCGGTACACCATCACGCGATCAAAGCCGGTGATCGCGCGGACATGTCTTGCGAGCCTGGCGCAGATGTCCGTCACGCTGCTCGTCTGCCGCAGGTCCACCATCGCGGATTGCAGAAGGCGATAGAGATGCGTTGCGTTCGCGTGCTCATCAGGCAGCACGGGCTCAAGCTCAAGCGCGATGTAGCGATCAATGCGGTGCACCACTGCGTTGAACATTGTCTCGCATGCAACGCCGCGTGCAGAGTGGATGTACACCGGATGCATGTGGAGCAATTCGAGCCCGCTCCGCCGCCCCACTTCCGCTGCATCTTCCTGCTTCAGCACGCGATCAAGCGTCGAACCGATCAATGACTCCGCGGCAACGCCCAGCACGGCCTCCGTATTCGTGCTCGCAAGCACGATGCGCGGGTGCCTGTCGCCATCTCCAGGTTCAAGGAGCAAAAAGCAGCCGTGCGGCTGAATCAGCCCGGGAATGTGGATCGGCTCGCGATCGCAGGTCGTAAGATCCACCGGGTTCACGGCAACGGCTTGGGACATTCGATCAGCGTAGCACGAGACACATCGTTCTATTACGCAAACTCTATCGCATGAAGTACTCTTTAGACGCTGTTCATGTTGGCCTTACTGCCTGGCAGTCGCCGCCGCCGATCAGCACGCCGCGCTCGAAGTAGCTTCTGTTACCCTCTGGCCTCTGAACGCAGGAATCAGTCGCATGAAATGCCAATTGGTCGCCCGGTTCATCACGCTGCTTGGAGTACTCCTGGCATTCGCCGCATTCCTGCCTGCGTGCACATCCTCTCCGCGCACCTACCCCTTCGAAGCAGCGCCGACGCTCCGCGTCATGACCTGGAATATCTGGCACGGCGGCCGTGAAGATGGAGAAGTTGAAGGTCCCCGCAAGGTGTCGAGCATCATCAGGCTCTGCTCGCCCGACCTCGTCGCGATGCAGGAGACATATGGCTCGGGTGAAAAAATCGCCGCCGACCTTGGCTACCACTTTCAACCGCGCGGGACCAACGTCTCGATCCACAGCAGGTATCCGATCATCGAGGACATCTCCGTCTTCGAGCCGTTCAAATGCGTCGGAGCACTGGTGGAAATCCCCCACATCGTGGGCTCGCACAAGGTGGCCTTCTACTCGATATGGCTCCCGTACGACAAGGAAATATGGGAAGCAGGCACGCGCCCAAGCGGCGACTCTGCAGCGATGCTCGCGGCGTGCGCCTCGTCCGCGACGGATCTTGCCAAGATCAGGGACGCGATCGATGAGCGACTCTCCGGTTCGAAGTATGCAGGCATCCCGATCATCATTGCTGGCGATTTCAACTCGATGTCGCACCTCGATTACACCGAGGTTGCTCGCGCAGAGTATCGCGATGTCATCGAGTGGCAGACCAGCCGCGTGATGACCGATGCCGGATACCGCGACGTGTATCGCGATTGCAATCCCCGCATCAACCGTGCTCTAAACCGGACATGGACGCCGCGATTCCCGGATCAGGAGCAGGATCGCATCGACTTCATCTATGCACGCGGCAACGTCACGCCCAAGCAGGCGTTCATCCTCGACAAGTACATCGATGGCTTCCCATCCGATCATGCAGCAGTGATCGGAGATGTACTCCTCGAGGCTGAGAAGCCCGCTCAGTCATTCCGCGTTGTTTCGTACAACATCAAGCACGGCCGCGGAATGGACGACAAGGTTGATCTTGCGCGAACCGCTAAGGTTCTTGAGCGTTTCACGCCCGACATCGTCGGGCTCCAGGAAGTGGACCTTGGCGTGTCGCGAAGCGGGAGCCTCAACGAGCCATTCGAACTCGCGGCAATGGTCGCGGGCAAGGAGCATCGCCCTCTGCACGCTGCGTTCGGCGCGTTCATGCCCCTCCAGGGCGGTCACTACGGCATGGCAATCCTGAGCAGATATCCGATCGCGCGTTCGTGGTCGATCGTGCTTCCGACCGGTAACGAACCGCGTGTCGCGCTCGCTGCACGTGTCGTCCCGCCCGGCCATGAACCGATCACGGTCGTGAATGTTCACTTCGACTGGGTCGACGATGATGGTTTCCGCTACGCCCAGGCCCGCGTGCTCGCGGATGAACTCCAGAAGTTCGACACACCCTACATCCTCCTGGGTGATTTCAATGACCGGTCCGAATCTCGCACGCTCGAACTCTTCCGCACGCTTGCAGATGAGATTCCAAAGGTTGATGCAGACGGTTCGCCGGCGATCGGCAAAGACCTGCTGACCTACTCATCGACCGAGCCCGAGATGGAGATCGATTTCATCTTCGTCGGTCCCAAGGGTGCATGGCCAAACTCAATAACGCAAACACCCAGAAACGGGGGGTTCTTGAACACCGCACGCGTTATGGATGAGCCAGTCGCGTCCGATCATCGGCCGGTCGTGGCGGAGATCACGCCCGCGAATCGCAAGTAGCTTGCCAGTACCTTGCTCGATTCAAGCAAGGACCGTACCGCCCGCTGCTTTCTCGCGGTCCTGCTCTACAGTTCACCCATGAAAGTGAATCTCAACACCGCCTTCTCCACCTTCACCGACCACTGGTCACCCAAAGTCGCTGCAGATCTCAACGGCCAGCAGGTCAAGCTCGTGAAGTTCAAGGGGGCGTTCGACTGGCACCACCACGAGCACGAGGATGAGCTCTTTCTCGTGCACAAGGGCTCGTTCGTCATGGAGTTTCGCGACCGCAAGGTCGAACTCCATGCAGGCGAGATGCTGGTCGTCCCCAGGCTCGTTGAGCATCGCCCCGTCGCGGAGTACGAGGTCGAAGTCATTCTCTTTGAACCTGCTTCAACACTGAACACCGGCAACGTCGTGACCGAGAAGACCGTCAAGGATCTGCAGCGTCTCTGAAGTGCACGA
>JAESFU010000296.1_pt1 | contig 42443 bp, 31 predicted proteins | sample 9269461 | NCBI WGS metagenome assembly JAESFU01 (sample SAMN14502556, study PRJNA617107) | algae metagenome | isolation source: Stenomitos rutilans HA7619-LM2 and co-occurring heterotrophs from cave walls | place: USA: Waikapalae cave, Hawaii | collected 2009-07-28
ATCGTCCGTGCACGTCAGTCGGGTGCTGCAGCGATGGCTGCGGCGAAAGTGCAGTGCCCGGTGATCAACGCGGGTGATGGCAAGCACGAGCACCCGACGCAGGGTCTGCTCGACACGCTGACGATCGCAGAGGCACACGGGCGCGGCGAGACGTTTGATCTCAGTGGCCTTCGCATCGCGATCGTGGGCGATGTCGCGAGTTCTCGCGTCGCGCGGTCGGGCATCGCGGTGATGACTGCGCTTGGCGCGACGGTCGTGTGCGTCGGGCCTGCAGGGATGGTGTCACCCGCGCATGCAGGGCTGATGAATAAGGATGCACCGGGCAAGTGCGAGATCACGAACAACCTTGATGACGTTCTGCCGACGATGGATGCAGTGATGATGCTCCGGATCCAGTTTGAGCGTGCAGGTGAGAGCGGCGGCGCGGGTGCGTCGGTCGCGGGCGTCCCTGCAGCGAAAAAGACTGCGCTGATCGCGTCCGTCCGCGAGTACCGGCATGGATTCTCGCTGACCCGCGAACGTGCAGAGCGTTTGAAGGATGGCGCGATCGTGATGCATCCGGGCCCGATGAATCGCGGGCTTGAGATCGATGGCGAAGTCGCGGATGGTCCGAGGTCGGTGATTCTGCGCCAGGTTTCCAACGGCGTGCGCGTGCGGATGGCGGCGCTGGCGCTCTGCCATGCAGCGGCCAAGGGCAAATAAGGCTGCATGGCGATCGGGCCGTTCTGAGGCCGGCGGGGGCGTCGATGGGGGCAGCTCGCGAAACAGAATCATCCGAGAGCACGGGCCAGCCTGCTGCAGATCGTCGATCAGCTCAGCAGCGATCGCCCAGCGGTGGATTCATCACGTGGTTTGTTGAACACGTGTGCTTTGCTGCTGCGTTGTTCTGGAACGTACCGACACCGCAATCAGACACGCGCGAGCCGATGCCGGATGTCGGTCGTGTCGTAGCGATCTCCGTTGTGTGGTTCCTGATAGGGCGTGCAGCGGCGATGTATGGCAGGCGCGAACGGCTGATCGGAGCAGTCGTCAAGACGGCGATTTTCACTGTGTTTGCGTGGGCTCTCCAAGCCGCGATACGGATGTAGCGCGGCTGGCCAGCGTTCGTACGGTTCAAGAGCCGTTACTTTGCAGGCGTCAGCTTCACGATCTTGTCGGGCCCGTTGAGTGCGACGTAGATCGAGCCATCCGGCCCGCAGACGACGTCGCGCACGCGGCCCTTATCAAACAGCACTTCCTCGCGCTCGACGAGCTTGCCATCCTTCAGGCGGAGGCGTTCAACGGTCTGGCCTGCAAGGCCACCTGCAAAGAGGTCGCCCTTCCACTCTGGGAAAACGCCGCCGGTCGAGCAGGTCAGGCCGCAGACCGCGATCGACGGCAGCCACACGTGGGCAGGCATCGTGATCGCGTCGGGGTTGTTGTTTTCCGGGTCGCTGGTGGAGAGCGAGGCTTCCTTGCGGTTGGCAAATTCAGGCCACGGCACGTTCCACGGGTTGCCGCCGTAGTTGATGCCGTAGGTCACGACTGGCCAGCCGTAGTTGCGGCCCTTGAGGACGAGGTTCAGCTCGTCGCCGCCCTGCGGGCCGTGCTCGGTGTCCCACAGATTGCCTTCAAGATCGAAGATCAGCCCCTGCGGGTTGCGGTGACCGAACGACCAGATCGACTTGTACACACCGCCGCCCTGCGAGGCGAATGGATTGTCCTGCGGGATCGCGCCATCGTCGCGCACGCGGTGAACCTTGCCGTTAGGACGGCTGGTGTCCTGTGCCATCTCAGCACGCCCGCGCTCGCCGATCGCAAAGTACAGGATCGAGCTGTCCTTGGGATCAAACACGATCCTGCACCCGTAGTGCACGCCCGGGCCGACGTAATGCTCAGGACGTGCCTGGAAGATCGTCCGCTGATCAGACCATGCCCAGTTGCCGCCGCGCCCTTCGGTCAGGCGGCCGCGGACGATCTTGGTCATCACCTTGTTGCGCTCGCCGTTGAGGGCTTCTGCGTACGAGAGGTAGATCAGCCCGTTTTCCTTGTAGCGCGGATGGATGGCGATGCCGAGCAGACCGCCCTGACCGTCGGAACTCACATCGGGGATGCCCTCGACCGCGCCGCCGAGCTTGCCATCCCTGAAAACGCGGAGCCTGCCGTTCTTCTCGGTGATGAGCATGGCCCCTGCAAGGCCGCCATCTGCATCAGCAGGGATGAACTCGACCGCCCAGGGCGTGTTGATGCCAGATGCGACGACGTCTTCAACCTTGTACGTCGCGCGCTGAGTCGTGTAGATCCCTGCGTCGTTTGCGTGTGCACCGCCGCCGTTCTTGCGGTAGTCCTGTGCACGGAGCATGTGGAGGTGGTTGATCGTCGCCCAGACCTCCTGGTCCTTGAGGTCCTTGAGCTTTGCTGCGTCGCCGCCCTTGCCGTCGTGCTGCTTGCGGACCGCGTCGAACATGTCGCGCGGGGTCGAACCGAACGACCACGTGTCATCAAGCAGGCTCGGGACGCCACTAGAGCCCTGGCCCTGGCCGCCGTGGCACGAGGCGCAGTTGTTCCGCCAGAGGTCGGGGGCGTTCTGGGCCTGAGCAGCCTGGATCGTGCTGGCCACCAGTACACTCGCGAGAACCGAACCAGTCTTGACGCGTTCAATCGTGGTCTTCATAAGGCTCATCGTACCGCTTTACGCGATATCTCAACGGGTGCACCCTCGTGGGGCGAAATCCTGACCATTCCTGAACCCTGCCCTTTGAAAGTTCCGCAGGTCTTCTTGCAAGTACCGCTGCAATGGATCAGGTTTTCGTGCGATATGCTCCCAATGTCACTGCTGCACGCTCGTTGCGGCAGGTGGTTGTCTGTCAGGTCCAGGAGTTGATCACATGATCCGGCGTACGCAGCCTTCTCGTGTCCGCGGCCTTGCCGTGGTCGGCACCGCCTTTGTGCTCCTTGCAGGTTCGGCGATGGTGATTGCCCAACCGGCAGGTCAGCCTGCAGGCGAAGCACCCGCCCAGCCTGAGCAGCGCCAGCCCCGTCCGCAGGGTCAGCCCGGCGAGCGTCCGCAGCGCGGCCCGGGTGGGGGCGGTGGTGCTGCACGTGATTTCAACTCGGTCGAGTCGGGCATGAAGGGGCTGCGCCAGGGCATGCGGCAGATCCGCGAACTGGTGGCAGACCCCGCGAAGAAGGAAGAAGCGTTGCAACTGGTCGGCACCATGCAGCGTGCAGCGATCGCAGCCAAGAACAGCAAGCCCGAGCACATGAAGGAAGGCGCCTCGCCCGACGACTACCGCAGAGAGATGATCAAGCTCGTGACGATGCTCCTGGAGCTTGAGACGAACGTGCTTGATGGCAAGACCGAAGAGGCCAACGCACTGATCGCCAAGCTCGGCGAGTTCCGCGATTCGTCGCACGAGAAGTTCGGCGAGGGGAACTGAGCCTGGTTTGAATGAGTTCTCTGGATTCGATCAAACCCCGGTGCATGCCGGGGTTTGTTGTTTTTGGTTGTACGTGCGTGTCTTGCAGGCGCCTTTGGATGCCTCTTGTCTTTGCACCGCAACGCGGTGCCAAGAGTAAAGCGTGGGGCGTCAGCCCCACGAAAGTGAGCCGTGGATGGAGAGCCACGAAGTGGCGACAGACTCTGCTGGAGTGAGTCAAATCTCTGTCGCCGCGATGCGGCTTCAAAGATCATGGGTTCAACGTGGGCTTGCGTGCGTCATTTTGAGGCCTGACGCCCCAAGCTTTATTCTTTCGCCGCGCTGCGGCGATGATGCACCGTGAAGATTCGGCTCACTGAATACCGACCTGCATCAGCGCCTGCGTCGCACAGCGTGTGCACAGGCGATGCAGGCAACCACGCACGCGGACGGCGCGGGGATCGGAATCTGGATTGGCGTGTTGGGCTCGGTCTCATACGCCCATGCAAGAGGCCACTGGTACTCAGAGAAGAGAATCCAGCCGTAGTGCCACTGGCCAGACATCATGACACGCACGCCGAGATAAGCAGGATCGCCGATGCCAGATGGTCCGCTGCCATCGGTGTAATGCCAGAAGTACACGCTGTGCGTATTCCAGTTGTCGCCAACAGAGACGTGCTCTCCCGCTGCATAATCCCGCACGCATCGAACGCTCATCGTGTATTCCCACCATGGGAGCTGTATGAGATCGTCGTACTCCGCGATGGATGCACCGTCTTCTGCGGTGATGCTCGAAATGCCTGGAGTGCTTGTTGACCAGTTTGGCGTATACCACCTGCCGAAGGTGCCAGAAAGACGTTCGCCGGTTTGTTCTGCAGGAGACTTGGTGATATCGAGAAAACTACCAGGATGCTCGCCGAAATCGTCGCCGAGCATATCAAACCCGCCAAGCCACCGAAACGTCTGGTCGTGATTGTCATGTACGACAACCGCTGCGGACGACATCGCAGGTAACGTCGCGAGCGCGGTGTTGGCGGCTATCCAGACAAGTACGTTCAGTTTCATACGCGATTCTCCCCCAGTGCGATACAGGCGGCGAGTGCCGCCGATCATCTATGTACGACGATCGTACGACGTTGGGTCCCCTTTTCTCACACTGCAACGCGGTGCCAAGAGTAAAGCGTGGGGCGTGAGCCCCACGAAGTCGAGTTGTGAATGAAGCGCCACGAAGTGGCGGCAGACTCCGCTTCAGTGAGTCAAACCTCTGTCGCCGCTCCACTGTTTCAAAAATCACGCGGTCAATGTGCACTCAGGTGCGACATTCTTGGGGGCTGACGCCCCAAGCTTTACTCTCTCGCCGCGTCGCGGCGAGGATGATCTAGGTTGTGTTTTCTGCGTCGTGCCTACGGAAGCCTCGCCGCTCCGCATCTCGCTCCCGATTCCTACACTTCCCCATGACCACCACGGCCGACGCAGAGACGCTCCGTGCACGCATCGGTGCAGAGCTCCCGCACCTCATCTCCCTCCGCCACGATCTCCATGCGCATCCCGAGCTGAGCTTCGGTGAGAAGTACACCTCCGCCCTCGTGCAGCGCGAGCTTTCCGCACTTGGAATCCAGTTCAAGGCAGGCTACGCCAAGGGAACGGGCGTGGTCGGGTACCTCCCCGCGACGACGCCCGAAGGCAACAAGCGCCCGTCGGTCGCGCTCCGTGCAGACATGGATGCACTGCCGATCACCGAAGAGACCGGCGTGCCGTACGCCTCGACCTGCCCGGGCGTGATGCACGCCTGCGGGCACGATGGTCACACGACGATCCTCCTCGGCGCTGCACGTGTTCTTTCAAAGACTCAACACCGCCCGTATCCGGTGACGTTCGTCTTCCAGCCTGCAGAAGAAGGCGGCGCGGGCGGCGAACACATGTGCCTTGAAGGCGCGCTCAAGGGTGATGCAGGTGGTGGGCTTGGCAACCCTGCAGGCGTGATCTACGGCCTCCACGGCTGGCCGACGCTCCAGCTCGGACAGGTCGCGACCAAGCCCGGTGCACTACTTGCCTCGGTCGATGATTTTGTCGTCGAGGTCGAGGGCGTCGGCGGGCATGCTGCATATCCGCACCTCTCGCACGATCCGATCCTTGCTGCTGCGCACGTTGTCACCGCAGTTCAATCGATCGCCAGCAGAAACGTCGGCCCGCTCGAATCGGTCGTCTGCTCGGTGTGCATGATCCATGCAGGGACCGCCAACAACATCATCCCGCAGTCGGTGAAGCTCGAAGGAACGGTCCGGACGCTCAAGCCCGCGCTGCGGCTGCTCGCCAAGGAACGCTTCTTTGCGATCGTCGAAGCGACGTGCAAGGCACACGGCTGCAACGCCAAGATCACGTGGCACGAGAGCTACCCCGTGACACACAACGACCCCTCGGCCACTGCGAGGTTTGTGGAGCTTGCACGTGCAGCCCTCGGGCCGGGGCGTGTGGTCGTTGTTGAGCACCCGACGATGGGCGGCGAAGACTTCTCGTACTACGGCGCATACGTCCCTGCGTGCTTCTTTTTCCTGGGCCTTCGTCCCTCGAACGTCACGCAGTACGCGACGCTCCATCAGCCCGACTTTGATTTCAACGATGAAGCACTCGCGCCGGGCATCGAGATGATGTGCGAGCTTGCACTCGCAGGGCCGGGGAACGCGACTTTGTCGCCGCGCTGAGTGTGTGCAGATTCGAGATTGAAGTTTACACGATGAAGTCCTCCCCACGGGAAAAGCCGCTCCGCCTCCTGGTCGTCTGCCCGTCTTGGGTGGGCGATGTCGTCATGGCGACGCCTGCATTGCGGTTGATCCGCAGATCGCTGCCGGGGTGCTTCATTGGTCTGCTCGCACGTCCGGGGCTTGATGAGGTTCTCGCGGGGCTTGATGTCTTTGATGAGATCCACGTCGCGCGCTCGCAAGGCGTGATGGGCCCGAAGTTTGTCGCAGCCAAGATCCGCCCGCGCAGGTACGACACGACGCTGCTCCTGACCAACTCGTTCTCAACTGCGTTGATCGCGCGGATTGCAGGGATCCCGCGCCGCATCGGGTACGACCGCGATGCACGCGGGCTCTTGCTTACGCAGCGATTGGCGCCACCAGCCAAGCAGTCCGGTAGTTTCGCGGTGGTCCCTGCAGTGGAGTATTACCTCCGTGCAGCGGCTGAGGGTTTGTTGAATCTTCCCATGCCACGCTGGCAGGACGGCGTTCTGCCGATGGAACTCGTGGTGACCGAGCAGGAAGAGGCTGCAAGGCATGCAGTGCTTGAGCGTGCAGGGGTCAATCGCGACGCTCCGCGCGTGATTCTGAATCCCGGCGGCAACAACGCAGCCAAGCGCTGGCCTGCGGAGCGATTCGCGGAGCTGGCGCATCACCTCGTTCGTGCGCACGGACTGACGGTGCTTCTCAACGGTTCGCCCGGCGAGGCGGATCTGCTTGAGACGATCCGTGCTGCAGTGCCTTCAGATACTCGCGGGCAGGTGGCGTCCTTGGCGACTGCAGGGGTGACGCTGGGGAGCCTGAAGGCGGTGATCCGCGGTTCGCGGCTGATGGTGACCAACGACACGGGGCCGCGGCACATCGCTGCAGCGTTCGGGGTTCCCTTAGTGAGCCTTTTTGGCCCGACCGATCATCGCTGGACGCTGATCCCGACGCGTGTAGGGAGCCCCGAACTGATCCTCCTGGCGGATCCGACGCTTCCTGAATCGGAGGTCTCGAACGACCATCCCGAGCGGTGCGCGATCGACCGGATCGCGGTTATTGACGTGTTGGAGGCTGCCGATCGGCAACTGGCAGGGTCCGCGGGGCCTGTTACGGCCCGCGCAGACTGCAGGACCGGACGTTCGGTCGCGGCTTCCGGAGAACCTCGCCCCTTGGCTTGACCCTTCGGGCCGATCTTCTAGCATTGTTCCCTTCGGGCAGCCCTGCTTGGGCGGTCTTTGAGCCGTGGCGTGCGAGAGCATGCAGCGGTCGACAACCAGTTCACGCGTGAGTGGAAGTACCCGCAGGACCGACACCAGTCGCGTCCCGCGTCCCCGGCTTGATGGCAAGCCAGCTGCAAGGCACCCGATGAGGGTCCAATGGGGGCGTAGCTCAGTTGGTAGAGCGCTTCCATGGCATGGAAGAGGTCACGAGTTCGAGTCTCGTCGCCTCCACTTACGATCGACCGCCGCGAGTGATTCGCGGCGGTTGTGTTTTTGAGAGAGGATGTGGCGAGCAGGGGGATCGTGATGAGCGGTGGTTCAACGAACAATCTGGCATCACTGCTCGCTGCGTTTGATCGCTGGGCGTCGTCTCGCACAGATCGGACGAACACGGACTGGCCGACGGACTTTCCGCGCTTTGATGAACTTGTTCGCGAGGCAGCGAAAGCCATGCGAGCGATGGTGAGCAGCGGATTGTGGAAGAAGAGTGAGCTTGCGGATCTTGTACGTGCGTGGAGCCTGAGTGAAGAGCCTGAACTCCTCAAGGATGAGGCGATCAAGATCGGTCCGGGCGTTGTCCCATTGCTGTGTGCACTCTTTGAAGTCGCGGATGCAGACACACGATGGCAGATCGTCGCGATCGCGCCATCGTTTGAGGCGATGGGCTTTGCGTTTGCGATGCGTGGAGCAAGCGATGCGGATTCGTATGTGCGAAGGCGTGCGTGGATCGCCGCTGCGAAGATTGATATCAATCGTGCAGCTGGCGAAGCAGTCCGTTCCGCGGATGAGACTGACCCGGAACTCGTGAAACTGCTTGGTGAGATCGCCTCGCTCAAGCACGTGTGACATGGAGAACGCGATGGGTCTCGATGCAACGGTATTTCGCAGGACGCCCCAGGTTCGGCCCGATCATCGAGGGCTGGAACTCTATCGCGTTGAAGCAACGGGTGAATGGGACACAGTCGTTGGCATTCCTGGCCTCTCTGAAGACGAACGGATCGCCGCTGCCGAACGCATTGGCAACATCGCGATGCTTGTATACCTTCGAGGAGTCTTCTCTACACCAGCGACGGACGTACCCACGCTGCTTCAGGTGCTTTATCGCAATCTGGAGGGTGAGGCGATGCCGATGGAAGCGAATCCTCGCATTCTCGCGGAGGTGGGATCCGTATACGAGAGGTTCAAGGACGATGTGTTCGCGTGTGCTTTTCTGGATCAGATGCGACGGCTTGCGGAGGTTTCCGTCGCAGAGGGCAACCCGATCGTGCTGCTGTGAACCTCGCCAATCATCCTGCCAATAGAAACGCCGAACGTTTCCGTCCGGCGTTCTCACTTCTCTCACCTTCCAAGTGCCCCCGTCGGGCGGGCCGTTTGCTCGTCGATTACCGCGTCGCGGGCTTCACCGGCGTGGCGGGCTTGGCTGCGGGCGTCGCTGCTGCAGCGCCCTTGCGGGTGTAGATGAACTCCATGTTCTTGAATTCCTTGCCGTCTTCGCCCGTCACGTACATTTCCATCGTGTGCGAGTTGTTGTCCTTCACGGTCAGGACTTCGCGGGTGATGCTCTTCTTGCCATTGGGTTCGAGCATCTCGCCCTTGAAGGTGAAGACCTTGCCGCTCGCGTCGCACTGACCCTTGCTGACCATCACGCCGGTGGACATCGAGTCCATCCAGGTCGTGGTGTATTCCTTGGCGATGTTGTCGTACGACATCGAGCCGCGGCCTTCAAAGGGCATGCCCATCACGTCGCCCTTGTAGTGGTGCGTCATGTGGCGGCCGCCCAGAACCATCTCGTTGGTCATGATCGCGGTGCTCACCATCGGCTCGGTGCCGGGTGCCATCCAGAACGAGGACTTGGTGTCCCACGTGCCGACCATTGCTTCCATGTGCTTGTGGTGCGGGCCGGGTGTCCCTGCCTGCTCCCACGCTGCCTGCTCTGCAGCTGCCTTTGCGTCGATCTCGGGCTGGCCTGCAGGCTTCTTCTCAGGCTGAACGAACGCCATCGTGCTCATGCCCATGATCACCGCGATGGCCGCCGTACACATGCACTTCATTTGCTGCTTCTCCGTGATAAGTTGCGGTCGGCCACTTCTCACCCACTGGCTGGCCCCGCGACCATCAAGGATATCACCGATGTTTGGTAGTTGGTAGGAATTCTCGCCAGAACGTAGGGTGATCCCCTAGCTGTCAGCGCGCAACCACCTGCCACGTCTGGTCTTGGACGTGTGTGAAAGTCTCGCAGATTTTATTGGAACGCACTTCTGATTGCTGCTGCGTGCAGGCTTCTTACATGCGCTCGACGTACGGGATGCCCAGCGTGTTCAGGCCGTCGGCGACCACGCGGCCGGTGAGGTCGCAGAGCGCAAGACGCGAGCGGCGCGTGGCGTCGTCTGGTGCCCAGATCACCTTGCACTGGACATAGAACGCGCTGTACGCGGCACACAGGTCGTAGAGGTACTGACACATGCGGTGCGGCTCGAGTGAATCGGCGACGCTCTGGAGCGTCTTGCCGTAACGGAGGAGCAGCAGTGCAAGCGCCTTCTCCGCAGGTTCCTTCACAACGATCGGTGAACCTTCCCAGCCGTCTGCCTTCCCTGCAGCCTCTGCCTTGCGGAAGATGTTGCAGATCCGTGCGTACGTGTAGAGTAGGTACGGACCGGTGTTGCCTTCGAACGCGAGCATGCGGTCAAAGTCAAAGACGTAGTCCTTCGTCCGTTCGGTCGAAAGGTCCACGTACTTGATTGCAGCGATGCCGACTGCTTCAGCGATCGACTGGCGCTCCTCTACCGGGATCGTGCTTGCTTCCTTCTCTGCACCATCCTCGTCGGGCTGGTTGGCGCGTTCGAGTGCTGCATCGACCGCTGCACGTGCACGCTGGACTGCTTCGTCGAGCAGATCCCAGAGCTTCACGTTGTCGCCCGAGCGCGTCTTGAACGGCTTGCCATCGGTTCCAAGAACCGTGCCGAACGCAGCGTGTTCGAGCCTGGCCGTCGCGCTGCCCGGCAGCGATGCGTAGCCTGCCTTGATCGATGCACCGAAAACAAGCTGGAAATGGAGCGACTGGCGGATGTCGACGCCGTAGATGACGCGTGCAGCGCCGATCTTCTGGACGCGCCTCCGGATCGCGGCCATGTCGGTCGTCGCGTAGAGGAACCCGCCATCGCTCTTGCGGACAAGGCAGGGCACTTCAAAGCCATCGACCTTGACGATGATCGCGCCCTGGTCCTGCTCACCGACCTTGCGGTCGATCAAATCCTGGACGAGCGGCGCGAGCTCTTCCGCATAGCTTGATTCGCCTGCAGTGTGCTCGCTCGTGATGTTGGCCTTGAGGCGTGCGCACGTCGCGAGACATGCCTTCATGGTCACTTCGTAGATCAGCTTCCAGACGTCGTACGTCGCGGGGTCGTGCGCCTGGAGCTTGAGGAGCACATCCCGCGCGCGCATGAACGATTCGGTCGCGGTGTCGACCTGCGCTTCGACCTCTGCTTCGAGCTTGGGACCAAGGCCGTACTTGCGCACTGCTGCGAGGCCCTTGGTGTCGCGCTCGCATGCAGATTGTGCGCCGCGGTAGAGCTTCTCAAGCGTGTCGAGCGTCAATCCTTCGCGCGTGATGCGACCTGCAGCGAGTTCATCGATCAGCCTGCAGGTGACCATCGCGATCGGGAGGCCCCAATCGCCGACGTGGCTCTGGCGCACGACCTTGTTGCCCAGGCGCTCAAGCGACCGCGCGATCGCGTCGGGGATCACGGTCGAACGGAGATGCCCGACGTGCATCTGCTTGGCGAGGTTCACGCCGCAGAGATCGACCACGACCGTTTCGGGAGTTGCTGCAGGGGTGACGCCCTGTGCAGCGAGGCCCGTTGCCTTGCGCATCGACTCAAGACCCGACGCCAGTGCATCGCCGCGCAGGGTGATGTTGATGAACCCGGGGCCTGCGATCGACTTTTCGGTCAGGGGCTCTGCGATGTCGGAGATGTCTGCAGCGGCGACGATCTTGACCGCGATGTCGCGCGGCTTCAGGCCCGTCGCCTTGGCGAGGCTCATCGCTGCGTTGGACTGGAAATCGCCGAACTGCGGCTGTCGCGAAACCGAGATCGCAGGATCGACCGGGCCAGCCTCGGGACCTGCAAGCTCGGGAAACGCCTTGCGGATCGCGGCAATGAACCGCTCCCGCAGAACCAACGCTGGATCTTCAAAGTTCGCCATAGGGTGCGGATGGTAGTGGGGAGAAAGGCATCAAGGCACCCAGGCACGAAGGCATCGTGCCATGACACGCGCTGCGATCCCACGGGTGAACGCGGTACCGAGTATTTGCCGAGTCATCTGCAGACTCGTGGGCAGATCAGTCACCTATAAGTGCCAGAACTGGCATTTAAGAAGCCAAAGTACCACATAAGTGTCAGAATTGGCACTTATGGCAGGACGTCATTGCCATGCCTTCAGCACATCCGCCAGCCGATCCGCGAACTCGACCAGCGAGGTGCCGGGCATGAGGCAGAGGGGGTCGTCGATCACTGCGACGCAGTTCTTTGAGACTGCAGGAATGGGCTTGCCTGCAAGTGTGCCGAGCATGCTTGTGATCTCGGCCTGCGTGTAGGTTTGCGGATCGGTGCCGATGCCACGCGGGCGAAGGATGATGATCGCGTCGGGCGCGAGGTTCACCACGTCCTCGGTGTCCATCTCCTGATAGGGGCCGCCCTTCTTCAGGGCAGAGGTCCCGCCGATCGCTTCGAGCACCTGGACATGGAAAGAACCGGGTCCGACTGCAGCGACGGTGGGGGAGGCAGAGAGGAGAAGCAGGACGCGACCTGCAGAGGGGAACCCTGCGCCGCGCTTGGCGAAGGCACGTTCCATGCGATCGAGTAACGCGGGTGCAGGTGAGTTCACAAGCTCGGGAGAGTCCGGCTGCTTTGGGCGTCGCCCGGGCGGTGAATCTTCGCTGCGCTGGTTCTCCGGCCCTGCGAGGATGTCAAAGAGCTCGACCGTGCTCGAACGGACATCACTGAGCGTGAGGAGTTCCTGGTTGACGATGATCCAGTGGTACGTTGTTGCGAGTTCGTTCAGGCGATCGGGGAGCGGGCGTGCGCCCCACTGGAGCACGACGTGCGTGGGCTTTGCGCGGATGAGTGCTTCATAGTCGATCCCTGCCTGGTCTCCGCAGACAGGGAGCGACTTGTCGAGGACCATGTCGTATCCGTGGCGACCGACGATCATGTGTTCAAGGCCGAGATCCTTGAGCGTGATCGCGAGTGCAGGAGAGAGGACCACGACGCGCGGCGGACCTGATGGCGAGGGTGTTGCTGCAGGTGAAGGTGCAGGCGCAGGCTTGGTGCTTTGCTGTGGCTGCTTGTTGCATGCAGGGATGCACGCGATACAAAGTGCTGCGATCAGCACACGCGCCCAGCGCCGGATCAATGTTTGCATCACCTGCATGGACGACGATAGAACGCAAGGCCCGGATGTTCTCAAAAACACAAGGGACCGGGATCTTCATCCCGGCCCCTGAAACGTGGCTTGTGTGCTTTATGCAGCCCGCAGTCCGCTACCCGCTCGTGTTCATGCACGCGAGAGGTACGAACCGTCCATGGTCGAGATCTTGAGCGTCTCGCCCTGCTTGATGAACGCAGGGACGCGGACCTTGAGGCCGGTTTCCATCACTGCGTCCTTGGTCTGGTTGGTGACGGTGGCGCCCTTCACTTCGGGGGGGCATTCCTTCACGGTGAGCTCGACTGCAGAGGGGAGCTCGATGGCGATCGGGTTGCTCTCGTTCATGAGAACGATCGTCTGGGAGTTGGGGCGGAGGTAGAGGAGCGATTCGCCCAGGACCTTCTCGGGCATGGTGATCTGGTCGTAGTTCTCGTTGTCCATGAAGGTTGCGCCGGTGGAGTCGCTGAAGAGGTACTCCATCTGGCGGCGGTCGAGATCGACGACTTCGATTTCGTCGCCCGAGCCCAAGCGACGCTCGAGGGTCTTGCCCGAGAGGATCTCGCGGTAGGTGATCTGGATGAACGCACGGAGGTTGCCCGGCGTGCGGTGCTCAACGTTCGTGAGAACGCCGAGCTTGCCATCAATCTTCACGCCAAGGCCGATTCGCAGCTGCGTTGCTTTCATGACCTACCTCGATGGAGGACTCTTGCACACCGCCCGGACCATGATCGGCACGGGACCATCCGCGAAGAATCCGCAGTGTTCATTCGGGAAAAACGGGGCCAATACTAGGCTTGAAACCGCTCGCCATCGAGCGTCAGAGGGTTCGGCAACCCTCCCGGGAGCCTAACATGGCTTCCTGCGTGCGGTCGCTCGCGCACGCTGCAGGGGGTGCCATTGGTGTTACAGTCTGGATGCAGGTGTGCCCCGATCGATAGGTGGTCGGCGCGTACAACTGCCCGGAAATGCCGTTTCAGCTGCGTGCAGCTTGGTTTTTCCGGACTCCTGACCGCTCTTGCCGCCCAGTAGTACATCCCGTGCGTGCCTGCTCCTTTCACGTGGCGGATGCACGGCGTTCGAACCCGGAGAACGACCATGGCCCAGACCTCGACCTCGCTCTCGACCAAGCCCTCCACCATGCTTGGTGCATGTTTCAACACGTCGCTCGATCGCCGCGCGTTTCTTTCCTCGACCGCGATGCTCGCTGCAGGTGTGGCTGCGGGGCTGGCGATCGCGCCGCGACGTGCGCAGGCTGCATGGTCGCGGCTGCATGCAGAGACGTACTTCGAGTGGTCCAAGGTCGCGGACAACTGCCACCTTGCGATGGGCGAGGGTGGCAACTCGCTGGCGGTGATTGGCAAGGGTGAGATCTTCGTGATTGATTCGAAGAACGGCGGGTTTGGAACTGCCCTCCGTCGCGAGGCAGATGCACTTGGTTCGCCGGTCAAGACGCTGATCAACACGCACCACCATGCAGACCACACCGGCGGCAACCCTGCGTTCACAAAGGACCTGACGGTCATTGCCCACGAGAAGGCAGAGGAGCGGATTGTCGCGACGGTGGAGCGTTCGAACAAGGCTGCACAGGGCGCGATCGCGCAGCTCAAGCAGTCACCCAAGGCTGCGGCAAAGCAGGTGATCGCGGATGTTGAAGCGCTGCTCAAGACGAATCTGGACGGCAAGAGCTATGCGCCCAACAAGCTGATGCCTGCGAGCGGCAACCTTTCGATCGGCGGTGTTTCGGTTGAGTTGTACCACATGGGTGCAGGTCACACCGACAACGACCTGATCGTGTTCATCCCTGAGTACAACGTGCTGCACTCGGGTGATCTGCTCTTCAACAGCGTGTGGCCGTACTTTGATCCTGCAAACTCGGGCGCGGATTCAGCAGGTTGGATCCGGAGCTGTGAGAAGATCCTGGAGCTTGCGACGGACAAGACGGTGATCGTTCCAGGCCATGGTGCAGCAGGTACGGTTGAGATTGCCAAGAAGCAGATCGCGTTCTTCAAGCACATGCGTGAAGTCGCGGCGAAGGCGGTTGCTGCGGGGACGTCGCGTGAAGAGTTCACCAAGCAGACGCCCGAGGAATACAAGGATTACGCAGCAGGGGATTGGATCCGGCCGATCGCACTGGGCGGATTGTGGGATGAGGCGAAGGTGGGGAAGTAAGGCACATGGCCAAAGGGCCACCGTGCAAAGAGCCACATATAGCACTTGTTGCGTGCGCGTGATGTGGAAGTGATGAGACCAGCGAAGCGGCGCATGTAGAGAACCCATGGCACGAGCCATGGGTCTTTTATTGCTCACACCACACGATCACTCTCGCGATTTTCGCCGCATTTGCCCGCTTTGCCCCGTTTGCAGATCGATTTACTCTTCTGGCCGCATCAGCGGGAAGAGCACGACGTCGCGGATCGTGCGCTGATTGGTCAGGAGCATGACGAGCCGGTCGATGCCAAGGCCCATGCCGCCTGCAGGTGGCATGCCGACCTTCAGTGCACGGATGAAGTCCGCGTCGAAGGTGCGGAACGTGCTTTCTTCCGCGCTCTTCTCCGCGTCTGCGCCCTTGAGCTGCTCGCGGAACTTGGATTCCTGGATGTCGGGGTCGTTCAGCTCGGTGTAGTGCGGCGCGATCTCCATCCCAGCGACGAAGAGGTCGGCACGGTCGGCGAGTATCGGGTTGTCGCGCTTGGGGCGCGTGAGCGGGCTGATCGCTGCAGGGTAATCGGTGATGAACGTCGGGCGCGAGTGGTCGAGCCGTGCTTCGCCGCCGTGCTGCTTGTCCTCAAAGAGCTCATTGATGACCAGCACGTCGTCCATCTGGTCGATCGCGTTTGGATTCTCGCGGACCATGCCGGGGTGCCGCTTCTTGAGCTCTGCACGTGCACGGGCGGTGTCGGTCATCGCAAAGCCGTAGGCCTTCTCAAAGAGTTGGCCGTAGGAGATGCGATCAAAGGGCTTCTCGTAGTCGATCATGAGGTCGCCAAACGGCAGGATGCCGGCGGTCTCGGCACCGTTGGTCAGCGTCTTCTTCACGAAGCGTGCAAGCTCGCGCGTCAGGCTCTCGGTCAGCTCCATCACGGTCTCGACGTCGCCGTACGCGCAGTACGCCTCGAGCATCGTGAACTCAGGATTGTGCTGCTTGTCGAGACCTTCGTTGCGGAAGTTGCGGTTGACCTCAAAGACCTTGGGGAACCCGCCCACAAGGAGACGCTTGAGGTAGAGCTCGGGCGCGATGCGCATGAAGAGGTTGATGCTCAGCGCGTTCATCTTGGTGACGAACGGGCGTGCAGCAGCGCCGCCTGCGAGCGTCTGGAGCATCGGCGTTTCGACTTCGAGGTACCCGCGATCCTCAAGGAAACGCCGCACCTGCGAGACGAGCCTTGAACGAAGTTCAAAGACGCTGACCGTCTCGGGGTTGGCCCAGAGATCCATGTACCTTTGGCGGTAGCGAATCTCAACATCGCTCAGACCTGCGTGCTTCTCTGGCGGCGGGACAAGGCACTTGCTGCCGGGTCGGATCGATTCGCACCAGATGGTGGTCTCGCCCGACTTGGTCTTCATCACCTTGCCGGTTGCGATGATGAGGTCGCCAAGATCTGTCGACTTGGCGAGCTTGAAGCCAAGCTCGTCGCATTCCTTCTGGCTGACGGCCACCTGCATGTCGCCGGTCGTGTCCCGCAGGTTCATCCAGATGAGCTTGCCGTTGTCGCGGCAGAGCATGACACGGCCTGCGATCGTCGCCTTCGGGCGGCGATCTACAAAGCCGGGCTCCTTGCCCCTAGCCATCTGCTCGTCGTGTGCTTCCTGGCTGAACCTGGCCTTGGCGGCAGAGATATCCTCGCGGCCTTCGATCGCCACGCCGTACGGCGCAAGTCCAAGCCCTGCCACGACGTCGCGATTGGCGCGACGCTGCGATTCGAGCTTGTGGATGTCAATTACGTTCTCAGCACCAGAACCGGTGCCCGTCGAGGAAGCGTCCGAAGTCATGGCCGATCTTTGGCGCTCTCAAGCCGCCGCGTCGCCATGCAGCCGACCGATCGTGCCTCAGTTTCGCCCTGCCATGGTCTGCGGCTTCAGGCCGTTTGCACGGAGCGAGTTTTCGCCGCCGATCGTCAGCGAGGTCGTGACGACGCCGGTGGGCACTTCGCACAAGGGCTTGGGACGGTCGGGGTCATTCAGGAGGTCCGCGAGGGTCGTCTTGCTATAGAGATCGATCACCGCGGCTGCTGCCTCATCAACCTTGCGGTGGAGGGGGCAGAGGTTGGTCCCGTGGGAGGTAAGTCCCAGCGGGCAGGACCGTATACGTTCGACCTGCGTCACTGCACGGATCACCTCAAGGAGAGAGATCTCGCCTGCAGGCTTTGCGATTCGATATCCGCCGCCGACGCCGCGCCGACCAATAATCAGGTGGGAAGCAGCCAGGAGCTGGAGAACCTTTGCGAGATAATTCGGCGGAACCTTGGTCTGTGACGCCAGGTTCGGCGTGGGGACAAGCTGATCGGGCATCAGCGCTAGGCACGCCATCGCGCGCAGCGCGTACTCCGCTGTCAATGAAAACATCGAACGCTCCTTTCGCATCCGCCCGGACGTTCTGGTTCGCCGTCATGGCGTCCCGAGCGCCCTCGCCTCAGTTTCAAACCGCGGCGCCCTCATGCCGCATGCTCGAACCTCAACCCCTCGAACGCCGTTGAGAAGATGCAGGGATCATCTCAAGATGTTCGTGCCGACTCGACACTCGAGCGTGACGCTCTGAACCGATGTCGGACGTATAACTCACTGCAGGATGAAGGAACCTTCATCCTGCGACCCCTCGAGCGAAAAGACACGAACTCCCTCCTCGGTCCCGAAGGACAGAGGTCATCGTCCATACGCACGGCTTTACCGTGCGGAGGCATCCCATTTCAAAACCGTTTTCATGAATTCTCGGGGTATTTCGGAGCCCGATCCGGTCGTCATCCGGGGACTTTTGCACTGCCGGAAGCCTTTTCAGGCCCAGGCATGATGCTCCGAACGTCGGTCCTGATCTTGGCGGTCGAACGAACCTCTCGCCCCTTGCGAAGGAGCAGAAGGCTGTTCAGAACGACCAAGACCGTCCCGCCTTCGTGGGCCAGGACGCCCAGGGAAAGGGGGACCTTGAATCCCGTGAGCGATGCAGCGACTGTGGCGATCGCCATAACGACAATCACCGATAGCGCAAACGTAAGGTTTATACGGACCTTGGCCCGTGCACGTCGTGCGAGCCCGATCGCCCAAGGGACCGTTGCGAGGTCATCGCTCAAGAGAACGACGTCTGCAGACTCAAGCGCTGCATCCGAGCCGATCGAGCCGATGCCGATCGCGACATCCGCGGCAGCGAGTGCAGGTGCATCATTCACGCCGTCGCCGATGACCGCGACGCCCGGCCGCTTCTTCTCTCCGTGCTTCGTTGCAAGTTCGTTCTTGGTTGCTTCGACTGCAGCGACCTTATCCTGGGGAAGCAGTTCTGCATCGAAGCGATCAAGGCCGAGCATGGTGGCGACGCGTTCTGCAGTCAGGCGGTTGTCGCCCGTGAGCATGCGGAGCGGGCGGATGCCAAGTGCGTGAAGATCATGGACCATCTCTAGAGCGCCCGGCCGGACGATGTCGGACATGATCAGGACTGCAGCCTGCCCCTTCCCTGCTTCGACATCCTCTGACTGCGCGATCACGACGCCCAGGTCGCCGCGCTGCTGGATTCTCCCGAGCACTTCCTGGACCCTGCTTCGAAGACAGACGGGGATCAGTGCTTCGGTGTGCTTGTAGCTCCCAAGGCGGATCGGAAACCCGCCGAGAATGCCCGACATGCCGCGGCCGGTCGTATGATCGACCTCTTCCACTTGAGCAGCTTCGACCGAGCGCTGGGCTGCACCATCAAGGATCGCAGTGGCGATTGGGTGGGTCGAGAGCTTTTCAAGCCCTGCAGCCATCGCAAGGAGTTGCTTGCCATCGGACCATGCGACGGGATGCACCTGCGTAAGGCGCGGCCTGCCGACGGTCAGCGTACCGGTCTTGTCGAAACACACTGCACCGACGCGAGCGAGCCGCTCGATCGATTGCCCGCCCTTGAAAAGAACACCCGAGCGTGCTGCACGGGCGATCGCAGCGAGTGTGGCGGTGGGGGTGGCGATGACCAGTGCGCATGGCGAGGCGACGATGAGGAGCGTGATCGCGGTGTACAGCGAGTCGGTCCAGGAGCGATTAAGAACCTTCCACCAGATCAAGAGAAGAGCAGTGCTGAGGACCATCACGCAGATCGCGTACGGCTGGCTGAGCTTGTCGACGAGCTTCTGGACCGGCTCGCGCTGCTCGCGAGCCTGCGTCACGAGCGTCAGGATCTTCTGAAGGCTCGATTCGCCTGCAGGTCGCGTCACGACTGCTTCGATCGGGTCATCAACGTTGATCGTCCCTGCAAAGAGCTCATCACCCACACCGACTTCGCGTGGCATGGATTCGCCGGTGATCGCGGATTGATCAAACGAGGTTTCGCCACTGGCGACCTTGCTGTCCGCAGGTACGCGATCGCCGGGGCGGATGCGGATGCGATCACCCGCGACAAGCTCGGTGGGCGGGCAGGTAACCCATTCCTCGCCGCGCTGGACGAGGGCCTCTTCGGGCATGAGCTTGGAGAGTGCCTCGATCTCGCGCCTGGTTCTTGCCATCGCGAGGTCTTCGAGCGCGCCTGCGAGCACGAAGAGGAAGAGAAGAACTGCGCCTTCCTCTGCGTGTCCGATCCATGCAGCGGCGACTGCGCCGACGACCATCAGCACGTCAATGTCGACAACCCACTCGCGCAGCGATTCCCATGCAGCTTGAGCACCGTAAACCAGTCCGATCGCGAGGCTGATCCACGCAAGTACATCTGCATGCTGCCATGCAATGCCGTAATGGAGGATCGCCCACGCAACCAGGAGCACGCCCGACACGATCGATGCACGGATCTGCGTCCGTGTCGAGAAGATCGTTTCGATGAATGTTCCCCGCGGTGTTTCCATGATGCTGTCGATCTCAGTCGATCTTGATCAACTCTTTACCAGAGACCTGTACGTCCTCACGCGTATGTTGCGAGGGTCAGGAGCGTGACGACCGCGAGGATGAGGAGGATGCAGGCGGTATAGACGAGCTTGTCATCGAGTGCTCCAAGCATGGTGGCCTTGGTACGTGCATCGCGCCGGGAATCCGCACGCGACCAGCCGCAGGAGGTACAGGTCTGGTCGTCTCGCGAGCGTCCTGGCTCAGCCGTCTGCATGGCCTGCCCGCAGCGGGGGCATCCGCCACGCGGAAGGGCCTGTTCCCGCCGCCAGATGGCGTGCATTCGCCACGCGACGGCGATGATCACGCCGACCGAAAGCATGGCAAGCAGAACCAGAACCTCCATGCCCCGATGGTAGTGCCTGCATCATGAATCCCATCCTCATATACACCCCCTAGCAGCCCACAAGATAAAGAGGTGAGTAGTTACAAACATGCGGCGAATCCCCAAGTCGGGTTTCCGCCTCGCCGATCCATGTAGACATCGGCAGGGTCGCTCATAGGATGAAACAGATGACATTCGCATCTGAGCAATCTTCGGCCACCGCGGTCGCGACGCCCGCACCGGACGCAACACGTCCCAAGCCGCGCCAGCAGCCGCCGTATCACGTGATCCTGCTTGATGATGACGATCATTCGTATGACTACGTGATCCGCATGATGCAGACGCTCTTTGGTCATCCAGTCGAGCGCGGGTACCTGATCGCCCAGCAGGTTGATAAGGCAGGCAGGGCCATCTGCGGCACCTTCCACAAGGAGCTTGCAGAGCTTCGGCAGGAGCAGGTCCATGGCTTTGGCAAGGACCCCTTGATGGCACGCTGTGCAGGTCCGATGTCCGCGATCATCGAGCCTGCGTTGAGCGGCGATGATGGTGGGTCGGATGGTTCGACCGGAGACAAGGCGTGAGCGAGCGTCAGACCGTTGTCCAGACCGAAGAGCTCGACCTGCAGGCCGCGAGGTGGCTGAGCGAACGCTGCGAGCTTGTGAAGTTCGGTCTTGATCGGTTGCCGACGCTGAATGGTCAACTCTCCCATGCACGTGGGCTCGTCGTCAGGACGTATACCAAGGTTGATGACAATCTCCTGGATCACCTCCCGAACTTGAAGGTGGTGGGACGTGCAGGCGTGGGGCTTGAGAACGTGGACGTGGCTGCATGTGCACGTCGCGGGATCGAGGTTGTTTACACGCCTGACGCGAACACTACTGCAGTGATCGAGTACGTCTTCTCGCTCATCTTCGATGCGATCCGTCCGCGGCTTTTCCTGACCGAGACGGTGGATGCCAAGCGCTGGTGCGAGCTTCGCAAGGAGCTTCGTGCGACCCGTCAGCTTGGCGAGATGACCATCGGCGTGATCGGCATGGGGCGCGTGGGTTCAGGGGTCGCGAAGGCAGCTGCAGGGTTTGGTGCGAACGTCCTGTATAACGATCTGGTCGAGATTCCCGAGTCTCGCAGGTCTGGTGCAAAGCCCGTTGATCTCGACACGCTTTTGACCTCCGCAGACATCGTCACCCTGCATGTCGATGCACGTCCGGGCAATGACCGCCTCTTGAACGCCGATCTGCTGTCGAAGGTGAAGCAGGATGCTCTGATCGTCAATACAAGCAGGGGCAGGGTGGTCGATGCGGACGCGCTGGCTGCGTTCCTTCGTTCAAACTCCCAGGCACGCGCGCTCCTCGATGTTCATCCTGATGAGCCCTTCGCGCCCAGCTACCCACTTCTGGGCCTCCAGAACGCGTTCCTCTCCCCCCACATCGCTGCAGCGACCGAGCTCGCCAACCGCAAGATGAGCTGGGTGGTTGAAGACATCTGGAGGGTTCTGTCAGGGACTGCACCCCTCCATGCAGCCCGGATGAGCAAGTAATCGGGGTGAATCGGGGCGTTGAAGTTCATGCCGGTGCCTTGCAAAGACCATTTATAAGCAAATCAGAATACAAACACGCGCATTGTTTGCGCTTCCCCGGCCTTCATGTGCCTTCTACAATGGCATGAGCGTTCGGCGAGCCCCATTCTCAGGCGGGCAGGACGCCCAAGCATGGGTACTGTGGACGATTCCGCGACAACACGGCCTGCCGACGAGCTTCCTGCGACGAACGCAGGGACCGATGGCATCACCCCTTCTGACAACAAGACCGCGACGATCGAACTGGTCGACACGACCGGGCGGTTGAGCGACCAGGAAACCCAGTGGCTGGTGGCCCAGGGTCTGGCGGTGCTCAAGCACCTGTCGCTGGTAGGTCGCCTCAGCGTCAAGATCATCGATGACCAGGAGATGTCGGAAGCTCATCTTGAGTTTCTCGACGATCCCTCGACGACCGATGTCCTGACGTTCGACATGTCGGACGAGGAAGGGCTCGACGTCGACATCATGTGCTGCATCGACGAGGCAGAGCGCCGCGCGAAGGACCATGCGCACGATCGTGCACGAGAACTTCTGCTCTATGTCGTGCACGGTGTTCTGCACACTTCGGGGTTTGACGACATCGAGGAAGCAGACCGCGTCAAGATGCATGAACGCGAGGATGAGATCCTCGCTGCGATCGGCGTCGGCGCGACGTACCACCGTTCGACTCGTTCTGATGGATCTGGGAGCGGGAGCGCCGCATCATGACAGCGGGGCTCTGGCTCATTGTTGGTTTGGTATCGGTCGCGGTTGGCGCGGTCTTCTCGTCGCTGTTTTACGCGCTGCATGAGCTTTCGCGCAACCGACTCGACGAGATGTCGCACGATCTCGCGCCTGCTGCACGCAAAAGGATCGATGCGATCCTCCAGGATCCGCAGGGGCACTCAGTCGCAACGTCGTTGCCGCGCGTGGTGTGCCATCTTCTGGCGGTGATCGCTGCAGTGTTCTTTGTCACGCGTCTACGTGGCGTGGAAGCGCCGCAGTGGCTTGAGGTGACGCTGGGTATGTTCGGCGCGTCGCTGGTGGTGTGGCTCTTTGGGCTGGTGATCCCTTCGAGCATCGCGCGGCATGCAGGCGAACAGACGATCATCTCGTGGTCGCGCCTGGTCCGTGCGTGTTACATCCTGACCCGGCCTTTCCGCGGCATGGTGGTGGCGCTCGATGAGATGATCAGCAAGATCGCGGGCGTGCCCGACGATCCGCAGCAGGCCGCGCAGGACGAGGTCCTGTCGGTCGTGCAGGACGCACAGGATCAGGGCAAGTTTGACCAGTTTGAGCGCGACACGATCGAGAGCGTTCTGCGGTTCCGCGACAAGTCGGTCCAGCAGATCATGACGCCCCGGACCGAGATGGAAGCGATGGCGCTGACCGACAATCTCGGCGAGGTCACTGCACAGATCCGCAAGACGCGGCACAGCAGGATCCCGGTGTACGAAGGCAGTCCCGATCGCATCGTGGGCATTTTCTATGTCAAGGATCTGCTCCGGTGGCTCGCGGGAGACAAGAGCCGCGCGGGCGGGGCCTTTGATTTCCGAAAGCTCCTTCGCCCCGCGCTGTTCATTCCTGAAACCAAGACGGTGCACGAGGCGCTGACCGACATGCGCCATCGCAAGGTGCACCTTGCGATCGTCGCGGACGAATACGGCGGCACTGCAGGTCTTGTGACGATCGAGGACATCGTCGAACAGATCATCGGTGACATCCGCGATGAGTTCGAGCCCGCGCTTGATGACGATGGGGTCGACATCTCGATCGACCACGATGCCAAGACCGCGGAGGTCGATGCACGCCTGTATATCCGCGAGGTGAACATGCACCTCAAGGATCTTGGCGTTGAGCTTCCTGAGAGCCCCGACTACGACACGGTTGGTGGGTACGTAACGGTGGCGCTTGGGCGCATTCCGCAGCCGGGCGAGGTGGTGAAGGTGGACGATGTGCAGGTGACGATTCTCCAGGGCGAGCCGACGCACGTCGAGCGTCTCCGGCTCGAACCCGCGCCTGCAGAGGGCGGCGACATCGCTGCGCCTGCAGATTCGATCGCGGCGCCGCAGTAAGTTTGCGGCGAGCAGCCCGAAAATCGATTCAGAGAATTTTGCGACAGTACACGAACCGTGTGCGTGTAGTGTCGGTATACACCCCTGCTGGCCCTCGTTGAGAGCGGATATCCGCGCGTTGTGACCGCGGAGGATCCCTGAGATTGCAAGAAGCGTGAAGGGGAATGGAGCCGGGCTTTCTTGCCCGGTGATGGCGAGGGTTATTGTGATGAAATCCTGTATTTCTGCTGCTCGCATCGCTGCGGGCGATGGTTGTCGTTCAGGGCAGGTTGCCGCGCTTCTGTCCATGCTCGCTGCGTCGAGTGCGTTTGGACAGAACACGTATGAATGGGTCAACCCATCGGGCGGCTCGTGGAGCAATGCAGCGAACTGGTCGCCCGCAGTCGTGCCAAATGACATCTACGGCACTGCAGTTCTAGGACTTACAACTCCTTACATTGTTTCGCGCGTGCCGATGTATGGCGAGATCTACGGTCTGTTGGTGCTCAATCCCGGCGCAGTCCTGCGATTCGAGGGCGACTCATTGGTCGATGAGAACACGCTGCACATTCATGGCGGCGGGATTGTCAACCACGGTCTCATTCAGGTTGGAACTGGCGGTGGAGCGGATCTGAAGGGCGCCGTCATCTATTTGGCGCATGGCAGTTCCGTCTCGGGTTCGGGCACGATCCGGCTCGTGCATAAGACTGCAGAGCTCCAGGTTGTCGGCGGACCGCGTCCAGTGTTCTACAACGAGGCAGGGCACGTGCTGGCGGGAACAGGCACGATCGAGAATGTGCACAACCTCGGCGAGATTGTCGCGGATGTTCCTGGGGAGTCTTTGTACATCTCGGGCCTGAATGAAGGGACGATCCGCGTCAAGAACGGAGCGGAGGCGTCGTTCTCAGCCGGTGACGCGGGGGTTGCACACGGGATGTACATCGTTGAGGGTGCGGATTCAGTGCTGAGCGGGTCCATTTCGCGCGGCGAGATTGTCGGGTCCGGCCATCCTCATGTCCAGGCAAGCCTTATAGACGTGGTGAACTCCTCGACGTTCGCGTTGAGCGGTTCATTGGGCGGCGAGATTCGCAATGATGGCGAACTTCACGTGCGTTCAATCGTGAGACTGCGGGATGTGAACATTCTCGGCGAGGGCACGATCGTGCTTAGCGGGCATCTCTCGAGATTGATTGCGCAAGGGCAGGAAGTGTCTGTCATCGGTGCAGATCAGCTGGTGCGGGGTGCTGGTGATATTGAGGGTTTCAATGGCTCTGGTCCATTTCTCGTCAGGAATGAGGGCGTAATCCGCGCCGATCTGGTGGGCAAGTCCCTCAGGGTGCAGAACATCGACAATGCAGCCGTGCTGGAGGCTCGTGACGGGGGCGTCCTTGAGATCCGCAACTCGACGACCACCTCGCTGGAGAATCGTGGCGTGGTCGCGGCGCTGGCGGACTCGACCGTGCTGATCATGGGAATTGTTGATCAGAGCGATGGTGGGCGGATGTACGCGGAGGGTGGGACGCTCCGATGCGAGGGTGATTTCTCGCTGGTGCGAGGGGGCACCATCACGACGCTTGGTGATGGCGTGATCGATGTTGCGAGAAGGCTGACCCTGCAGGATGTCGAGATCAGCGGGAATTGGAACGTGCACGGCCCGCTTGCAGTTCAGGCGGGATCGACCGTTCACAATGCAACCACGCTTCGTTCGCTTGATCCCATCAATCGCCCGATGCAGATTGGGCTCGGCAGCGGAAGCCAGATTGAAGGCGTGGGAGAGATGATCCTGGGGCATAGAGATCGAGCGTTTGTTTCGGCCACCGCGACTCTGCAGCCTGCGACCGTTGGTCGTGACCAGACGATCCGCGGCGTGGGCAATCTCGGCAACTTCTTCGCGTCAGGAACGCTCAACATCGAAGGTGCGCTCAAGCCCGGATTGCCTATCGGTGCCATCGGTGTTCATCAGAGGGTGACGCTCGCGGACTCTGCAGTGCTGGAAGTTGAGCTGTCTGGCGATGAGCACGATCGAATCAGTGTCGGAAGTGAGCTTGTGCTCGGCGGGACGCTCCGTGTCATTGCTTTGGGCGATCCTCCCGAGCCTTGCAGCGAGTATCGCATCATCACCACTACAGGTGCAGGCAAGATCACTGGCGCCTTTGCGGACATCGATCTTCCGAAGATGCCTGTCGGCCGTCTGATGGTTCGCTATGAGCCTGATGGAGTGACACTCGTCTACAACCCTGCAGATCACGACGGTTCGACGTTTGTCGATACCGACGATTTCACTGCGTTCATGGCTGATTTTGAAGCAGGGGATGATGCAGCGGACATCAACCACTCCGGCGCGGTGGATGGTGAGGACTTCGCCGATTTTGTTGGCGTCTTTGAACAAGGCTGCTGATGCACGATCCCGCTCCTGGCCGGCGCGGTGTTCTTGATGTCATTCTGCGTGTGATGAAGGGAAGGAAAACATGGCAACTCAACGAATTGGTTTTGCGTCAACTTCGTCTACGGCTCTCTCAACTGCGGGTGTCCTGGCATTGACCACGTTGTGTGGAACTGCAGTGGGGCAGGTGGATCATGCATGGGGCTCGCCGGTTTCAGGACTCTGGACTGATCCTTTGAACTGGATTCCTGGGCAAGTGCCCAATGGCGCAGATCAGCGGGCGGTGCTTGGGCTTGAGTCTGCGTACGAAGTGCTTTTGAACAATCAGCCGGCCGTGCTTGATCAGCTTCGCATCGAGAATCCGTCCGCGGTTCTGCGGGTGGTGAAGAGCTCGGGAAACGGGCGTGTACTGGATGTTGGCGCGGGAGGAATTGTCAATAACGGGACGATTTTGCTGGAGGGGCTCTCCAACGCATGGAATGTCGTGCCGTCGGCGACGATCGGTGGAAGCGGCGCCATTCGCATCAGCGGTTCATCCACGCTGTTTGCATCGAACGGTGCTCAGAGGGTGAAGCACCTGAGCGGGCACACAATCGCTGGTTATGGAAGAATCACGAACCTGGAGAATGCCGGGTTGATCGTCGCGGATGTGCCTTCAACGACGCTGACCTTGGACACCATCCTAAACCACGGGTCGGTCGTCGCGGGACCGGGTACAACAGTGAACGTTTTTGAGCCAAGCTCCAGCTACATCGCGAGCGGAAAGTACCTTGCCGAAGGTGCGGGGGCAAAGATCAGCGGACAGATACGGCGTGGGGGAACGGTCGAGACTCGCGACGGAGGCGTCTTTGCGGATGTGATCCTTGAGGACGTGACCACGGAGGGTGATGTCACGGTCGCGGACATTTCGATGTACGGATCCCTCACGCACAACGGCCGCATGATCGTCGCTGACTCATCAATTTACATTGGTCATATGTTTCCGAGCAATCTGATCCTTGCTGGCAATGGCGAGATTCACATGATGTCTCCTGGATCAGATGTGCAGCTTCATTCTCCTACGGTACAACATGCATTCGATTACACCGTGCGTGGACAAGGAAGAATCTGGAGCATAAAGAACGTCTTCACAAGCCATGGTAAGAGCAGTGCTGACGTGGCAGGCGGCGAACTGAGGATCAGCTCGATCAACAACGCGAGCATTTTCGAGGCGGTGAATGGCGGCTCGCTGCTTGTGGACGGTCGAGTACACAATACAGGCGAGATCGTGTCGCGTACAGGTTCGAAGGCGCAGATCGGAGGGCACATCGTTCAGAGCGATGAAGGTGTGATTCGTGCTGAAGGAACGATAAAGCTGGGTAGCCCTTGCTGTGAGCTAGACATCGATGGCGGAACTCTTGAGTGCACCGATGATGGTCTTCTTCAGGCTGAAGGCTCACTTTTGCTGAATGCAGTGCGACTTACTGGAAGAATGGACGTCTCGCGATATGGTGCTCGATTGATTTGGGGCTGCACGAACGATGGCGAGGTCGTGCTGGGTTCAGAGTACCCAGCGACGCTCCGGCTCGGTCAGTACTCCACGCATGATCGTCTCGACGGGACGGGAACGATCACGCTGAACCATCCAGAGTCTTCGATTCGGACCGGGAACATCGTCGTTGATGTCGGCGCGGGTCAGACAATCCGTGGTACTGGAGAAGTTGCGGGCGTGAACATTCCGGAAAAGCTCTTTGTGCACGGGATCATATCGCCTGGCCTTCCCGATGCACCGTTTGGTTCGATGACGCTTGCCAATGTCTCGCTGTCAGCAACGTCCGTAATTGAACTGGACATCGGGACATCGAAGCGAGACATCGTTCAAATCTTGAAAGCGACGACCAATAGCCTTGCCGGCCTCCTGCGAGTTCATTTCCACGAGGGCAGGACGCTCGCCTCGTGCGAGGAGCTTGCGCTCTTTGAGAACGCAACCTATACCGGCGAGTTCGCTGCATACGACCTGCCCGCGATGCCCCTTGGTCGTCTTCAAGTGCGGTACGACCCGGGCGCGATCGTGCTCGTCTACAACCCTGCGGACTACGACGGCTCGACCTTCGTCGATACCGACGACTTCACTGCGTTCATCGCCGACTTTGAAGCAGGGAATGATGCGTCGGACATCAACCACTCTGGCGCTGTGGATGGCGAGGATTTTGTGGACTTCGTGACTGCGTTTGAGCAGGGCTGCTGATTCATGATCCCGCTCCTGGCTGGTGCGGTTTTCATTATGTGATTGTGCGCGTGATGAAGGGAAGGAGATCATGGTAACTCAACGTAGTGGTTCTGTGTCGTCTACATCTACGACACCTTCAGCTGCAGGCATCCTCGCATTGACAACGTTGTGCGGGACTGCAGTGGGGCAGGTGGATCATGCGTGGGCCTCGCCAGTTTCGGGCCTGTGGACTGATGCAGCAAACTGGAGCCCTGCACAAGTGCCCAGCGCGACGAATCATCGGGCGCTACTGGGTTTCACGACGCAGTACGAGGTCCGGCTACCTGCATCGATGCAGGTAGGGATCGATCAACTCGTGGTGAACAACCCGCTCGCGCGGCTGGTACTCGAATACTCACCGACGTCGACCGCGACGTCGCTCACGCTGGCATCGCCGCTTGTGAATCAAGGCGAGATTGTCATTGAAGGTGGGTTGTTCTCCGGCAAGGGTGCGGAACTGGCCTTGCCCGAGTACTCGATGCTCAGTGGTGGCGGAGCGATCCGGCTGACGCATGATCGTGCACAGCTCAGGGCCAACCCTACCTACCGACAATTCACGAACGGTCCGGAGCATCAGATTCGCGGCGCGGGGAACGTGATTCGCGTTGTGAACGAGGGTGTCATCGATGCGGATCTGCCTGGCGAGCGGCTGGGTGTGTATGCATATCGCAACGACGGGATCATTCGTGCGAGCAATGGCGGTGTGCTGAGCGTTTCGACCGTAATTGCAGGGAGCGGTGTTGTTGAAGCGGTCGGTACAGGGTCGAAGGTCCGGGGGGAGCTCAAGCACGGCTCAAGGATCCGGAGCGAGAACGGCGGGCTCTTTGAGAAGATCGAACTTGTGAACCCAGTGGTTGATGGTGCGGTGAGCTTTGGCACTGAGGTTGAGATTGATGGCGTTCTGCACAATGACGGGCAGTTGCATATCACTGCACGAGATGTGAAGTTTTCGCAGACAGGAGCCCAGTCGCTCACTGACGTTATCCAAGGCGCGGGCGAGATCGTCATGGGCGGTGAGAATGCGCGTCTCCGGTTCCCCGATGACTGGGATGCGCGTCTTCCCGTCTACAACTCCATTCGCGGATCGGGAGTTGTTGGAGGCGGTTTCGAAGCCTTTGGAACCATCAGCGCGGATGTTCCGGGTGAGACGCTCATCGTGTATGGGGTGACAAATTCATCCGTGATTGAGGCGCGCAATGGCGCACACATGGAGGCGTCTGTATTCACGAACCGGGGTGAGATCAGGGTTCTTGCAGGATGCACTGCCAAGGTCGGTGCACACCAGACCAGCACCGGTGTTGTGAAGATTGATGGCGCTGCGGTGACGCTGACAGGCCTGCACAGGGGGAGATTGCAGGCAATCAACGGCGGAACTGTCGAGTGCATCGAGCTTGTGAACATTCTGGATGCGGATATGGACGCACCGATCGATTTCCAAAGCGTGAGCTACCTGGATGGGGCATGCATGAATCGCGCCCAGTTCATTCTCGGCAGGAATGCTCCAGGTTCGCTTGAGCTTGGCCGCTACGTGAACGTCACTTCGATCGAGGGGAGCGGCACCATCACGCTGTTTCCTGCAAACAGCGCACAGGTGCAGGGTCGATTCAATGCCCAGTGCACGATTGGGGCAGGTCAGCGCATTGAAGGGTTCGGAGAGCTCTCGAGCTTCACGCATCGTGGCGTGCTGTCTCCGGGGCTTGAGTCGAGCCCTTTTGGTAAAATGAAGCTGTCAGCGATCCGACTTGAAGACACGTCTCGTGTCGAGATCGACCTCGATCAAAACGCAAAGGATGAGATCGAGTTCTTCAGCAGGTACAACGTGCTGGACGGCACGCTCAAAATCCGTTTCCTCAACGGTTATGTTCCCGAGCCGTGCAGTGAGCGAGTTGTGCTTTCAGGCAAGGAACTCGCTGGCGATTTTGATGTGTTCGATCTGCCTGCGGTTCCGCTCGGAAAGCTCGCCATCCGCTCCGAGCTTGGCACGTACACCCTCGTCTACAACCCCGCGGATCACGATGGTTCGACGTTCGTTGATACCGACGATTTCACTGCGTTCATCGCGGACTTTGAAGCAGGGCATGAGGCGGCGGACATCAACCACTCGGGCGCGGTCGATGGCGAAGACTTTGCGGACTTCATGACTGCGTTTGAGCAGGGGTGCTGATAGCGTCGAAAACGTTCCAATTGCTTGGAGTACCCGCCGAGAATCGGCGGGTCTTTTTTTGCAACCATGCTGTCGTCTGCTGGTAGAGCAGGTGCCGGTGTTGTTGTCGTGTGAAGCCGCCGTTCATTTATACATGGAAGATCATGATGCAGAATAATCCGATTCATGTTACGTGTTCTCTTCCTACTGGTCGTCTTCGCGGCGCTTGCATGGCACTGGCAGTCTGCACATCCGCTGGCCTGGCTTCCGGTCAAACGACCTATAACTGGGCCGCGCCCGTTGATGGCACATGGCTCGATGCAGCGAGATGGTCGTCCTCGCAGGTGCCTGATGCGTTCACGCATCGTGCAGTTCTTGGCTTTGCAGTTCCATATGTCGTGACGGTTCCTGGCGGCAGTGCGATCGAACTGAACGCTCTTGAGCTCCAGAACCCAAGCGCGACGCTGCACCTGTCGCCGTCACTCAGTTCGCCGCGCACGATCCTGACGATGGATGCGATCGGCATCTTGAACAACGGCAGGATCGTGCTTGAGAGCGGCACATCAACGGCGAGGTCGCCTGAGATCACATCTCTCGACAACTCCGTGATCGGTGGGACGGGGATGATCGAACTGGTCGGTGACAAATCGGTCATCCAGACCACGTTCCCATCCGTAATCCGTCACGCCAATGGACACACGATCCGGGGGTGCGGCACGCTGACGTATGTGCAGAACGAGGGTCTCATCGTCGCGGATCAGGCAGGCAAGAGCCTGATCTACAAGGGCGTCAACGACGGCACGATTCGCGTTGAGAACGGCGCGAAGATGATCGGTAGTGCAATCGCCAGCGATGGCACCATGGGCCGTTATGTCGTAAGTGGCGCGGGCTCATCGATCTCCGCGAGCATCACGCGCGGAATCCTGGAATCGGCGGGCGGCGAGTTCAATGGATCAGGCCAGGCACTCACGGACTGCATGGTGGAAACACAGGCAACGATTCGCCTCAGCAAGCTTTCGGGCGAGCTGCGCAACGACGGGAACATTGATCTGCACGGTATGTTGACGCTGTCGAATCTGACGTGGCCTGGCGATAACAGCGTTCGGTTCACGGGGGATGGTCTGTTGCGTATGACGAATCAGAACGCGGTTCTTCGTCACAGTCATGATGGGCTGGCGATCAACGAAGCTTCCCACACGATCGCCGGAACGGGCCTTGTGTGGGGAAAGAGCACTGTCCATGTGTTCGTGAATGAAGGGACAATCTCCGCGGATGTCGCGGGCTCACAGCTCCGCGTCAGAGCGCTGGATAATCGCGGCGTAATAGAGGCTGTCAACGGTGGTGTTCTGGTGTGCGAGGCTCTCAATTTTGCCACGCCGACTTTCAATTCAGGGGTGATCGTCGCTCATGAAGCATCCGCACTCAAGGACAGTGTCGTTTTTCAGAGAGCGACGGGTACCATCCGCGCGGATGGCGGTGTGCTGAGTGGCAGCTATCTGAACGGCGGCCTGATCGAAACGCTCAACGGCGGAGTCGCGCGAGATTGCGAGATCAGTGATGCGACATTCCGTGGAAGTGCCGATGTTACAAGGTTGTTCTCGGTGTCCGGAACGGTGACGCTTGAAGCAGCAATCGATGTACCGGCTGGTGCCGATTTTGTATCGAGGGCGACACACAAGCCTACCTGGGTCACCGGCCACGCGACCATTCGTCTCCTAGATCGTGCGACATCGAGGTTTCTTGCGGGCGACATTTTTCGATGCACTCTTGGATCCGGCGTCGAGATTAAAGGTGCCGGCATTCTGTGGGGCGATCACAACAGCCCGCTGGTCATTGAATGCGTGGTTTCGCCCGGTCTTGAAGACGACCTGATCGGGCAGTTCGATGTCGCGGGAACATTCCTTGGCGTATCTGCAGAGACGGTGATGGATGTCGCCAGTGCAACGCAAGCAGACTCGCTCGTTGCATCGGGCTCGCTCGCGATCGGGGGCACGCTCCGCGTTCGCCTCCCTGGTGAATACATCCCAGAGCCCTGCACGGAAGTCGTCCTGATCTCAACCGCCGGTGCAGGCTCATTGAGCGGCCAGTTTCACACGCTGGAACTTCCTGAAATGCCGCTGGGCAGGATGAACGTGCGCTACGACCCCAATGCAGTGATCCTCATCTACAACCCTGCGGACTACGACGGGTCGACGTTCGTCGACATCGATGACTTTACTGCGTTCATCAGTGACTTCGAGGCTGGTGCAGATGCAGCGGACTTCAACAATTCCGGCTTTGTGGACACCGACGACTTCACGGACTTTGTAACCGCGTTTGAGCAGGGCTGCTGAGGGCTGGCAACGGACGATTTGATCCGAGCGCCGGGTGTTCACCCGGCGTTTTTCCTATTCCTGAGTTTTCTTCTTGCAACGGGCTGCGTGTTTTCCGGTATAGTGCCCGGCAGTCGTTGCAAGGACGTCGGTAGCCGCGGTCGGCAAGCCTGAAGATGTCCGCAAAGTGACGACCTAGCGAGGGAAATCCAGATGCATGCCTTTTCTGCCGCACCCGTGCGCACCGGCTCTGTCGCTATTCGTGGTCTTTGCATAACTGCTGCGTTATCCATGTTCGCAGGGAGTGCAGTGGGGCAGGTGAGTTTCCAGTGGGCTGCACCTGCAGGCGGGTCGTGGATAGATGCGTGGAACTGGTCACCTGCACAGTCGCCAGATGGGCCGCAGCACAACGCGCTGCTTGGGTTTACGACGCCGTACACGGTGACGATCCCGGGCGGGTCGGTTGTTGAATTGCTGAAGCTCGATGTGTCAAATCCTGCTGCGACGTTGCGGGTCAACGCATCAACTGCATGGCCGCTGACGCTTCTGCATATGGGACCAGGGGGCATCATCAATAACGGGACGATCGTGCTTGAGTATGGCGGGAACAGTGTGAAGGGGTCTGAACTGGTCTTTCCGCAGGATGGTGCGATGCTTGGAACTGGGGTGATCCGCCTGGAGGGTTCGAGCATCCTCTCGTACACCAATGCGATCATCCGCAATGGTCCGGGCCATGTCATCGCAGGCCGCGGCAAGCTCGATAACCTTGTCAACGAGGGCGTGATCGTTGCAGATCAGCCCGGTGCATCGATGATGGTGGATGTGGTCAACGACGGTACCGTTCGAGCTGAGAATGGTGGCAAGGCGACGGGTTTTGCTTACTCAAGTGCGGGTAAACGTGGGCGTTACATCGCGAGCGGAGCAGGATCGGTGCTTGGACTTGGCATCGAGAACGGGATCCTCGAAACGTTCGAAGGTGGTGAGTACAGCAGATCAGGGTTACGGCCTCTGAGGAACTGCAGTGTGGAGACGGAGGCAACCATCCGTTACGGCCAGTTGGCTGGCGTATTTGAGAATGATGGCGTTGTCTATGTTCATCGGATGCTCGAGCTCAAGGATGACGAAGACGGTGACGTCACTCAGCTCTCTGGCAACGGTGTGATGCGGTTGGTGAGTGCACAGACGCGAGTCCAGGACAGTCAGCAGTCGATCAATAAAGCGACTCACACGATTGCAGGGCTCGGGCGGATCGAAGGAAGCATTTCCCATGGTCCTCTGATGAATTATGGTCGCATTTCTGCGGACGTTGCAGGCTCGCTGCTCATTGTGTCGAATGTAGCGAACTACGGCGTCGTGGAATCGATCAATGGCGGGATTCTGCAGTACGACATCCAAGGTGCGATCTATAACTCTGGTTTGGTAGTTTCACATGCAGGATCCATCATCAAAGACAGTTACATTCTTCAGGCCGCGACGGGTATTACTCGCGCGGATGGTGGTGTGTTGAACGCAGTGGCCGTGGCCGGTGGACTTGTTGAGACAATCAATGGTGGCGTCATGCGGGATGGGGGAATCACTGACGCTACATTCCGCGGCACGATCGAGGTCATCAAGTCGATGACGGTGCTCGGGAATGTCACGCTCGAAACGAGTATGGATATCCCAGCGGGTGCCATACTCTTTGCCAGAGGTATGGCCAAGCCGACGCACGTCACTGGTCCAGGAGCGATTCGGCTTCTGGATCGCACGTCATCGCGACTTGCGGCCAGCAACCTCAAGCCCAGCACGTTTGGGACTGGCATCGAGATCTGCGGAAGCGGAAAGCTCTTTGGCGGTGGCAACAGCCCGTTGAACATTGAATGCGTGGTCTCGCCCGGACTGGAAGATGGTCTGATCGGGCAGTTCGATGCAGCGGGCACGTTCCTCGGCTTGTCTGCAGAGACGGTGATGGACGTTGCAAGTGCAACCGAAGCGGATTCGCTTGTCGCATCCGGCACACTTGCGATCAACGGCACGCTCCGTGTTCGTTTTGCGGGTGATTACATCCCAGAGCCCTGCATGGAAGTCGTCCTGATCTCAACCACCGATGCAGGCTCGTTGAGCGGTCAGTTCCACACGCTCGAACTTCCTGAAATGCAGCTGGGCAGGATGAACGTGCGTTATGACCCCAGCACCGTGATTCTGGTGTACAACCCCGCAGATTACGACGGCTCGACGTTTGTCGATACCGATGACTTCACTGCGTTTATCGCGGACTTTGAGGCCGGTGCGGATGCAGCGGACTTCAACAATTCCGGCTTTGTCGATACCGACGACTTCACGGACTTCGTGATGGCCTTTGATCAAGGCTGCTGAACCCATCCCGCACATCTACCGGGATCTGGCTTCGTGCCACCAATGAAAAAGACCCCTTCGGTCATCCGAAGGGGTCTTCTGCGTTTTACACCAGTGCCTGATGCACGATGCCCAATGCCTTGCTCTGCTTACCGCACCTTGAATACATACGTGCCCGACCCAACAACCACTTCCTGCTCGTTGGGCATGGCCTTGCCCATGCGGATGCCCTTGACGTCGGCGATCTTCTTGCCGCCTTCGGTCACTTCGCCCTTGGGGAGGACGACGCGTGCAGTGGTGTTGGCAGGGACCATCACCGAGACTTCCATGCCGCCGTCTTCCTGCTTCCATGCACAGGCGATGCGGCCGTACATCGAGTCGTAGTGGCCGCGTGCCCACGTGATGTTGCCACCCGGGCGCGGATGGATGACCATTTCCTTGAATGCAGGCTTGTGCGCGTCAAGGTCGATGCCCAGGACCGTCGAGTACATCCACTCGCCCACCGAGCCGAGCGAGTAGTGATTGAACGAGTTCATGCCGGGGTCTTGGAAACCCTTCTCCTGCGTCCAGCCGTCCCAGCGTTCCCAGATCGTCGTCGCGCCGTTCTTCACGCTGTAGAGCCAGCCCGGGAACGAGTCCTGCGTGAGGAGCGTGTACGCGATGTCGGTCATCCCTGCCTTGGTGAGGACAGGCGTGAGGTGCCCGACGCCGACGAAGCCCGTCGAGAGGTGATTGTTCTTCGACTTGATGTCTGCAGCGAGATGCTCTGCAGCCTTGGCACGGAGTTCATCGGGGAGCAGATTGAACGCAAGCGCCACGACGTAGCAGGTCTGCGTGTCGCCCTTGATCTTCGCGTCGGGCGTCACGTACGCCTTATTGAAGGCAGCCTTGATGCGTTCAAAGAGTGCACGGTACTTCTCTGCGTCCTCGTTCTTGCCGATCGTCGCGGCCCAGCGCGAGGTCAGGTCGGTGCTGTAGGCAAAGAACGCGGTCGCGAGCACGTCCTTGGGCGTGTCTGCAGCGATCGAGAGCCAGTCGCCGTACCCCTCTGCAGGGCGGAGGAGATCCTTGCTGTGATTCTCGAGGTACTCGATCCAGCGCTGGGCGCTGGCGTAACGCTCGTGAAGAATGCGAGTGTCGCCGTACACGCGGTAGATGGTCCAGGGGCAGATGACGCCTGCGTCGCCCCATGCAGCGGTGCCTGCACCGACAGCGACTGAAGGAGCGACGTCGGTAAACGCACCGTCCTTGCGCTGGGCGTCTTCCATGTCGATCGCCCACTTCGTGAAGAAGCGAGCAACGTCCATGTTGAACGTCGAGGTACGCACGAAGACCTGCGCATCGCCCGACCAGCCGAGGCGCTCGTCGCGCTGCGGGCAGTCGGTCGGAACCGCGATGAAGTTGCCACGCTGACCCCAGACGATGTTGCTCTGGAGCTGGTTGATGCGGGTGTCGGAGCATTCAAAGAAACCGCTCACGGGCGTATCGCTCTGGATGACAACGCCGGTGACCGCGCTCGGGTCGGGCTTACCGGGATAGCCGGTCAGTTCGACATAGCGGAAGCCGTGGAACGTGAACTTGGGTTCGTAGAGCTCTTCCTCGCCGCCCTTGAGCGTGTACACATCCGTGCACTTAGCGCCGCGAAGGTTGGTCGTGTAGATCGTGCCGTCGGGGTTGAGCATTTCCGCAAAGCGGAGCGTCACGGTGTCACCTGCCTTGCCCTTTACCTTCAGGCGGGCCCAGCCCACCATGTTCTGGCCAAGGTCAAAGACGTGCACGCCCGGCTTGGGCTCCGTCACTGCCTGCGTCGTGAGCTGGATCACCTGGCGGATCGGTGCATCGACTGCAGCGACCATCGGGGGCTTCACATCCGCGACCGCCGCGGTGCCCCACGTGCTGTCGCTGTAGCCGGGTGTGCTCCAGCCCGTTAGCTCCTTGCGCGCGTCGTAGATCTCACCCATCAGCATGTCGGACTGGATGATCGGGCCGCGAGAGCCGCGCCACGAACCGTCGGTCACGATCGTCTGGCGCGTGCCGTCTGCATATTCAACCTCAAGCTGGCCCCACACGCGTGCGACCTTGCCGTACCGCTGCGGCCCGCCAAGGCCGACATGCCCTGCATACCAGCCGTCGCCGATGATCGCGCCGATCGCGTTGTCGCCGTTGCGGAGCATCGACGTGACGTCGTACGTGTGGTACTGGACGCGGGTGTTGTAGTCGGTCCAGCTCGGGTTGAAGTAGTCGTTGCCGACGCGCTCGCCGTTGATGTGGAACTCGTACACGCCCAGCGCGCTTGCGTAGAGACGTGCAGACTTCACCGGCTTTGCGACCTTCATTGTCGTGCGGACAAAGGGCGATGCACCAAGCTCGACCGGACCGCCAAGCTCGCCCCACGGGCCCTGGCCGTATGCAGCCATGTGCCGTGCAGCGACCCACCCTGCAGGGTCCTTGTCCGCGTTCATCCAGTCGGGCGTCGCGTCCGCGCCTGTACGCCAGGAGTTGTCGGTTACGATCTGCTGGCGCTTGCCGGATTCAAACTCGATCGTGAGAAGAGCGATCAGCCCTGCAGCGCCCTGCTCGTTCGAGCATCGCACTGCGAGGGAATTCCAACCGTTCTTGATGCTCTCTTTCACTTCGTAGGTCTGAGCCTGGCGCCATGCATCGGTCTTGCCGCTGCTGGAGCCGACGTTGGCCTTGTTGATGAAGACCGCGAACTGGTCGTCCGCGCTCAGCGTGAGGAGTGCGTCCTTCACGACCTCGCCTGCAGGGACTTCAAAGCGGGTCACGAAATGCCGCTGCGTCTTGTCCGCAGCACGCTCGGGGAACCAGATCCACGATGCGTTGGCGAGCGACTGGTCCCTGCTCTTGGGGCGGTCGTCAAACTCGATCCACTTTGCAGTGCGGTCCTCGGGCTTGAGAAGGCCCATCTCCCACACCGAGACTTCGCTCGTCGAGGTGTTGCCGTAGTTGTCCCACGCCTGGATCGTCCAGTACACGCGCTCGCGGCTGGCGAGGGCCCGCCCTGCATACTCAACATGGAACGACTGGTCGCTCATGACCTTGCCCGAGTCCCACACGTCGCCCTCGCCCTTGGAGGCCTTTTGGGGGCTGGATGCAGCGACGACGCGGTAGGCAGTCTGGATCGTTCCGCGATCTTCAGACGAGAGCGTCCATGCAAGGCGTGGCTTGCTGACGTCGATGCCCATCGGATTGGAGGCGTACTCGCACTTGGGCGTGACGACTTTCAATTCCGCCAGGCTGATGGAAGCGGTCGTACCCAGGACCGCGCACAGGATTGACACGAAGGAACGTGAACTCATGAATGGCACTCCGAAACGCGCCCCGATTCAGACGGGGGCACACTCCAGACTACCACCGAACCGCGTTCCTCGCACGGGCGGTTTTTAACCCACACAGGGACTTGCCAGTGCACCTTCTCGAACTTTCTAAACTGAAAGGCTGTGCCGCTGTGCCGCTGTGCCGCTGTGCCGCTGTGCCGCTGTGCCGCTGTGCCGCTGTGCCGCTGTGCCGCTTTACTTCCCCGGCGGATCCACCCTTGTCCGCTCCGCGTCCGCGAGTGTCAGCCCTGCACGCTGGGCGATGTCTGCAAGCTTCACGCGATCATCCAGGTTCAGCTTCCTGCCGATCGAACCGCGATGGTTCTCGATCGTCTTGTACGAGCGGTGGAGCGTCGAAGCGATTTCCTTGAGGCTCATGCCCTGGCCGATGAGTGCGAGGACTTCAAGCTCGCGAGCAGTGAGCGCATCGAGCACGCCGAGCTCCACGAGTTCTGATTCCATCACCTCAACCGAGTCCTTGGGATCCATCTCTGCTTCCCAGTCGCCCGGGACTCTCCGGGTGATGATGAGGAAGCGATCCGGCAGGCCATCAGAGGGCTCGTTATCGTCGCTGCCGTCTGCCTCTGCCATGATCGGCTGCACCCACGAGATCTGCTGGCGACCACCCCAGATTGTCCGAAGCATGAGCGGCTTGCCCGTTTCCTGAACGTAACGGAGGATGTCCTCACGCTCCTTGATCCAGCCCGGGTCGTTGCTCTCGCGCCACGACGAGCCCACCAGTTCTGCAGGCTTTGCACCAGTGCCGCGGAAAATGGACGCTGCACGCTGGTTGAGCCATAGGACCGTGCTGTCGCGATGAACGATGGCGACGCCCGTCGTGGGTTCGCTCCGGATCAGTGCCCACAGCGCAGAAGCAGGGATATTGCCATCGAGTGCGCTGTACAGTGCCTTCTCACTCAAGCCGTTGTTGAGGCCGTTATTGATCGGGGTAGTACTCATAATTCGTGTGTGCCCTCCACAAACACGCACGCGCCAGTGATTGCCATGCTTTCAGCAACCACCCGTTCCCTTGTGATCTCCCACGCGGCGTGCCCAGTTGACGTGCTCGGTCGACGTACTCAGCTATTTCTGTGTCTTCTTCGTGCCTGTCTTTGGCGTTCCCTTCGCATGCGCCAGCTTTGATGTCCCATCCGCGCCATTTGCAAGTCTTTGAACCTCTTCCAGCACTTTTTGCCCATGGCCCGGGGTCTTCACGCGATCCCACCGCTTCGCCACCGCGCCGTCTCGATCCAGGAGATACGTCGTTCTCAACATTCCAACGACGACTTTGCCATACATGTTCTTCTCTGCCCACACGCCGTACCGCGTGCACACTGCCGGTTTCCCGTCGGCCCCCGGCTCATCCGCCAGGATCGCAAACGGCAGCTTGAACTTCTTGGCAAACTCCCCGTGCGATTCCACCCCTTGCGGGCTGATGCCCAGAACCACTGCCCCAAGCCCGCTGAACTCCTCCCACGCATCCCGGAACTGGCACGCCTGCGTCGTGCACAGCGGCGTGTCGTCTTCGGGATAGAAGTAGATCACCACCCACTTTCCGCGATACCCGCTCAGCGTATGGACCTTGCCGTTCTGGTCCTTGAGCTTGAACTCGGGTCCAGGCTTTCCGACTTCGATCAATCCGCCGCTGGTGGTCTTAGTCTTCGTCGTGGCTTTGCTCATTGTTCTTCTCGATCCTTCCTCCACATGCTTCCCGGGCGGTTGCCATGCCCCGGGAAGCACCAGCGAAGAATCGAGCATACGCCACGTCGGTGGGCCAATGTGCCTTTGAAACGTGCCGTTTCGTCAGGCCTTTGCCCAGGCTTCCTGCCAGAGCATGATGCCTGTGTTGGTCGAATCTGATCCGACGCTGTGACCTTCCTTCTTGAGGTCGGTCACCACTGCAGCGGCGAGCATGTGGCTCACCCTGCTGATCATCGGCGGGAAGCCGCGGACGATCTGTTCACTCCGGTCTGCAGTGGCGTTTTCGCCCAATGAGCGTGCAGTGATGTTCAGCATCCACGAGCACGTCATGAGGAAGTTCAGTGCAGTATGGTCATCGCGGAGCATGCGTGATGCAGCTTCGGGCCGTAGCTGGCCGTAGAAGCCTGTCACCGTGCCGCTCATCACCGTCAGTGCTTCTTTGATGTGCCCTGCAGCGCCCTTGCCGCCCAGCTCGCTCGAACACTGTTCGAGGACTTCCAGGTTCCACTGAAGCCGCGTGCACACGTCGCTGAGTGTCTGTGCAGCGCCCGCGACGTTCATGAGCGAGCTGTCCTTGGGGTGCCGCTTCATGGCTTCGAGCACGTGGCGGTGCGCGGCGATCAGGTCGTTGACATACCCGCGAACAGTTTCACGCCCCGGGTTGTTCCCCGTGTGCTGCTCGCTCGCATAAGTGCCCGCCTGCAGATCGCCCGCGAACACGCTGTTGTTTGCAAATGCCGACATCGTTGGTGTCTCCGTGTCGTTGAAGTTTCCAGGTTCAGTTTTCAGTTCACACGATTCAGACCGTCTGCCCTGCATGCAACCCCTCGCTCACCTCTTCGACGAGCTTGGCGTTGAATGCATGGAGATCCTCGGGCGTCCTGCTGGTCACAAGGCCGTTGTCCACGACAACCTCCTCGTCCACCCATTCCGCCCCTGCATTGATCAGGTCCTTCCTGATCGACTTGTACGAGGTCATGCGCCTGCCGTGAACGACTTCCGCGTCGATCAAGGGCCACGGCCCGTGGCAGATCGCCGCGACCGGCTTGTGCTGCTCAAAGAACGCGCGGATGAACGCCACTGCATGGTCGTCCGCACGGATCTGATCCGGGTTCGCCACGCCGCCGGGAAGGAGGAGTGCGTCAAAGTCATCCGCGTTGGCTTCATTCACGGTCAGGTCTACTGCAAAGGCACGATCCTTCTCGTAGTGGTTCCAGCCGTGCACCGTTCCCTTCTTCAGAGAGATGATGCGCGTCGTTGCGCCTGCAGATTCGAGTGCCTGGCGGGGTGAGGTCATCTCGATCTGTTCGAACCCCTCCGCGACGAGGATCGCGACCTTTTTTCCCACGAGCTTCCTGCTGGTTTCTTGCACTGCCATCACTGCACCTCTTCCTGTCTGCACGTTGGCACGCCGGGACACGTTCCCGACACAGGGGTCCTCAGTTCCGGGGCTGAAACCAGCATGAAGCCCACGTATTTACCGGGTCAATTTCCCCGCGGTGGAGACGGGATGCAGCCAAGTTGCTTCCAGAGCCCTTGCAAATCCCTACCAGTGCCACCTCATGATGCAACTGCGATCCCCAGACGGCATCAGAAGCACAGTGTCAGCCTTGGTCGGGACAGCAGGTTTTCAAGGGCGGTTGAGTCTGAAGAACTCAGGCCCCGATGGCCACGTGCGGCATTGCGCACGCTTCATCCGTGTGTTCCAGTGCCTTGTAGGGTCCGTGTCTGCTGGAGAAGTCCATGCGAGTTCTGATCATCGGCGCATCTTCGAACCAGTCCAAGTACGGCAACAAGTCTGTCCGTGCACACCTTCGGCGCGGCCACACCGTTCTCCCAGTGAACCCGAACGAAGAAGTGGTGGAGGGGCTGAAGACCTATCCGACCGTCGCGGATGCACCGGGTCCGATCGATCGTGCATCCTTTTATGTGCCGCCCACGGTCGGTGCAGGCATCATGGCACAGCTCGCTGCACGCGGCGACGTGCGAGAAGTCTGGCTCAACCCGGGCGCCGAATCCCCGCAGGTGATCGAAGCTGCACGCAAGGCAGGCTTTGAACCAATCCTCGCCTGCTCCATCATCGACATCGGCGAACGACCCTGAGTGCTCTTCACCAGTGCCGAGTCTCAAGTCCCCAGTGCCTGCTCCCCTTCAGCTCTTCATATTCACGTACTGGAGCGGCACGCCAAGATTGGATGCATCAAGGAGCTTGATCACTGCCTGGAGATCATCGAT
>JAESFU010000297.1_pt1 | contig 42429 bp, 52 predicted proteins | sample 9269461 | NCBI WGS metagenome assembly JAESFU01 (sample SAMN14502556, study PRJNA617107) | algae metagenome | isolation source: Stenomitos rutilans HA7619-LM2 and co-occurring heterotrophs from cave walls | place: USA: Waikapalae cave, Hawaii | collected 2009-07-28
GGCTCAACGCTCTAGCAAAGCAAGCGGGGCAAACCATTTACCAACTCAAACACGGTTTACTCGATGACTACCTGTGTCAACAACTCAAACATCCATCGCTCAAAATGGCTTGTGCGTAAGTCCTAATTAAAACAAATCGAGTTGTTATTGTGCGGGAGAATCAGATTAAACTGTTCCGGGGCAGGGAAGCGTTTGGGATCGGCGGTAGTATGCTTGGCGGGTCCTAGCCAGTTTTTAGTTAGCGAGAACCTTTACCCCACTCAAGAAGCGTATTCCCTACTTAAGAAGTGTATTCTCTATGTACAGCAGGATGATGTCAGGCAAAAAGTGCCGCCACTTGAATAGAGTAGGAGTAGACATTGGAGAGGAGTTAGGCGGGTCTGGGCTTACCTACCCTACCACTGACCAGTTTTTGCGACACAACCTAAGCGCCTAACTATTTTAGTTGGTTATATTTCCCATATCGATACCTTCCTCTAACTCAACGGTCAAAACATTTAACTGCGTCTCTAACTCCTCGATCGTCGGTAAATTACCTTTCAAAGACTCTGGCAAAGCATCTCGAAGCTGATACGTCGAGACCCCGATCGGTTTGTTCACATCCCGCAGAGCATACTCAACGATTGTGTTGTCCTGTGTTTTGCACAAAACAATTCCGATCGTCGGATTATCTTGAGGATTCCGCATCAAATCATCGACGGCAGAAACATAGAAGTTCATTTTGCCAGAGAACTCTGGTTCAAACTCGACGGTCTTGAGGTCAATCACCACAAAGCAGTGCAGGCGGAAATGATAGAACAGCAAGTCCAATCTGTATTCCTTGCCACTGACTTGAATGGGAAACTGACTACCGATAAAGGCAAATCCTACTCCTAGCTCCAGTAAAAATTCTCGAATATGCTTAACCAACGCATTTTCTAGCTCCCGCTCTTGTGCTTCTTTGCCTAAGCTGAGAAAATCAAAGTTATAGGGATCACGCAGCACCTGTTGGGCTAAATCTGATTGTGGCTGAGGCAAGGTCTTCTGGAAGTTCGTCATTGCCTCTCCCTGGCGCTGGTATACTCCGCGCTCAAGTTGATGAATCAAAACGCTGCGACTCCAGCCTTGCTGAATTGTTTTTTGGATGTACCATAGGCGCTCTTGTGGATCTTTTACTTTGTCCAGCAACGTGCAGTTATGGAACCATGGAATTTGTCCAGCAACCTGCTGGACGATTGCTTCATCTGGATATGCTTCTGCAAGCGCTCGCATATAAAGAAGATTCGTTCGGGAAAAGCCTTTGATTGCTGGAAACTCCTTCTGCAAATCTTTAGCAAGCTTTGTGACTACTTTTGCCCCCTAACCCTGCTGCTGCTGCCGCAGTAAAATATCCTGCCCAATCTGCCAATACAGCAGCGTCAATTCCCGATTGACTGCAAGCGCAGCTCGTACTTGAGCAGTCCGAATGCGCTCTTTCAGCCCGTGCAGAAATGTTTCATAGTCTTCAGGGTGGAACAAATTAGTCATATAGCGAGCAGGCTTAAACGGGTTGGAAACTCTCAGGAAGACGGTCTCTAGAGAGCCAACAGTGATCACATTCCTTGTTCTAGAGTCAGTAGGTAATCATCGCCTCTAGTTGCGCGAGCAGATGTTCTAGCTGTTGAGTTTTGTCTGGGTTACTCCACAGCGTCTTATCTTTTTTGGCTAATTGAATTGTCTGGGTTAACCGCTGCTGAAGCGTTACTGGTTCGGCTAGCTTCGATTGGTTGTTAAGAGCTTTAAGCCGTTGCTTAATTTCAGACAGGCTGAGAGCATTGCCAACAACTTCTGTCAGCAGTTGCTGTCTGGTTTCTGTATCTTTGAGACTGGCAATTAAAATTCCTTTAGTATAATGAATTTTTCCTTGGCGAATCCCATCCAGGATCTCCTGTGGTTTTTTCAGCAGAGGCAGTCGTGTTGCGACAAAAGATTGCCAGGTGATTCGTCCAAAGGCATCAAAGATTTGTTTGACGAGTTCTGCTTCGTGGCTAACCAAAACGTTTTGGTTAGTTGTTCCTTTGGCGGCATTGTTCATGCGATAGAGCAGACTGACGACTTCTTCGGCGCTATATCCTAACTGAATTTCGAGTAGGCGTAAGGTATTGTCTAATTCCTCTAAAGCACTGAAGTCTCGGCGGTTGGAATTTTCTGATATGGCCGCATGAAAGGCAGTGCGATCGTCCCAATCGAACACCTTGGCTGGAACAGTCTCAAGCTCAATAATTCCGGCTGCTTTGAATCGGCGTAGTCCGGCAACCAGTTCATACTTGCCAGATTGATGGGAGTGGGGGCGCACCCAGAGTGGCGATCGAATGCCATTTGGCTTGATATCGTTCCAAGCCCACTGGTCTAATTCCTCTGGATCGTAGTAATGTCGGACTGGCTTACCATCAGGAACAAAAGTGAATGTGCAAAGAATGTCTTGGCATAAGATCAGTTGTTCCTTCGTTTCTTCAGCCACCTGAGTGATTTTCTGTGTCGCTGCTTGACCGAAGACAAAGCTCAATTCTTCATTGCCTGCGATTGCATCCTTCAACTTGCGTCGTGTTGTCATGATTCAGACTCAAATAATTTCAACGCTTCTATCAAAAGCTTTGTGTAGGCATTTGCAGCGGATTTAGGGGACGATCCTTTCATTCGAAACACCGTACTACCCTGTCCTGGTGCATCCTTGATACATTGTCGATCTGGAAGCACGGTGTTTAATAGAGGTAGAACGCCTCCTTGCAGAGCTTCCTGGGCTTCTCGCAGTAGAATCGTATTGTCTTTTACTGCATTTAAATACACCGCTGCGGATGGTAATCCCCCACGGATCTCTCTCGCTTGACGCACAAATTGCACAATCTTGCCAGTGCTCGCAAGGTCAATCATGGAATCTCGGCATGGAATCAAAACCAGGTTTGAACGAATGAGGACAGCCTTAGTCACCTCACTAGCATTGCCAGGTCCATCAATGATCACAATGTCATAGTGGTCACTTAGCTTGGGGAGTTCATCAAATAACTCCTCTGGGTCGCTGATGACTTTGCAAGGTAGCCCTAATTCTTTGAGCCAGTTCGATGAACTTTGCTGCCCATCCGCATCAACTAAAAGCGTAGAGTAGCCTTTTTGCGTAAACCAATCAGCAGCGTGAACTGCCCCCGTCGATTTGCCAGCCCCTCCTTTCTGGTTCGTAAATGCCAAAATTTTGGGTAGTTTAGCAGGAAGGCTTGCAGCTTCCCGAGGCTTTAATCTAGGCATGGGTTAAATAACCAAGTCTTATGGTTTGATGTTATCACTGATTTAGTAGGATGAAGCACAAAACTAACCAAAACGTTTTGGTTAGGCTGAATAGAAGTTGCAGTAGTTTGTAAAAGTCTGCGATAACAGAATAGCGGTTTGTTAATTCTCTTGAAAACGTTTCTTCACAGGAACAAAGCGGTCAAATTTCTATTACGTTGGTAGTAAAAGCAGCTTGTACAACGGTAATGGTGCTTCAGCCATCATTGGCTACGAATTTCAAGAGAGTGGCAGAAAGTGACTTGTATCTGGCTCCATATCGTTTAAATAAGAGTTGATCAGCCTTTCATGGGTTGAAACAACTAGGCGAACCAAAAGAATGTAGTTACAAAGTTTTACATGCAACTCTGATAACGGTAACGGAGCCCCTCACTTGTCTTTTGAATAGCCTCAGTGGATGCCGCTTGAAGTAGCAGTAGTAGATGAGATGCTGTTTAAGGGGAAGAAGGATTAGCAAGCGGTTCCAACTGCTTACTGACCTCATTCAGGTTAAACATTTCAGGATTGAACTCACGTCCGATCCACTCCTTGCGCTCCGAGTATTCTGGATGACGTGGATTCTGTAGAGTTTTTAGCAACGCTGTATAACCCCAACTACCACCACAATCTTCTGGCGGGCAGGCTCGTTTTCCTGCCAAACAAGTGAGATGGGGCTGTTCGGTCTGCAGCGGTGTCAGCTTTTCGACTGTAATTTGATGCACCCACTCATCACCAAAATCATAGACGTAGGAGAATGTGCACGATTCATCCAGGCTAAGCTGGTCTAAGCACAGGCTCTCATCCTCACTCAACGAAAAGCGATGCAGATGGTAATCTTCCCAGCCCATTGTGATCTGCAAAACCTGATGGAGCTGAGCTAAAGTTGTATTACCAAGCACTTGAAATCTACGCCAGAGCGCTGGACGAATGTCTTCTAGGACGACCTTCAGTTGATAAACTGTTGCCGACTGGGCGGCGGCGCTGGACGAGACGGACAAAGCGGAGGCTGACACGGTTGGACGCTTCTCGAATGCTTCACGCGCCACCACTTCACTGGCTGTTCCGGTCATAGCCAATTCGGGTTGTGCCGTTTGAGTAGACAGCACAATCTGGTCTTGGCCGGAAGCGATCGCACTGCTTGTTCCCATCACGGCATCAAACGCTGCCTCTGCTGCCGCTTGATCCGCTGCCTTGGTATAGCGTCGAAAGTTCTGCACTGATCGATGGCGCGTCAACGTCATCACATGATAGGGATTCATCCCCTTCAATACTAGATCCGTAGCAAAGGTGTGGCGAAACTGATGGGCATGAAACACAATCCCCGTTTGCTTAGCCAGCGCTGCCATCACCTTGCGAATGCCGTCATACCCTAACCGCTGCCAGCGATTACGTCGAGAATGGGAGGCAAACAGTGGACATGCCGACGACAGTTCCTCGCTCGTCAGTGCCCGCCACTGTAAATACTGTTCTAACACTGCCTTTCCCTGTGGTGACAAAGGCACAAAGCCTTTACTGTCTGCCTTCGCTTCGCAGATATGCAAGCGCCGCCCATCATAATCCGCCAGATTCAGTCGCGATACCTCTTCAGCCCGCAGTCCATGCAGGAGCACAAAAATGAGCGCCAAGTTCCGCTCTGGTAATGAACTAACTGCTGCTGCCTGCACAATCTGCTCCACTTCAGTCTCCGTTAAATTCTGTGCCTCTGGCTCCGCTAACTTCGGCAAAGCAACTTCAGTTGTGGGGTCAATGCTGACATAGCGCGATCGCACCAGCCAGCCATAAAAGTTCTTCAACGTCCCCAAAACGCGTCTAACGGTGGCATCAGAGAGCACTCGCTGGGTTGTGCCTTCCTCCTGCCGCAGAAGATGCGCCTTAAACTGAGCTACTTGACGCGGTGTGACTGCTGCCCACGCCGCGTCAGTCCAGTGGAGAAAAGACTGTAAGTCTTGTCGGTACGCCTTCTGACTCTTCGGAGCCAGCGAGCGCGCCTGCAAGAATTCCTCAACCCGCAAGCTTCTTAACTCCGTCGGCTCACTTAACTGGTTAGAACCCACTGCTTCAGCCTGTCTAGGAAAGGACTGAAGTGGCACGATAATAGGATCAGGAATGGTTTTACGAGGGTGCATGGAGTCGAGTGAAGAGTGTGAGGAGAAACGCTTGAGCGTCCAGCAGTGTTGAGCGATCGCCATTTCAAGGTGTGCGCTGCGTCTCTCTCCTACAATACCGCCTGCATCATATTCCGGTTAATTACTATTAGCTGGAATATACAAATGTAAGACGAAATTAGTGGAGTGGATGAGCACCAAATCTGAAAGGGCGGTAAAATGGGGGCTGTGAACTTGTTGGGACAAATGGCAATGGTTTCAGTTCCACCCAAACTCAATGTGATTGATGGGATCATTCACATTGAGCAGCACGACCCACCGCGATCGCCCAGAGACGTGTTGCCGACGATGTATGATCTGCCGAGTGAAGACCCGGAGGAGCCTGGTTTGCCCGACGAATTCCACGACCTCCAACCCCAACTCTTAAGCCGTACCCTCAGTTTGACGGGCTACAGCCGGGAGAATTGCTTCACTGCTTCTGACCTTAACCTTTACTACAATGTGCGGCATCCGTTGTGGCACAAGCGCCCAGATTGGTTTCTGGTGGTCGATGTGCCGCGCTTGTACGAGCAGCGAGATTTACGCCGCAGCTATGTGCTGTGGCAGGAGGGCAATCCGCCTACTGTGGTTGTGGAGTTTTTGTCACCGGGAACGGAAGCCGAAGATTTAGGGCGATTCTACGATGGAACGGTTGATGGTTCCGAGAGTGAGGCAACTACCTCTGTATCTAGTGCTGTCGCTTCAAACGAGGACAACGAGGCAACGAAGGCAAAACCACCAGGAAAGTTCGAGGTGTATGAAACGCGGTTGCGCGTACCGCATTACTTTGTCTACAACCGTTTCACCCAACGCTTGCGCTATTTCAAGCTAGAGGGGGGGCAGTATGGGGAGCAAACACTTAGTTCAGAACCACCATTGGTATGGCTGACAGACTTAGAGATTGGCTTGGGCATCTGGCAAGGAGAGTTTGAAGGGGTGACCGCCGCCTGGTTGCGCTGGTGTGATCAGGACGGACACTGGCTGTTGACAGACACTGAGCAAGAGCGACAGGCAAAAGAACAAGAACGGCTAACTCGAGAGCAAGCCCAGCAGCAATTTGAACAAGCTCAAACTCAACTACTGCAAGCGGCTCAGAATCTGCTAGCAACTGGAATGGAACTGGAGCAAGTGGCTCAGATATTGAATCTGTCGGAATCCCAAACCCAATCGCTCCGTTCTCTGGATTGAATTGGAACCTGCTACTCAAGCAATGAGTGACTTAGGAGAATGCCCCAACCCTATTTGACCTAATGACTCAACGGCACGATCAGATCAAAAATAGCTCAGAGACGGTATCAGTATCAGCTGCGCGAACGACCACGTCGCGCGTTTTTGAGATGCCGAAGGCTTTAACGCTACAGTCTAAGAAAATTCCAGACAAGTGCGTCCGCTGTGCTCTGCTCTCGATGGCGGAGGTACGATCGCTTCATGGAGCAGCAGGCGATGGGTGCTATGTCACTAAGGTGTGCCGCAGTCGCCGATCCTATGCGCGGCATCGTAACCTGCGCAATCAAACTCGCAGACAAAGACGGCATGAGACCTCATCGGAAACTAACGGTGCCAAAGCTGAAACTCAACCGACTGCTCAGTTAATTGTCTATCGGGCGACTCGCTACAACGCTCCAATTGATGGCATTGCGGCTGAGGTGCGGCAGGGAAAAACTAAACTGGCAACCGTTCAGCCAGTCTACTGTTTGGGATTATTACCGAAACAAATCGAGGCTTACATTGAGGCTATGCGGTTGGTGCTACAGCAGGACTATGGCATTGATAAGTTTGCAGGTGTCGTGCAGCAGTTACCGCGATCGTGGCAGGAATTAAAGGCTGCAAAGCAACGATCGCCCCGTCATCGCGAGATTAAGATTGACTTACCTGGGGTGACTGATAGTCACTCAGCCGTGCTGGAGATTTATCGTCAACCAGAGACTACTGCTGTTATTGCGCTCAAGACAGCAGTGTGGAGAGGGGCAACGCCAGAGAGCGGTACACCATTGCTCGACTGTCGCGGGCTGCTGCCGTCTCAAATTCATGCCTACCTGGGTCAAGTGCTCGCGTTGCTTCAATCGCGCTACAGTATTCGCTGGTTTGCTCGGAAAGTGCAACGGTCCCTCGAATCGTGCTTATCCTGGTTGGGACAGACAGAACAGACGAGCGAGGGGGAATCAGAACCTGAAGTCACGTTAGACCTTGACCCGCTGTGGTGGGAGTTGGAAACCAGTTTACAACAGCGTGACCTTCTTCCTGTACAAGCATTAGAGGTGGCGGCTGAGGGCATCTCCCAGATTGTGTTGCAGTTTGCTCAGTTTGCAGAGCTGGCGTTTGAGGAGTTGGAAGCCGTCGCGGAGCGTGGCGTGATACTAGCAGAGGATGTATTTAATCAGTATGTCCGCCAAACGATAGAGGTGGATTTAGAGCAGTTTATTGAACCTCTGGCAACGCTACCCAGAAAGCACTCGGAGCGACAAAAGATTAGGGAAGGAAATTCCGTCGTCGGGGAGTTAAATCAAGCGGCTGTGCTACAAGTGTTAGATGAGCAGATGAGCCAAGAACCAGAGTTAACAGAATCAGAAATCTTCAACGGAGCTTTGGCGTTGGCACACGAGGAAGATGTCTCAGCCTGGGGAGGGATGATCGCTCAGTGGATGCAGGAACACCAATCGTCATTACCTCTCCTGGAACTGGTGCAGGCAATGCAAATGCCGTTACTCAATACTTGGTTAGGAGTGCTGTTGAGCGACGAGTTTGTAGTGGAGCAGCGTGGACAGTTTTATGACTTAACGAGCGTGTGGATAACTGTGATTACCCACTCCGATCAATTTACTGAATCAAAATCCATGCCAACTAGACCATAACGCCACGCGATCGCCGTAGCTTGTGCCCGATCCGATACCTCCAGTTTTGCCAGAATGCTGGTGACATGATTGCGAATTGTACCTTCGGAGAGGTTGAGTCGATCAGCGATCGCGGCATTGGTCAAACCACTAGCAAGTAAACTCAACACCTGGCGCTCTCGCTGGGTCAGTAGCTCGACAAAAGTGACGCTGGGTGGCGCTCCATGCCGGACAACGTTGAACAGTTTGCCTGCTACCAGTGGATCAATATGGGTTTTTCCGGCGATCGTGCCTTCGATCGCGGCGATGATGTCTTCGCTGTTCGTGTCTTTCAAGAGATAGCCAGAGGCTCCAGCGCGAATCGCATCCACCACCCATTCATCCTGATCGTAAGTGGTGAGAATCAGGATGGGCAGGTGAGGATGTTGAGCTTTGATCGCACGAGTTGCGCTAACGCCATCCACAACTGGCATTTTCAAATCCATCAGTACCAGATCGGGCTGAAGCGATTTCACTAGCGAGACTGCCTGTTCGCCGTTCTGCGCCGTGCCAATCGTCTCGATCGTCGCCGCCGCATTGAGGACAACTTTGAGTCCTTCGCACACGATCGTCTGGTCATCGACAATTAACACTCGAATCATCTTCACACCTCAACCTGAAGCCATACCATTGTGCCCTGTTGCGGCGAACTGCGAATCTCTAGCCGACCGTTGATTAGCCGCGATCGCTCCTGCATCCCTGTGAGTCCATAATGACCTTTGGGAAGCGGTTTGTCTGGATTGAAGCCCATACCATCATCAATAATTTCCAGAATTAAATGATGATCGTGCTGACGGAGAGCCACACTAACCTGACTAGCATGGGCATGGCGCACGACATTGTTAACAGCTTCTTCAGCAATGCGGTAAAGCTGCTGTTCCAGGGCTGGATTTAAGCCAATCAACGAATCTGGTAAATCGAGGATCGCGTTCAGGGACGATCGCGCGGCTGCTTGCTCCACCAATTTTCGCAACGCCCCAACTAAACCGAGTGCTTCAACTGAGCTGGCGCGTAAAGCCTGTAAAGCACGGCGGGAGTCTTGCAGTCCGGCACGAGTTAATTCTTGAGTTTGCTTGAGCAATGCGTGGGCTGCCTGAGGATCTTGATCGAATAACACCTCTAATGCTTTTAGCTGCACGCTCAATGCACTCAAGGTATGGGCTAAGGTATCGTGCAATTCCCGCGCTAACCGATTGCGTTCCCGGCTGGTGGTTAACGCTTCTAATGTGGTTGCGTAGTCAGCCAGTTGAGCATTTTTCTGCATCAATTCCCGCCGCTGCTGGCGCTGCACTTTAGATAGCAGAATGATCGCCACTCCTGCCAGGGTAAACGTCATGGTGCGGTCAATGACATGACTGCTCATACTGCTAAAAATTGTGCCCTGCGCTGGGTCGAGCCAGTGTGCCAGCAGGAGAGTGGTTGCGCCCGTGCCCAGGATAAAGCTAACTAATGCCCGGTATCCATACTGCATACAGATGAACAGCAGAGGTAGCAACAGTTGGATATAGAGCCGTCGCGGATTGACCAATGCTGCATCGGGTGACAATCCAGCTTGCAGGTTCAAGTGAGTGGCGATCGCTTGACTCAGCAGAGGTTCGAGTGTGGCAATGACAATTGCGATCGGTAGATAAACTTCGCCTAACTGCCGCTGTGACCAGCGCGACGACAGGTAAATTAACAAAACGGTTGATTGCAACCAGGCTGCGATCGCTGAGTAATTAGATTGAAGGGTAGACCTGTGTGCTGTCACTACGAGAAACAACCCCAGCAACAGCCATTGCACACCTACAATCAGCCGAAACCCCCATACAATTCCAGGTTCAACGGATTCATGAGAGTGAAATAGCCGATTCAGTGGCACAACTCGCATCGTCGTTACTCTCGCGTCATTCTCACATTGAGTTCAACCTAACACGCTGCTCTCTATCCAACGAGGGAGCAGATGCTTGATCTACCATGACAAGACTCACAAAAAGTCATGAATCAGTGCCTAATGCCTGATGAGTAACGACACTGGGTAAGTTTTAGCCACCTTGATACCTTGAATGAGTTACGAGTTCTTAGCACCTAAATCAAGGAGTTATGCCATGAAATTTCTTTTATCTACGTCTCTGATTGGTTGTGTGTTCGCTCTCAATGTGGCGGCTGCATCTGCACGAGAAACCTACACACCCCGTAATCCAAATGTCGATGCAAATCCCAATGTGAATATTGGCAATCCGGCTCGCAATCCAAACCCAAATGTCAATCCCAATCCTCGGATCAACCCGACTCGCAACCCAAACCCGAACGTGAACCCCAACCCCAATCCCAATCCAAATCCCAATGTTAGCAATCCTAACGTCAATCCCGATTTCGATGCCAACCCTAACGTTAATGCAAATCCCAATGTGAATCTTCGACGCTAGTCGGCTGAGGCGATCGGCTTACCGAATGCGTTAGTTCCAACAGGATGAGTTAGTTTCAACTGGATGCGTTATTCCTAAGTAACGCTAATTCCATTGGGCTAACTCATTCGCCATGCAGTTATCAATTGGTTAAAACTAATGATGAAGCCCCTTCTTTTCTTCCTATCTGCGATCGCTTTAGGGTTACTAAGTTGTACGAACGCAGCGAAATTTCCTCCCGTTATTGCTCAGACTTCGGCATCTTCAGAGAACCCATCTATTGCCCAAACTGCGGCATCCTCTGGCTTACCCGTGCCGACGAATCCATTCTTGGCAGATTCACCCTGGGCAGTTCCTACAGGTGAGCGGGTGGTGTGGGGGGCAACGTCTACCCATATGTTCAAAGCGTTCGTTAAAGGTGATCAATTTAAAGTTGTTGCTGACTATCAGATTGACCGAGAAATTTTAGAAGTGAATTGGAGTTTGGCTGTTTTGAAGGGCAACAAAGTGATTGTGCCCGATCGCAATCAGCGACGGTTCCTGCGCTTTGCCGATTCTGATTCGAAGAACCCCCGATCGCCAATCAAGATAGAAGCTGTCTGGCAGATTCCGCCGCAGATTAAAGGGAAGTCAGTGCATTTCAACATTTGTCAGAATAAGTAAGTCGTCATCTTGGCAAAACCCCTCATTTTAACTTTGGAAGCTGAACAAACGTCTCAAGCTACGCGCGAACTGATTTTGGCAACGGCAGAGAGCCACTTGCGGCGCTACGGCTATGCCCGCACGACCGTGAGTGAGATCGCTCGTGCTTGTGGTATGTCTCATGCCAATGTCTACCGATTCTTCAAAGACAAGGCGGCAGTGATTGATGCCGTGACCGAGCAATGGCTCAGTGGAGTTGAGCAGGCGCTACAAACGATCGCTCAACAACCCACGACTGCCACAGACCGACTCACAGCCTACGTATTGGAGCTACATCGAATTAAACGGGCAAAATTGCTAGACGATCGGGAACTGTTTGAAGCATTCAGCGCCATTCTGCTTAAAGATCGCATCGTGGTTGAACATCATCTTCAGAGGCTTCACAGTATTCTCAAACAAATTCTAGCGGATGGCGTTCAATTGCAGGAGTTTCAGATTGCTGACCTCGATCGTGCGGCAGGGGCGATTCAGGATGCCACACTCAAGTTTCATCACCCGCTGATGATTGCCGAAGCGATCAACCAAGCAACTGAGGAGCAGGCAAGCACAGTGATTCAGCTCCTCCTTGTAGCGCTTAAGTCTGGCTGCATCTAATCCTTTTATGACAATTTTCATAGATTGTCACTTGTCACATTAGAGTAGGTACGCTATGGTTTAGGCAAGTAGTTACAGATTACAGTTTTTGTAATTCGTTTGAGGGAGGGCAACATGAAGGCATTTGTCACAGGTGGGTCAGGGTTTGTGGGGCAGCACATGATTTCCCTATTGCAGGAGCAGGGGTACGAGGTGAGGGCACTTGCCCGTTCAGAGCGAGCCGCTGAACGAGTGGCAGGATTAGGAGCAACGGTTGTACGAGGAGATTTACTGGATGAGGTGCCTATGGCTGAAGGAATGCAGGGCTGTGAAACCGTGTTCCATGTTGCAGGCTTTCTCAGCGGTTGGGGAACCTATGAGGCGTTTTACGAGGCGAATGTACTGGGCACTGAGCGGACGATCGCGGTGGCAAAAACGGCAGGAGTGAGGCGGTTTGTTCAAATTGGGGCATCGGCAGTGGTAATGCATCCTGGGTCGGTGCTGAACGCGGATGAGGCATTGCCACTGCAAACCGCATCCCCTTTGCCCTACATTGCAACCAAAGCGATCGCAGAACAACGCGTGATTGCTGCCAACGCTCCGGGCTTTGTCACATCCGTGGTGCGTCCTGCCTGGATCTGGGGCAAGGGCGACCATGCGGTTCCACAACTGGTAGCGGCAGTGAAGCAAAAACAGTTTGTCTGGATTGATGGCGGCAACTATCCCTATGTCACTACGCATGTTCGTAATGTCTGTCATGGAGCGATTCTGGCAGCAGAACGCAGTTCCGGGGGAAAAGCTTATTTTCTAGGAGACGATGAGCAGGTGCAGTTTCGAGAATGGGTGACTCAACTTTTGGCGATCGCAGGAGTGGCTCCCGGAAACTTGAGTGTGCCTTATGGCTTCGCTTGGAACGCGGCGGGACTGCTGGAAACCATTTGGAAGCTAACTCATCGGGCTGGAGTGCCACCGCTGACCCGGACAATGGTGCGCTTGATTGGTCAAGGATTCACGTTTAGCGATCAGAAAGCCCGTGAGGAGTTGAGATATACGGCGATCATTAGTCGTGAACAGGGTCTAGCCGAGTTGAAAGGGGTGCGATCAAGACAGTTCAGCTTTAATTCGTGAAGGGGCGATCGCCCAAACTCGCTGAAGCAAATAGGTGGAACTTAGCTGTAGATTCATCCTTGAGGCAACACACAGCAGGGTTGCTGTGCTTCTATAGGCTTAGCAGTTCCACGTAGCCCGGTAGCTGTTTTATACGAGCGAGCCAAGCTGTCACGTTTGCATAATTGTCTAAAGCGATTTTCCCGTCAGCAGCTAGGGCAATGTAAGGGAAGCAAGCGATATCTGCGATCGTTGGGCAATTCAATTCCAACCATTGTCGCCGTGCTAGATGTTGGTTAATAGCTGTCAGGATTGTATGAGATCGTTGTGTTGCCGTCTCAATATCTAATTGCCGACCAACCAGATGATAAGCTCGTGCTGCTGCAAGTCCTTGTTGAATATCGTGAGCTGCTGTAAAGAGCCATTGCATTACCAAACTCATGGGTTCTGCTTCACTTGGCAACCAGCTATTTCCACCATAGCAACGTGCTAGATACACTAGAATCGCCTGCGACTCCCGGATCATAGTATTTTCATCAACTAACACTGGAACTTGACCAAATAAATTCAGTCTCAAGAACTCTAACGATTTATGCTCGCTACTTTTGAGGTCTAGGGATATAATCTTATGCTCTAGGTTCAGCAACGAAAGCATCAGACGGGCTTTATAACAATTTCCAGATAATGCAAAGTCATACAGCTTTAGCATTCAACTAATTTCCCTCACTCTATTGATGCAACTGCCCTCATTAAATCATTCTGCAATTCTGTTGTCATACTGGATAGTGCGAGATAACGTTACCAGCCAAGCAGTCTGACAACGCCATGCACCGACCGCTGAGATCTGGTCAGTTATGATGCAGAGGTTATCTGTAGCGGGTGGTAGGCAACGCTACTATTGCAGACTAGTGGGTGCAGTGATTACCAACTCCGTGTGATGCGCGATCGCTCGATACCTAGAGAGTGCTTGGTGAGCCAACCTCATGGAAAAGTCGAGGAAATACTTGACAAAGCTAATACTATTCGCTTTTAGTAAATAGTGTTAGCTAACCTGAGTTTGCCGTGGGTCGTCCAATCAAAGAAAAATCTCTAACTCAACGCGACATCATTGCCGCCGCGATCGCCTGTGTGGAGACCGATGGAGAGGCGGCTTTGGGCGTGAACCGGGTGGCGCGAGAGTTGGGAATCACACCCCCATCGATTTACAAACATGTCGAGAGCGGGGCAGTCTTACGGCGACTCGTGGCGCTGGAACTTTGGCGGCGATTCTTAGCATTGTGCTGTCAGTCAATTGAGGGCATAAGCGATGCTGCTGCCCTGCTGAAAACGGTGGCGCATACGGCTCGGAATTTTGCTCGATCGCAACCTGCACTCTACAACGTCATGACGGCAATGCCTCTACACCCGACCGATCCAGAGTGTGTGCCCATTGTTCAAAGCATCCTGACCTTTTATCGGCGAGTCCTCCAGCCTTACAGTTTCACCCAGCAAGAAACCATTCATGCAATGCGAATGTTAAACGCCGCTTTCTATGGATTTGTAGCGACCGAGCAAGCCGGGTTGCTCACCCTAGAGCCATCAACGGAGGAAAGCTACGACGTGATGATCAATGCCTTGATCAAGGCCATCCAATACATCCGACAAGAGCGAGGTGAATAATGACGATTGAAATGCCGATGGATCAGTATATTCAAGTGGATGGAGTTAAGACCCGTTACTGGGCATTGGGTGAGCAGGGTGCGCCCGTGTTATTGATTCATGGTCAAGCAGGGGCGATCGACTACTGGTACAAAAATGTCTTTACCCTGGCACAGCACCATCAGGTTTACGCGCTTGATTGGGTCGGCTCTGGCAAATCTGACAAGCCTCAAACAACGTACACGATTCAGGATCTGAGTCAATTCATTGTTCACTTTATGGATGCAGTCGGCTTATCCCGTGCGTCTCTCATTGCGGGTTCTATCGGTGGTGCAATTGCCCTGAAGATAGCGTTGGCAGTGCCTGAGCGGGTGGATAAGCTAGTTTTGATTGGCGTGGGCGGTTTGGGCAAGGAAGTTGCATTTCCAGCACGACTGACCTCACTGCCGATCATGGGAGAACTGCTGAATCATCCCAGCCCTGGTGCCGCGAGATTTATGATGCAGCAATGTGTTTATGATCCAGACCCTTACTTAAATAACAGCGAATTTATGGATCTGGTACTGCGGAATATATCATCTGAGATTTTGCAATTTCAGACTCGCACCTTTCGGACGATGGGAAACGTCTTCGGGATTAAGTCAGAGTTTTTACGAACTGTGCGCGATCGCCTAGCTGAGATTCAATCACCCACGCTGATTGTATGGGGCAAACAGGATCGAGCCTTTCCCGTCAGTCATGCTGAAGTGGCAGCGAAGGGCATTCCGAATGCTAAATTGCAGGTGTTCGATCGGTGTGGACACTTGCCCTATTTAGAGTATGCCGATGAATTTAATCGCTCAGTGCTCCAGTTTCTAGCGAGTTAGCGTGGCACAACCTCACAAGTCGCTGAACGTAGATTCATCATCTTCAGCAGAGGAGGACGATGAATCTACCGAGTGTTGGCAACTCACCAGCCCCAAAAGTTGGGAGTCGCAAAAGTTAGTTATAGTGCGGCGAGTTCAAGAAACGACTGGCTTCTTCAGTGACGTTGCCATCGAAAATTCGAGTTGTGAAAGCTGCCCCAATTTTCTTTGCCTCTGTGGGAAAGTAGTCGTAGGCAAACGCTTGAGCGTTTTCAAGCGAATCGAATTCATAAAAGCCACCGACCGAGTTGTTTTGCACACCGCTCAACCAGGTTTTGTTCTGAAGACCTTTTTGGGCTTTCAAAACCGGGTTGAGTTCACGCCACGGAGCTCGATCAAACGGTACAGAAAATTGCACTTCAGTGTAGACAAAAAACTTGCTCATTCCTTTACTCCACAATGTAGTTCCTTGCTCGAAGTGAAGCCCGGACTCACAATCTCACTGTAGGCGTCTGCTATCATTGCGTCAATAATGTACTTTTTCGGTAGATACTCTCGAAAAGGAAAGTATGGAATGACCTCAAAAGAACGCTATACGCTATGCCCGGTGGATGCTGCGATCGCTCTGATGTCGGGAAAGTGGAAACCGCGCATTCTTTGGAAACTGCACCTCTACACGGTTTTACGCTACAGCGAATTCCAACGGGAGATGCCCAGCATCACTCACAAAATGCTCGCCCAACAGTTACGGGAGTTGGAACGGGATGGTTTAATCACTCGAACGATGTATGCAGTTATGCCGCCGAAAGTTGAATATCGACTCTCGGAGTTTGGCCAGACGCTGGCTCCAGTGATTGATATCTTAGTCACCTGGAGTCGAGATCATGAAACCGAAGTACGGGCGATTTTGGAGCGAAAGGAGTTGGCTGAGCATGTATAAGTTAGACCACTCAACAATTTTGAGAGAGCATTCCTAGAACGCAAAGCAATCACAGCCAATACCGCCCCAAAAGTTTGATAAGGAGCCAGCCGTGCTGAGCGTTGAGGATGCCGTTCGACAAGTAGCTCTGTGAAAGTGATTGCACAAGGCAGTGCATAGGTGAATTGCTTTTGCCGCGGCAGGAACCGCTGGAGCAGAGTAGTAACCACCATAGGTTGCAACAGGCGACCACTCCGGCAACACAGGAGTAGAAGGTGGGTCAAGGTCTTTGAACTCTTTGGCGGCATAAACAACCCTGCCACCCACGATCGTCATCACCGACTCCAACCCTTTAATTCGCTCGGCTGGAATTGAGAAGAAATCTTCGGAGAGGACGGCTAAGTCTGCAAGTTGACCGGGAGCAATCGCCCCTTTCTTGCCTTCCTCGGACGAGAACCAACTGCTGCCCACCGTGTAGAGGCGTAGTGCTGCCATGCGATCGAGCCGATTAGCTGCGGGATATAGCGCAGTACCCCCCACCGTTTTACCGCTCACCATCCAGTAGAGAGAGACAAAGGGATTGTAGGATGCGACACGGGTTGCATCGCTTCCAGCTCCAACGGGAACATCCAGCTCTAGCATCCGAGCGATTGGAGGAGTACGTTCAGCGGCTTGCTTACCATAGCGATCAATGAAGTAATCACCCTGAAATGCCATCCGATGTTGCACAGCAATGCCGCCGCCTAACGCTTTGACTCGTTCAATGTTGCGATCGCTAATCGTTTCAGCGTGATCAAAGAACCAGTGAAAACCATTAAACGGAATCTCTCGATTCACATCCTCGAATACATTGAGAAAGCGATCGATCGACTCGTCATAAGTAGCATGTAATCGGAATGCCCAACGATTTGCTGCCAGCAGTGATACGACGCTCTTCAGTTCTGCCTCTAGCGAATCTGCCAAGTTGGGACGGGGTTCCAGAAAGTCCTCAAAGTCAGCGGCAGAAAAGACCAGCATTTCCCCTGCCCCATTCATTCGGTACAGGTCGTCGCCGTTGCCCGGTTTAGTCATCGTGATCCACTCGGCGAAGTCTTCTCGTTCCTGTTTCGGTCGCTGAGTAAACAAATTGTAGGCAACGCGAACCGTTAACTTAACCCTGTTTGTGTAGGTCATCAATCACCTGATAGTCGTCGGGATAGTTCTGAAAACCGCCGCCAGCATCGATCGCGCTGGTAATGCCCAAGCGATTCATTTCCCGCATAAAGTGGCGAGTGGAATTAACCTGATACTCGTAGGGCAGTTTGGGTCCTTTTGCCAAGGTTGCATAGAGAATCATGGCATTCGGACGGGCAATTAGCATTCCGGTGGGATTGCCGTTGCTGTCATGCTGAATTTCTCCGGCAATGGGTTGAGGTGTGTCTTTGGTGTAACCTACCGCTTTGAGAGCCGCGCGGTTGAGTGATCCAACCCATAATTAATGATCGCTTGTTGGGAGACGACGCTAATAGTGGCTCCAGCTCCAATACCCTGAATGGTTTTCGTCATCTGTGCAGCAACGTCGGGTTTTGCTAGATCTGCGATCGATCGCACGGCTGCTTCCGGCACGTAGTCGGGTACGCCCCAAAAGAAATAGGCGTTTTCATACAGCGTTGCTAGCTGTACCGCTTGATATTTAACCGCATTCCAGTAATTCGCGTGGGCTTCCGGCAACCAAGCCGCCACCAACAGATCCACTTCACCCGTTCCTAATAGCGGAAAAATTTGCTCGTGCGGACCTTCTCGCACCGTCACCCCATAACTGAGACGTTCCAGGAGAATTTGAATCAGTGCCGCCTTTACCTGGTAAAACGACAAACCGACTTGCCCCAACACGATCGTCTGTGGACGAGCCGCAGTTTGAGACAGGCTGTGATGGGTCAGAATGGTACTCATAGGTAAACCAACAGCGAGGGCAGTGACAAACTGTTTGCGCTTCATAGGTAATAGATCCAACTTAATTGCGCTTTATACAAGTTGAAGTTGTTCACGAATCCGGCGGGCAGCCTCTCCCGGCGACTTGGCAGCGTAAATGGCTGCACCCACCGCTGCCACATCTGCTCCCGATGCCGCAACTTGCCCAATGGTCGTTTCATTAATTCCCCCCGCCGCCGACAGTGCCAACGAGGTAGCCTCCCGGAGGGACGTGAGTGCATCAACCGTAGAGGCACACAAATGTTGCGCCTGATCATCCAAACCGCAATGTACCTCCAGGTAATTTACTCCCAGTTTCTCTAATTCCTGTGCTCGCTTCACTGGCTCATGCACAGCAATCATATCTGCTGTCACATATTTGTTGTATTTCCGAGCCGCCGCCACTGCGCCTGCGATTGTGCCATCGCTCGATGCCGCTAAAACAGTCGTAAAATCTGCTCCCGCCTTGAATGCCATTTCTGCTTCCAGCTCTCCTGCATCCATCGTCTTCATGTCTGCAAAGATCAGCTTGTCTGGAAACTGTTGCTTAAAGGTTGCGATCGTTTTCAAGCCTTCCTGCTTAATCAACGGAGTGCCCGCTTCAATGATGTCAATAAAAGGCGCAACCTCCTGAAGCAAATTCATGGCTTGCTCTAGCGATAACAAATCAACAGACACTTGAATTTTCATCGGAATACCTCATTCAAGATTTGTATGTAATGCCCACAGGGTTTCTGCACTCCTATTCAGGCTGTGAGATAGCACATGGAATAGCGCATCAAACAGCAGTAGAGTGGTTTGTTCAAATAGCGAGCCTGCAAATTGTTGAGACTGATGCTGGCTGTGATCCTGTTTTGCCGCCGCATCAATTTTGATTACGAGATTCGCTGTAGTTGCCAGAGGGGAAGCGGGTTGCGTGGTTACGGCGACCACCGTTGCCCCAATTTCTCTCGCTTTCGTGGCGATCGCTAACACATTTCCAGTACTGCCAGACCCGGAACAGGCAATCAATAAATCCCCCGGTTGAATCGATGGCGTTGTCGTTTCACCAACTACATACACATGCAGCCCCAGATGCATCAATCGCATTGCTACCATCCGAATCACTAAACCACTGCGCCCTTCACCCGTGACAAAGATCTGTTGAGCAGTGAGAATGGCATCCGCTAGTTGAGCGATCGCCGAGTAACTCACTGTCTCCAAAACCTGCCGGTCTTCCGCCAATACTAGGGTGATCGCCTGACTGAGCGCCGTTTGAATGGTCGCTGGATTCGTGCTCGAAGAAACCATAGGGCTACTGACTCGTGACTTAACTGAGGTCAGTGTTACCCATGCTTGAGATGAGAACCAGGCACGATCGACATTTTAGACAAGAAGTTACGAAGAGTAGGGGACGGTTCTATTCTTCAGTTCCCCTACTCCTTTGATAAGTTCTGAACTAACGTGCCGATCTTCCCTCGCTGATTGCATTGAAATAATGGAGTCTATTTACAGCTTTAACAAATAAAGTTAGGTGCGATCGCCCTTTCGCCCTCCCCCTTTCACCTTTTTTTCTCAGAGATTGATCAATGCAAAATCGTCGAATTGGTCGAGTTCTTTTGTCACTATCAGGCTTTTGTACAGGTTTCCTACCTGTGCTAGCAGACTTCAATGCAGAGCATACCTTCAGTGCGGGTTGGTCTCCTCACGCTCGATTCCACGGCAGTGCCACTGTAATTGGACAAATGGCATGGGCGGCGATCGCCCTCTGGCTCCTCTGGAGTCCTGCGACCAGGCAGCATAAACTCAGCTTTCTATTTGCCACGTTTGTGCCCCTGGTATATTGGGGCGCATTTTTCCCTGCTATGCTGGTTCCCACTGTTGCTCTAGAAGATCAGGGCAAGGAGATTCCGCATCTATTCGGAGTTCCCAGCAACGTTTACATTTTTATGTTGGTCATCACGATCGCCCTGCTCGGCTATTGGTTCTCTCAACGCGATCGCACATCATCCAATCAACTTTAGGTGCAGTGACTCGTTCACCCACACTCAAGCCGTTCTAGTGGCACTCAAGCGAGGGATTGCGAATTTGTAGAAGGGAGTGTCCTGCTGATCGCTGAATGTTTTATATGGAAAGTCAATCGGGTCGTAAATCTCGTGATTAAATTTTGTTGTTAGGTTAAGCACTCTGACACACAGGAGGTAATATTGAGTGACTCAATTAAAGTGTAGTGCCGTAATATTTGATCTTGATGGCGTGCTTGTAGATTCCACAGCCTGTATCGAGCATCACTGGCGACTATGGGCAGCTAAGTACAACCTTAATTTAGAGAAAGTTTTGGACGCAGCGCATGGAAGGTGAACCATAGAAACCGTTCGTCTCGTTACACCTTATCTTGATTCTGTAATAGAGGCAGCCCAGTTAGAAGCAGACGAGGCTTTTGATACAAATGGTGTGGTTGAAATTGAGGGAGCAGCCCAACTGCTACGTTCGCTCCCATCTCATCTATGGGCGATCGCCACTTCAGGAACCAGGGATACTGCAACAACTCGAATTAACCACACAGGCTTACCAATGCCAAATGTTCTTGTCACAGCAAACGATGTCGCACGGGGTAAACCAGATCCAGAGCCATACTTGTTGGCAGCTAGTCAATTGGGAATAGCTGCTAGCGAATGTGTTGTAGTAGAGGATGCACCAGCAGGGATACAGTCAGCGCTCAATGCTGGTATGCAAGTTATTGCTATTGCTACTACCCACTCCACAACAGATCTTACAAATGCCAACATCATTGCAAGACACATTATTGACGTACAAATCTCCAAAGATAATTCTCAATCAGAAAACGGCTTAATTATCCAAGTAGCTAAAATGTAACATTCTGAACACGTTCAAACTCAACGGTAGAGATAACGTTCGCATAAGGCATTGCGAGTGCCGCCATAAAAGCCGCATGAACCTCGGCAGCTTTGACTATTTGATCCTCAAACTCCAGGTCTCGCGTGGCACAAGCATCCTGAATGACGATGCACTGCAATCCAAAATCGAAGGCAGCGCGGGTTGTGGCATCAATGCACATGTGACTCATTGCACCACAAATGACCACTTCCTCAACTTCAACGTCTTTGAGGTGCTGGAGTAGATGGGTGTCTCTAAAACTATTCGGAAAGTGTTTCACCACAACCATTTCGTTTGGTTTGGGAGTAACACTTTCATGAATTTCAGCCCCTTTTGTATCTGGCAAGAAAAATGTTGCTCCCGGTTGTTTCGAGATGTGCTGTATATGAACGATCGCTGATTGTTGATCTCGAAATCTCTGTAGCAGTTTCCCAGCGTTTTCTGCCGCTGATTCGATATCAACAAGTTCAAAGTGTCCACCCGGAAAGTAATCATTTTGAATGTCAACGAGAATCAAGCCCTGTTTCACGTCAGTTCCTATCATAAGTTCGTCCTGTATCGCTTTCTTGAGTTTGCACTTGAGGCTGAAAATAGCTTATGGCTCCATCTTGCAGTTGCTTCGATAGCATGAGTATGAGCGAATCATTTCAATAGTTCAAGTACGTACAATAGAGTTGGAAACTATTAAAAAGTATCGTTGGAACCCGACTCTATGCCGCAGAAACAATACATGTGTCCGGTAGAAGCCCTTGTCGATGTTGTGGGGGGCAAGTGGAAGCTGCCAATTCTCACGCTCTTGTTTCAGGGAACTAAACGCTATGGAAAATTGAGACAGCAGCTTCCGGGAGTGACGGAGCGGATGCTGACTATGCAGTTACGAGAGCTAGAACAGTCTGGTATTGTGCAGAGAAAGGTGTATGCGGAAGTTCCTCCCAAAGTAGAATACTCCCTAACTGAGTTGGGACTGGGCTTAGAACCAGTTTTACGGGTCATGCTGAGTTGGAGCGAGCAGTACTTGGGTGTGATTGAGCAGAAAGCAGATTGGTGGAAGGAGGTTAGTAAACCTTGATTGCATCTAAAATGTGAGCGATCGCACTCAAGCCGTTCTCGTGGCACTCAAGCGAGGGATTGCGAATTTGTAGAAGGGGTGGCGATCGCTCCTCCCATCCTATTCTTCGGACGCGGCTGCATAAGAAGTGAGCTAGAGAGATGTACCGTGCATCCAATAGTACATCTGCTTATCTCCGTAGTGAATCGGAAGATATGCGGAAAGTACTTGCCTAAACATCTCTAGCAGAGTATTCTGCTGAAGAATTCTGCCTAAACGCCGAATTGGGATCTTAGGCAGAAAGTTTCCGTCTATTCACCTTCTATGGGATCTTAGGCAGAATGATTCCGTCTATTAATTGTTAGGTTTCTTGGGTAATTAGTGAGAGCCGTTCTTAGAACTTATTTGTAGGGTGCATAGAACCGGATAGCCTAGCTGTATGATTCTTCATGATGAATATTACAATGATTGTGAGCTATGGCTAGGAGAGTAGAAGTTGTTCCGCATAACCCAAACTGGTGCAGCGCATTCGAGAATGAATCGAAACAAATTGCGGCTGCGTTGGGTGATAATGTAGTGGCTGTTCATCATATTGGCAGTACGGCGATTCCAAACATTCATGCAAAACCAATTATCGATATGTTGGTTGAGGTCAGAGAGATCGCAAAAGTGGATGAGCGAGATGCAGCGCTGCAAACATTAGGGTATGAGGTCATGGGTGAGTTTGGAATTCTAGGTCGTCGTTTTTTTCGCAAGGATAATGAAGCTGGAATTAGAACACATCATATTCATGCGTTCGAGGTTAATTCAGCCCAGGTAGAGCGTCATTTGGCATTTCGCGACTATATGAGAATTCATGCTGAAGACGCGCAGCAATACAGTGAATTGAAGCAAGAACTCGCCAAGAAGTACCCGACTGGTATTGAGGGGTATATGGACGGAAAAGATGGATTTATCAAAGAAATGGATAAAAAGGCGGCGGAGTGGCGAACTTCACAAAGAGGTATGTGACAGAAACCTAATAATCCGCTTGCACACCGACCGTATCTAGTTGGTTGGTTAAGAACGAAAGGTTACTCGCGGCGGGTGAAGCGGGTCGTTAGCTGGCTCAACTTACAGTGGCTCTAGAACTTTGAGTGCGATCGCATGAGCAGTTACATCGGTAACTCCCAACGTTTTCAGAATCATTTTTGTGATCTGCTCTGGATACTCTGACTCTGTCTGGCTAGAATGCTTCCCATTGCCATCAAACCAGTTCCCAAGATCAGGTAAAACAGGAGCAACCGTTATGCGAATTGCCATCATCGCCCTGGGAACCCAAGGTGATGTTCAGCCTTACATTGCTTTGGGAAAAGGATTACACGCGGCGGGTCATGCTGTGCGTTTATTGACGCATGAAAACTATGCAGGGCTGGTGAATTCTCATAACCTAGAGTTTTGCTCAATGCAGGGCAATGTCCAAGAACTGATTGAAACCCAGGAGATGCGTGACCTGCTTGCGAGAGGGAATTTTCTAGAGATTACCGCTCGTATGGCAAAAGAAACTCAACAGGCAGCCATTCGATGGGCACAAGCAGGCTTAGTTGCTTGTCAAGGCATGGATTTGTTGATAGTAGGCGTTGGCGGCTTAAACTTGGGTGTTGCCCTGGCTGAGAAGTTAGACATTCCCTTGCTGCAAGCCTATGTCTTTCCCTTCACTCCCACGAAAGCCTTTCCCGGTGTCTTGTTTCCCCAATTAATTGCCCGATTTGGTGGATCTGTCAATTGGCTGTCCCATCAATTGGTTCGCCAACTCCTCTGGCAGGGGTCTCGAACCGGAGACACACTCGCCCGCAAGCAAATCCTGAACTTGCCCGCAGCCCCCCTGTTAGGTCCCTACCACTCCCCGTATCTTCGCCGCTACCCTGTTCTCTACGGGTTCAGCCCCTCGGTGATTCCCAAACCCTCGGATTGGCAGAATACTCAGGTCACGGGCTACTGGTTTTTAGACGCAGCACCGAATTGGACTCCACCTGATGCCCTGATAGAGTTTCTCGAAAATGGCTCACCGCCTGTGTATATCGGATTTGGTAGTATGGGCAGTCAAGCTCCAGAGAAAACGGCTGATTTGATTTTGAGGGCGATCGAGCAATCGCAACAACGCGCCATTTTGCTTTCTGGTTGGGGTGGTCTGCGACCAGAAAACTTGCCGAATCGCGTTTATCTAGTGGATTCTATTCCCCATGCCTGGCTCTTCCCACGGGTTGCAGCGGTGGTACATCATGGCGGTGCAGGAACAACAGCCGCCGGTCTGAGAGCCGGAGTGCCGGCGATCGTGACTCCATTCTTTGGCGATCAGGGCTTTTGGGGGCAACGGATTGCCGCATTGGGCGTTGGCACCAAACCAATTCCCCGCAGGCAACTGACCGTCGAACGACTGACCCAGGCGATTCAAACGGCTGTAACCGACCAATCGATGCGTCAGCGAGCAGCGAAATTCGGGGCGAAGATCCAAGCGGAAGATGGAATTGCCAATGCCGTTGCTGTCATAGAGAGAATGGGACGATGACTGTCTGCTCATGTACCCGTTTGACTTTCACTCTGCGCTTCAAGTTCACGCTGTAAGGCTTCGATCTCATCCAAGATTGGCATGAACCGTTGTCCAAATACTGTCAACTGGTATTCAACGTGGGGCGGAACAGCAGGGTAGACAATTCGTTCCAAGATGCCCAGGCTGACCATGCGGCGAAAGTAGTAGTTTTGCACTTTAGGGGTCAAGCCCTCTAATTCACGCTCGATCGCGCCAGGGCGACAAACTCCTGCACGAATCAGCCCCAGAATCCGCAGCGACCACTTACAGCCGAAAACAGCCTCTACAACTTCTGCAACATCTGGAATAGACGAACTTTGTTTTTCCTGAGAAGACCGCATTTCTTTCATAAAAGTACCCTGCCTAACAAAATTGTGCCCGCTTGCGGGAGCCTGTCGCGCTCTCTATGCTTTGAATCACAACCAGCATACAAGCAGGGAGAACCCATGAGTTTAGAGCACAAAGTTGTTGTGATTACAGGTGGTGGCACAGGCATTGGTGCAGATGCGGCTCAAGCCTTTCATCAGGCTGGGGCTAAGGTTGTTCTGAATGGGCGGCGGGAAGATAAGTTGGCTCAGACCGCAGCCGCGATCGACGCTTCTGGAGAAACAGTTGCCTATGTAGTGGGCGATGTTGGACAGCCCGAAACCAGTCAGCGAATCACAGCACTTGCCGTTGAACGATTTGGCGGTGTGGATGTGCTGTTTAACAACGCAGGTATCTTTCAACCAAAACCGTTTCTGGATCATACTGAGGCAGATCTCAATGACTATCTGAATCTCTTACGTGGCTATTTTCTGATGTCACAAGCGGCTGTCTCGCAAATGCGTCAACGTGGGGGAGGAGCGATCGTCAACATTGGTTCAATGTGGGCAAATCATGCGATCGCTGCCACACCATGCAGCGGGTCTTCCACAGCGAAGGGTGGTGTTCATGCGCTGACTCGTAGTCTGGCGATCGAATTTGCACCAGAGAACATCCGAGTCAACGCGATCGCCCCTGCTGTGGTTGAAACCCCACTCTTTGAGCCATTGCTAACTCCTGAACAGTTAGCGGCGTTCAATGCCTTTCACCCAATCGGTCGGAATGGGCAAGCTCAGGACATCACAGAGGCGGTTCTATTTCTAGCGGATGACTCCTCTTCTGGTTGGATTACAGGAGTTGTTTTACCCGTTGATGGTGGGGTCACAGCCGGACGCAATTAACCAACAAAGAAGGCAATCACCCTTCGCATTCATTCTGCTTCTGAGTCGTTGTAGAAGTTGGATAGAAGAGTGCTTGCTAGGAATCTAAAAGCTCATCAGGTAAGCGTTTTAGGATTCGCTGGAAGGGTTCGGTATTTTTGAGACTCCGCGCCAGCATGAGCGCACCTTGAATCTGTAAGATGGCATCTTCAGCCTTTTCACGAGCTTGAACAGCACTAACGCCAGTTTCAGCAATCACTTCTACACCAGAACCCAGAATTCAACTTGGTGAAGATGACATTTACTTCGTTGACATCGCACCTGTCTGGAATGGTTACGAAGGAGATGCAGGACATACGTTTGTGACGGGTTCTAATCCTGAGCTAGAGCGCTGCGCTCTTGATACTAGACGAATTTTTGATTTAGTATCAGAGAAGTGGAGAACCGAATCAATCAATGGTCAAGAGCTTTACGAATTTGCGGCACAAACTGCTCAAGAACTAGGGTGGATGCTGAATTTGAAAATGGATGGTCATCGTTTAGCGGATTTTCCACACACAGCTTATCACTCTGGGAAACTAGCAGCAGTTCCGTTCCATCCGTCTCCTAAAGTTTGGGTGTTAGAGATTCAGATTAGGCATCCTGATAAACCCTTTGGAGGCTTCTACGAAGATATTTTGATGTGAATGATTAGTGCTGATTCAATGAGTGAAATTATCATAGAATGTCAAGAGTATCTGTGAGAGATTTAGCGATCGCACCGTAAGCAAATTTCACACTACTCATAGGAAGACAATGTATTTCTATGGTGTTCGCATTCAATCAGCTTAGACTGCAAGTTTTTTCGATTCAATAGCGACCGCATTGCTCTTCATTTGTATGGCTGAGATCATTGCCTTTGCAGGACCTTCATTACCTGCTATTCCTGATTCAACTTGGAACTTATTACTAAACCAGGTACAACTTCAACCACCGGCTCAGGAGGGTGACATTCTTGCTGTAATAGATGAGCGCCCTCACACACTGGTGCTGATAGACGGGTACTATTTTGATGGTCGTGACCATATTGTAGCTGCTGTCAAGCCTCAAGAATTAATTACAGCAGTCAATGCTGGTATTCGGCTCATTGGTGCTGCCAGTATAGGAGCAATCTATGCGGCTGAATTAAGCCAATATGGGGTTGTGGGTGTGGGTCAGGTTTTCGAGTGGTTTCGAAACGGCATATTACGAGGAACTGATGAGCTTATCATTTTGCATCTTCCGGAAGAGTTCGGCTATCAACACATTACGGTTGCCCTTGTAGAAGTTCGCTATGCTTTGCAGCAATTAGTCAACGAGCAGTTTGTCTCTGCTGCTGCCAGTCAAGCTTTTATTGCAACTGTTAAAGAATTACCATTCCCTGAGCGAAGTTTAGACGTAATTCTGCAATTAGCGCGTAGTTACTTAAATGAGTCAACAATTAAAGCATTGCAGCTTCGTTTGACTTCAAATAGCGTTAAACAAGCTGATACAAAATTAGGACTTCAATTTGCCTTATTTGAGTCATGATTTGAGAGTAGCAGATGAGCGTGAGCGAGATTGATTCGTTTGTTGCCCGCACGATCGCTGGTCAATACGATCTCCTTCATCTACAAATCGAGCGATCTCGCTCAAGCCGTCCTGGTTGCGCTCAAGTGCGGCATTGCTAACTTGTAGAGAGGGGGGCGATCGTCAAAAAGCAAATTAGGAGAACTCAGCAAGAATATATCGATACAACTACATTTGGTAGAACTAACTTAGTACAAGTTTTATCCAATGCTAGAGAAGTTAGTATGATTGCGAGAATGTGGCATGGTAGAGTGCTTACCTCTAAAGCCAAAGCATACCGAGAGTTTTTGAACATGCGGGCAGTTCCAGACTATCAATCCGTGGAGGGTAACGTCAGTGTTTACATCTTTGAGCAGTCCGAAGGAGACATCACCCAATTTGTTACACTCTCGTTTTGGAAAAGCATGGAGGTTATTCAAGGCTTTGCGGGTCAAGATGTAGGGGTTGCAAAATACTATGCAGAGGACAAGGACTTTTTGTTTGAGTTTGAGCCAAGAGTCTTGCATTACGAAGTTGTAGGGCAATCACAATGACAATGATTACTTTTTCTGAGCAGCGAGATATTACGATTGAACAAATTCTGCCGATATACAGGGCAAATGGTTGGTCTTCGGCTCAAAAACCCCAAGCTTTGTATCAAGCATTACTCAACTCACACTCGCTTGTCTCAGCGTGGGACAGAGAAAAGCTAACCGGAATTGGTAACGCAATTTCGGATGGATTTTTAGTTGTTTATTATCCCCATCTGTTAGTTCATCCAGATTATCAAGGTCAGGGGATTGGCAAAAGAATTATGGAAATCTTAAGGAAGCGGTACGAGGAAATGCACATGCACATGCTTGTAGCTGATAGTGAAGCGATCGCCTTCTATGAAAAATGTGGGTTCACAAGGGCTGGAAAAACAGAGCCAATGTGGATATACGGTGGCGACGATCATTAAGCAAAGGTCACTCAGTGATCACGAGACGGTAATGAGAATTTGGCGCTAATACAGAAGCGATTTACCGCCACCACCACAGCAAACTTGCTGAATGAGAAGATTGACTCATGCTGACTATTACGATCCTGTAGTTGTACATGGGAATACCAAAGACATAGAGACTGGCGGTTAGCAATTCCTCAATCAACTCATCCGAAATCATCAAGGCAGCTTCTAACGATGGCGTGAGTTGCTCCGGTGGAGCGAATGCCGCAGCAATCCAGGCTTCATCGATCACGGGCACTGGATAGCGTCCTAAATCTCGGTATGTGATCGCATCATTTGGACGAATTTGTTTCCACACATTGATGAACTGTTTGGTCAATGCGCGAGAGATTGATCGTTCTCCTCTCGGACTCGAATCTAAATGCAAAATGTGTGTCATTTCAGATACTTTCTCCATCGATTGTTAATTGCTGGTATTGTGCGTCTTCAAGGAATGCCGTTTTTCTTTGAGTTTTTGGTAAACCGCAATCAGGAGAGCATTACTGATCAGCAGAACCATTCCAAATCCAATCAGCGTGCTCACAGTTCCGAATCGCTCAGATAGAAACCCAATCAGAATCACGGGAACGCCATATCCCAGATAGGCACAGACAAAATATCCAGAGGTGACTCTTGCTGATTGAGAGCCACCCAGCCGTACCACTTCAGCTAATCCACCCAGGTAAGTAAATCCGTAGCAAGCTGTACCCGCGATCGCCACTCCTGCCAACACTAAACTCAATTGACCGAGCCATGCTCCACAGGTAAAAATGAGGTAGCCCAACACCAGCAGCACAGCCCCAATTTGCAGCGATCGTCGGGCTTCTAGTCGTCGAGCAACAGGCTGAAACAGAACGCCTGCAATCACGATAATGAATAGCATTGGACCTGACCAGTTTGGCAGTCCGTACTGCGCTAATTGAGCGGGAAGAATCACGCCAACGATGCCAGCGAGTGACCAGGCAAGGGCGATCGCCAACCCTGCCCAAATTGTTCCTGGTGGAAAGCTCGGCAGTCGAATCAATGAGCTAGAAGTTGTGGGTTGTTCAGGGATGCCGATTGCCAAACCAATACAGCCCAGAATCAGGACGAAAATCACCCAGTAGCTGAACGGCACCAGCGATCGCTGATAGGACAACACCACGTTCGTAAATAGAGCGCCACTGGAAAAGCCCAATGAGGTGGTGAGACTGATGTAAGCGGCGACCTTCTTAGCGTTCTGGGGCATCAAAGCCGATAGATATGCCGTTCCCGTTCCAGTAATCAAGCCCACTCCAATTCCTTGCAAAACTCGCGTGACGAATAATGTGTAGATGCTGGGTTGAGCAATCATCAGAAACGTTGCGACACAAGCAACGAGCAAACTTGCCAGAATCACTGTTTTTCGTCCAATTCGATCGGAGGCTCCACCCAGCAAAATCAAAGTAGGCAGGAGTCCTGCTACGTAGGTAGAGAAGGCGATCGCGGAGATGCCACTGCCAAACCCCGCCATTTTTGCATAGGTCCCGTAGAGCGGAATTTGTAAGTTTGCGGCATGGGTGATCAGAAAAACGGCGGCTGCCACAATGAGTACGGGTCGCTTCATGGGTTCTCACCTGTTTGATCCTGTGGCGGAATGATCCGTTGTTCAAACCGCTCTTTTATCAGACGGTCTCGTTCCGACAATCGCGGTTCTCTCTGAACAGGTTGAGGCTGAGGAGTTAAAGCGCACTCAGAGCGTTGCTGCACTTGGATTGAACGTTGAGTTGCTGGTAGTTTAGATCGTGTCGTTGATGATTCTGATGGTTTAACAGCAACACAAGTTGGTTGAGGGGATGGCTGCAATTGAGAGTCTGTTTGTGCATTTCCATTGATACTGAACAAAGTCGAAGACAGTAGAATTAAGCCAACGCTGAGCGTAAATTTCATTGTTTAAGCTCCTGAATGACAGGTGGTGTTGATTCAATCAAGATTGAGCTTTGTATCAGCAATTCAACAGCAAACTTTGGTGCGATCGCTCACACAGGAGAGACTCGGTAATTGTCTTGCTGTTGTTTAATTGCTAAAGAAAACTCTTTATAAACTAAATCTATAAGACCGTAATCAGTCTGTCTTGCACGTTCTTACGGTTTTAGACACATTCTTACTGACCTTTGAGGAATGCTTTGGGAGTGACACCAACAAGTCGTTTGAAGTGACGACTGAGATGGCTTTGGTGGGTGAAACCCAGATTATGAGCAACCTCTGCGATCGACGCTTTCCCCTGCCTCAGCAGTTGTTTAGCCCGTTCTATTCTACGTTGAATCACAAATTGATGCGGTGCAAGTCCAGTCGATTGTTTAAATAATGCAGAGAAATAGCTGGGGCTGATCTGAGCGATCGCCGCCAGTTCTGATAAAGTTAAATCTTGATCAAGATGATGGTCGATATAATCAGTAACTTGTTTTAATTGATGCCTTAATAAGCCCTGAACTGTTGGCTCAGGAATTTGTTTTTGGATTGAATAACGCCGTAGCAGATGGATTATGAGTGTAGTTGTGAGTGAGTCAACATACAGTCGATCGCTGAATTTATCTGCTTCAAGCACAGATTTGAGGGGTAAACCAATTCCATAAATCAGTGGGTCAGGTTGACTAAAGCTGGGTAAAAGTGCAATTTCGCTACTAGAAGTCCATTCAGATGCATACTGTTCAAAAATAGTTGAATGGAACTGAAGCAGAATAAAGTGGCATTCCTGCTTCCAAATCGCCCAATTATGAACATGAGCCGGAATAATTGTGACATCTCCCCGTTCTATTTGCCCAGATTGCAAAGATTGTGGTTGCATGTACCCAACGAAGGGAGAAGAGAGCCGCTGAGTATGAATGATAATTTGAGATTGGTTTAAGGCATTTTCAGGAACTTGATGAGGTGGTTGCTGGTGATATTCCAGTCGAATACCGTTCCATCCGGCGCGATCGCTGGAGAGGATTGGTGCCTTGGGATAAAGCTTCATCGCGTCATTCTGCTGAGTCAAGTCAACACCTATAGGATTTGAAGTGACCATTGCTTGTTTGACTCCTTTTAGCTGTAAACGCTATAGACCACCATTACAGTGCTACAAACTCCACTCGGCATTCTGCAAAACGACTCGGTAGCCATCGGGATCTTCAAAGGTAACTCCGTTTTTATCCCAGTAGGGGTTGTAGGAGGTTACGGGTTCATAGCCGATCGCGTTCATGCGCTCAACAGCCTGCTGCCATTCCAGTTGATTCGGCAGGTAAGAAACAATGAGATTGTCTTGAGTAGGAGCGCGACCGACCGTGTGTCCTTGATGATGGGTGAACTCAAAATGGTAGCTTTCTCCTGGCATCCCCACCATCACTCCGTCAAACCCTTCATGATTTTCAAAACGAGTGAGAATTTGTAACCCTAACCCTTCTGTGTAGAAACGAACCACTTGATCGAGGCGATCCGTTGGACGAGCAACCCGCAAAGTCTTTCCTTGCAGCATAAAGCTTGCCTCCTAAGAATTGGAAATTACAGCAACCGCATCAATCTCAAACAGCAGTCCCTCGACTGCCAGCCTTGGTACTGGAATCAGTGTGCTAGCGGGTTTCCGTTCTCCCTGCCACATCGCATTGCGCTCGGCTGAGATTAATCGTTGCTTCTCGGCATCATGATCGACCGAGAGGACTGTAATTTTCACAACGTCTTCTGGCGTAGCCCCGACTGCGGCTAACGCTATGCGAAGGTTGGCGAATGCCTGCTTCAACTGAGCTGCAAAATCAGTCGCTACTGGATTGCCCGTTTCATCCTCACCCAATTGACCTGCAATATAGACGAGCGTTGAATTAGCCGGAACCGTCGTGACATGGGTGTACCCGTAGTGAGATGGGTCGTGTAACCCAACTGGATTGATATGCTGAATCGCTGGAGCCATGTCTTACCCTCTTGAGTCAGAGATTTGTAACTGCTTTCTAAAGAAAACTCTTTAGAATGATCATAAGTAGTCAGCTTGACTTTGTAAAGCTTTTTCTTTAGATTATTGAGTATGAAGCCTGATCAACCCACAGAATCGAGTAGTGTTCGGACGCGACGATCGCTCATCCAGCACCTCAAGCAGGAGGGAGCCTTGGATGCAGAAACCCTTGCTGCCCACTTCAACATCACCGCAATGGCAGTGCGGCAGCATCTCTATGCCTTGCAGAAGGAAGGATTGGTGACGTATCAGGAAGAAGCTCGTCCGATGGGTCGTCCTGCCAAACTGTGGCAGCTTACCCCTGCTGCCAATCGCTTTTTCCCCGATCGCTACGCCGAGTTGACGCTGGGATTAATCAATTCGATGAAAGCAGCCTTTGGCGAGGCGGGACTCGATCGCCTGCTGGAAGTGAGAACTCGCGAACAAATTGGGACATACCAGGCGATCGTGCCCCGTACTGAGCCACTTCAACAGCGACTGCAAGCGCTAGCAGACCAACGAACGGAAGAAGGCTACATGGCAGAGGTTATCACTCAAGCGGATGAAACCTTTTTACTAGCTGAAAAGCATTGTCCCATTTGTGCCGTGGCGACTGCCTGTACGGGGCTATGTCGGATGGAGTTAGAAATCTTCCAAGCAGCATTGGGTGAGGACGTGATAATTGAGCGAGTTGAACATATCTTGAATGGCGATCGGCGTTGTGTTTACCAAGTAGCTCAGAAGTCGATGAAAGCGACACCTCCTTCTAAAACCAGATCTGTAAGAGAATGACAAAATCGAGTGTGAATCCATCCAGATTTGAGAATCTAACTCAAATTCTGCCTGCTCCTCCCCTGTTAACCAGTGCAGATGCTCACTGGAGTCATATCTTTTTCGCTTATTACCAGCATCCTGCAGCGGAGATTCGCCAGCATACCATTCCTTTTCACGTTTTGGAAGTGATGGATGCTGACGCGCGATCTCATCACGATCGGCAGATTGGTGAACATTGCCTATCCTATCCAATTACTGGTGGTGAAGCTATTCTATGTCCAGCTAATACTCATCATTGGACAAGTTGGGAAGAACATTTAGATTTTACTGTCATCGTATTTGAACCGTCATTTTTTGAGCACGTTGCTCATGAAACAGTCAGTGATACTCAGATTGAACTGTTGCCCCAGTGGAACGTCTTTGACCCGCTAATTCAAAGCATTATCAATGCACTCAAAGTCGATTTAGAGGCTGGATGTCCAGCAGGACGGATGTATGGTGAGTCTCTTTGCACCGCCCTAGCTGTACATCTGCTCAGACAATTTTTCATCACTCAATCAACACCGCTGAATGTCCACTATGGATTACCGGCAAGGAAACTGAAACAGATTTTGGACTATATCCAGGCTCATCTCGCCCAAGACATTGCGCTAGAGGATTTAGCTGCTGTTACAGGAATGAGTCCATTTTACTTCTCTCGCTTGTTTAAGCAGTCAATGATGGTAACGCCGCATCAATATGTGATTCGACAACGAGTCGAGCTTGCCAAACAGTTACTTAAACAACCCAATTACCGCATTGCAGACATCGCATTGACGTGTGGTTTTGCCCATCAGAGCCATCTGAGTCGTCACTTTCGGCGCATTACTGGCATATCTCCTAAACAATTTCGGATTCAGTAGCAAGAACGTGCTGATCTGGGCAGGATTGGGCGCGACTCGTTTGCAGAATTCCAATACAGTTTGAGTTGTTAATTTTGGAAATACAGTCATGGCGATCGCAAACACTGAGCTACTGCAAGCATGGGCAACCCTCTGGTCTTCTAACGATACAGATGCGTTCTTATCGCTTTTCACCCAAAACTGCCACTATGAGGATGTTGCATTCGGTTTAACTAATGAAGGAAAACCCCAACTGAAAGAGTTTTTCAGAGCAACTCGAACGGCACTGCCTGATCTGAAGATGAGTCTCCAATCTTGCTTTACAACGGAGAACCACGGAGCGATCGAATGGCTCATGACTGGAACTCATCAAGGAGCATTTCACGACATCCCCGCGACTGGTCAAGCCATTCAAGTTCGGGGAATGACCTGGATTGAACTAGAGGATGGCAAAATCAAGACCAATCGGGATTATTACAACCTCTTGACGGTTCTAAAGCAAATTGGCATGATGCTAGAGTTTGCTTAGTCCACACTAAGTGTCCTCATTTGATGCTTCAAACAGTCGGTCGCCCCGATGCAAGCGATACGCCATTTGATAGGTTTGCTCCTGGGATCGCATCGTCGGAGCATGAGCCGCCAAATATCGTGCCGCTGCTACCAACACGGGCACGCCCTCCTGTGGGTCAGACAACTGGATATACAACCGGAAGGCGGCTTCGATCGACTGAATCACGTGAAAATCCCGGTTTTCTCGCAACATCAGTTTTGCCAGCATCGCCATCAGTCGCTCTGGCTTACCACCGCTGTAGAGATATTGCGCTACCAATCGTCCCGCTTCATTCACCTGCTGCTGGCGATCGAGCAGTTCGGGCAGGCGCTCCAGTAAGGATTCTGGATCGGCAACCGTGTCCTTTGGCTCTGGTAAGCGGGCAGGCGGCACGTTGAGAAAGCGATTCAAATACACGCTCATCGCCGCATCAAACACACCGCGCAAAAGTTCGATCGTCGGGACTCGTCGGATGCCCTGCTGCACCGCATTGGCAAAGGTAAAGGGATGGTGGGCACTGTTCCAATCTCCGTGGTCATTATTGGTGTGGAAGCGAGCCACTCTCAAGGCGGTGGCATAGGTCACGAGTTGAGCGAGTTGCGCCTCCGTGCAGCCCGATCGCACCGCATTCAGCAAGCCATCCACGATCGCCTGAGCATCTTCACCCAGGAGTACTGGCAGCAACTCCGTGGGTTGAGTCCACTGTCCCTACTGTGACTGTCCAGTTTCCAAAGCGGCAGGTAATTGCTCAAACGCGGCTTCCAAGATCACAACTAGATCCACCGGATAGCGCCATGAACTCGATTCCTCCATCCGCGTTGCCCTTGCTAACCCTGCGACTAGGCTTGCCAACACCGGTTCTGGTTCCTGCCAATCAACGGCATCTAGTGCTTCCAGAGCCTTGTTGATGAAATCCAATATATGCCCGACATCCAGGTAACGATGGTCGGTTGCTGCTGCAAACAGCATCTCGGCAATTTGGGTATGGCTCATCCCCACCTGTACCGCTGTCACCAAACACCGCTCGGCGGCTTCACGATCGCGCTGCTCGATAAACTGGCGAAACCAGGCTTTGAGGGTAGAGAAATCCAGGTTGGCAGTCGGGAGTGGATGCACCCGAAAATGTGGGGGTGCGGCGGCACTGTCGCGGGCAACGGCAGCCAGTCCTTGATACAACGCACGGGGGCGATCGCTTTCATCCAGGTAAGGCAGCAGATTGATCAGGCAGGTCAGCATCGTCAGTCCGGTATCCCACCCGGCTTTGTTGTAGCGTGTGCCAAAGGCTAAACCGACCTGAAATATCTCGGTTGGGGCAACACCCAGATCGAGCAGGGCAATGGTTGACTTGGCAATCACCAGCGGAATGCCCTGCTCTAGACCATCCTGTAATCGTTGTTGCTGCTGCGCTTTGGGATTAGTCTGAGGCGCGACATCAACCCAGATTTCTCCAGCTTGAATCTGCACCGGGAACGATCGCCCATCGTCTGCCCAGGAGTCGAAGGTGCCACCACTCGCCAGGTCAAAGCGGGCATAGTGCCAGGGACAGGTGACAATACCGTCCTTACACACACTGCCATGCAAGGGGAAGCCCATGTGCGGACAGCGGTTATCGATCGCGTAAACTCGCTCGTTGCTGTAGAACAGCGCGATCGTTTGATGGTTGAGATGAACCAGCAATTGTCCTTTTTCCTGAAGTTCCGCCAGATTCGCGGCTCGCAGGAGAGTTTTAGGTCGGTCTGAGGTGGTCGTCATAGTTTATAAAGAGATTACTTTAGAAACATCCTAAGTCAACCCCTCTAGTTTGTAAAGCTTCTTCTTTAGTTTCTTAAACTGATTCTGTAACTGATCGCAGTTAAGACGAATGTATCAGCCTTGTAGGTGAGCGGTCGCACTCGATCTGCTGAAGCAATTACGCAGAACTTGGCTGTAGATTTATCCTTGACGAGGAGATACACAGTAGACTTGCTATAGATTCACCGAGTTAGCGAGGTATGCAGCAAGGAATTCGTTAAAGAGAGATATACATCGAAGCTCTGTAAAATAAGCTATCAGTCTCGCTTGACCTTGAGTAATCTGAAGGCAAAATTGACTGTTATTCTGTTGTAGAATTAGTTGAATTTACTCGTGAAAAGTTATGGATTCTTGGCTGACAGATGAAGTTAAACAATTGCTTTCTCAGCCTTGTCTGGCTATTTCATCTGTAATAGCGAAGAAATTAAACAATCGAATAAAAGTTATAAAGCAAAATATGGATGAGCGGGCACTCACCGAGTATTTAGTAGATGCCCTAGATATTTCATCACTGGAAAATGTATGGGGAAGCGTTCTCGAATTATTGCGAGATCAAAATATATACTTGCAGACTAACGTCCGAAAGTCTACAAAAGAAAATAAGACAGGAGCAGATATAGGATTAATCATTAATCGTCATATATATCAAAAAAAGGCTCAATCGAAGGTACGATATAGCTGTCTAATTCAGTGCAAAAGAGTTGATATTAATGGTGAAATAGGAGATTTCTATCATGAAGTTAGCTCTACAAAAAGGACTCAAAGCAGTTTAATGCTTGATATTACTCCTAGCGCTTTTTATTTTATTTTTACCCCTTCATCTCTACTCAATATTGATTATTCGCTAGTGCCCGTCGCCTTTATTAACACTGGGGAAGAATGTAAATCTCCACTGTGGGGTATGGGGCATTTTGGATGTGACGAAATATGGTTTCCACTTCTGTCAAATAATCAAATAGATTCTACAACTGGAGTTCTAGTTGTGCCTGCTCTCGCTGTAGAAGCTCAAGACAACAAAAGTAAAGACGCAAAATTAGAGGACATATTACCAAACTGCATGCCATTTTGGTATTGGTTTTCAGAAATATTAGTGGCTGGCTTTGTTGGTGACCCAAGAAAAGAAACAATAGATACAGCAACTAATAATGTAGATTTTTCTGTTGAAATTACAATTAATAATGGTTAACTAGATTGTGAGTCTTACGCAATGTTTAACAAGTTTATGAAGCAGACAGGCGAGAGATTTTGGAAGGATTACCAAAGCTATTTGCCGCTGCTCAACTCGGTCGTTACCATTCAGTCTTGACCCATAAACTAGCGATCGCGCGATCGCTAGTTTATTTAATGAGGCGACGCTCAAAAGGAGTCACTTCGTGAACGCGCTGACCTACTGGATGGACGATCAAGATGGATTGTGTCAGCACAAGCCACGATCAACGGGTAGGAAATTAGTTCTGCCCACTGCTAATCCGATGTAGCAGTGAGTGACCCTCTACAACCCAAACCGACCACGAAAAACGCATCTGGAACGGCAGCTTCTTTTCCGGGTAGCAAGCGATGACGGATGCGAGATTCAGTAATCCAGATCGTTTGACCCGCGATCGTCAGATTAACAGGCGACTCCAATCCACTCACCAAAGTTTCAATTTTTTTGGGTGTTTGAGTGTCCAAAATATTTCTGATTCGGAGCAATCGACCGTTGCCGCTAGAGACTGCGCCTTCGGTGATTAGTAGTGAACCATCAGAGGTAAATTGCATCCCATCGGGATTTTCTAGCGATCGCGGTAACGGAATCGCCTCTACTTTTGGGTTCCCTCGCGTTTGCGGTGTCACTCGTAGCAGCTTGCCACCTGAGAATCGACCGACAATCAAAACGCCGTTGGCAGCACGGGCAATGCCACCCAGCCCAATCTGACGAGAGCGAAACTGTTCATCTTCTGCCCAAACTCGGAGTTGCGTGGTTCTAGGGGCAAGGTAGTGGATGCGTGGACGCGAACTATCCGTTACATAAACGCCTCCGTTCTCATCCAGTGCAATATCATTGCTAAATCCACCATCAGGCATGGGAATTACTTGCAGGACTTTAGCGGTGCGAGTGTCGATCGCAAAAATCCGGTGAGGGCGACGAGTAATTTGACCGTCGCTGCCGTGAACACCCAAAAAATCAGGTGAAGCTCCCCAGAGAATGCCTCGCTGTTCATCCAGCCGCAAACTGGTTGCCGCGAATATCTTGTCTGTTCCATCAAAGAAGGTTTCTGTCTTGCCATTAGGGAAGATACGCAGGATTTGTCCACTGGTAACAGAGCCAACATACACTGTGCCGTTGCTGCTGTGAGTAATGCCATTGGGGTATTGAAATCCGGGTGGCAATTTGATTGTTGGAAGTAACTGCGGTGCAGAGAACGCTGGCAGAACGACAACGCTGCATGTCGTCAGCACGGTTGAATAAAACAAAACTTGGTTCATAAAGCTATATTCCTCATCATTACCAGGGCAACTCCTCACCGTTAGCGTGCCAGAATGTCCCGGAGTTTTGCAGATTCAGTTGCTCGATGCGCTGCAAAATTCCTTGCACTGATTCTGCAACCGGAATGCCACTGTGGTTTGTCATATCCGTGCTGACCATGCCGGGATGGAGAATCGCCACGGCAATCTGGCGCGGCTTTAGATCGATCGCAAGCGATTTGCCAGCCATTGAGAGGGCGGCTTTCGACATGCGGTAGCCATAGTAACCCCCGGAGGTGTTGTCGGCGATCGATCCCATGCGACTGGTGATCATCGCAATCTTAGAACCCGCTTTGAGATTGGGCAGCAATGCCTCAGTCACCCGCAATGCACCCATCGCATTGACTTCAAACTGTTGACGAATGCTGTCAAAGTTCAAATCCTCTAGCGTGGTTTGCTGAAACATACCAGCGTTGTTGATCAACACGGCGATCGTCCCGCCTTGCAGACGCTGAACCAAATTAGCAACAGAGGCATCAGAGGAGATATCAATGCCCGACTCTACCTGAACTTTCAAATCATCAAGCTCTGAAGACGAGGAACGACAGACCGCGATCACGGTTTCATTCATCTCTTTCAACTGTTGGCATAACTCGTAACCGATGCCACGGTTCGCCCCTGTAACCAAGATTGTCATGAGAGCCTCCTTATTTACGATCCAGCACTAGCCGCGAACTGGGTGCATCAAATCTAACGTTTCCGTTAACTAGGATATTGAGTTCACCTTGCAAATCCTAAAAATTATGGCTTCTGTCCTTTTGCATCTCGTTCTTGAAAGACTTCTTTAGCAACATTCATGCCATTGACAGAAACAGGAAATCCCACGTATTACCCCACGTAGGCAGACAGTTGAGTGATAATTTCAACAATTTCTTGGCGAGTACAACCCACATTTAACGCGCCGTTGATATGAAATTTAAGCTGCGGCTGCACATTGCCCAAGGCAGTTAGAGCGGCAACCGTGGCAATTTGGCGTGATTTCAAATCGAGTCCTGGACGAGACAGCAAATCGCCGTAGGCATATTCGACTGAATATCGCACCAGATCAGGCGCAATACCTGCAAAATTCTGTTGACCTCGCTCAAAATCATCCTGATTCACTCGGCGCACCAGTCGTAAGCCGCGTTGCAGTCGATCACCCACCGTTGTTGATGCTTCTTGAGTAACCGCAGTGCCTCCAGATTGAGCAAAGGGCAAAAACTGAATGAATCCAACGATCGCAAACACGACCACGCCCATTAGTGCAATTCGCATTAATCGCTGCATAGGAAATTAATCTCCAAATTTAGTTCTGATGATTCTTTGAGTCAACCAATTTTTTCCAGCGTCATTACGTTGATTGGCTCTGCCAACGTCTCCTCATAGGCTTGCAAAACTTGTTTCACGTAAGGCTGCTGGAAGTGGGCATCCAATGCCGCTTGATCCTTCCAGTTTTCGTACAGCACAAAAACGGTTGGATTGCTCGTGTCTTGCAACAAGTCAAATGTGATGCAGCCAGATTCGGCGCGAGTCGGGGTAAGCAAACTCAGCAAATCCTGCTGCATCCGGGCTTCCAGTCCAGGTTTGGCTTTGATACGGGCGACGATCGTTAGTCGTAAATCTGTCATAATTAGCCTTCTAAAATTGAAGATTGGCAGTTTGTGCTCGGCGGGTGAAGCTCAAAGCTCGAAGCATGACGTTTTAAGCTTGAGCAATTCACTTCAGAGCCTGAAGGATCAAGTCTAGAACCCGAAAAGTCGAGTTCAAAGCTCGAAGGCTGGTGTTCTGAACTGGAACAATTGACTTCGGATCTGGAAAGTCCGAGTTCTGAACTCGACAAATGCCCCTCAGAGTTTGAATGATTGCACTCCGATAGCGAAATTAGTCATTGGACTGGAATCAGTAGCGAAAACCAGGGATGGCAAAGCCCCCGTCAACGGCGATTGTCTGTCCCGTGATGTAAGCTGCCGCTGCCGAGCAGAGCCAGACCACCGCTTCTGCTACTTCCTCAGATTCGCCCAACCGTTTCATTGGAATGTGCTGAGTAAAGGCTTGCACTACCGCATCATTTGAATCATCAGGATTGCCAAAGCGCCGAAACATCTCTGTGTCGATGATGCCGGGGTTGACGTTGTTGACGCGAATCCTGTGTTGGGCGCACTCTAACGCTGCTGCCCGCACCATGCCATCCAGACCGGCTTTGCTGGCAGAGTAGATGGTCGAGCCGAGCATTCCGCCTTTTGCCAACCAGGAGGAGGTGTTGACAATGGCTCCCCCTGTACCCTGACGGATCATTTGCTCCACCTCGTATTTCAGGCAGAGCCAGACCGCTTTCAGATTGGTGGTAATGGTGCGATCCCAATCGGCCTCCGTCAATTGGGACATCGGGGCAAATACCCCTTCAGTGCCAGCGTTATTGAAAGCGAAATCTAACTGTCCATACAGCGAGACTGTTTTTTCAATTAGAGCCGCGATCGCTGTGGGTTGGGTGATGTCGGTTTTGACGAAGCTGGCTTCTCCGCCTGCTTGTCGAATCTGGTCAACTACGCTTTGTCCTTCCGCATCTCGACGGGCGGCAACGACGACTTTTGCCCCCTGTCTAGCAAATAGCAGGGCAGTGGAGCGCCCCATGCCCGAACTGCCACCCGTGACTAAAGCGACTTGATTTTGCAATTTCATTGTGACTTCTCCATTGGTTGATTTAGTTGCAGCGCAAAGTAGTGAGCAGTGTCGTTGTAGACACACTCAACAGATGAATTGGGATTAGATCAAATTTGGCTTAGCGTGAGGCTGGGATTGCCTCATCCGCTTGAGATTCACCCTCTGCCTCAGCGTCTCCCTGTTGCAGAGCGCGTTCCAGCATGAACGCTCGTCCGGCGGTCAGACATTCCTGGCGTTCATGAATCTGAGAGTAGGAGTAAGCTGGATCAGCCTGCTGACGGGCTTCTAACCCTTTGTAGTAGCCGATCTTCCACTGAATCACTTCCAGGTTGCGTTGCAGTTCCTGAATGTGAGCTTGCACCTGTTGTTCGTGGACCTCCAGTAGCTGGCGACGATCGCCAATTGCGTCTGGTTGTTCTCGAAACAGTCGGGCAAACTCTTGCATCTGTCGAATCGGCATCCCCGTTGCCCGCAGGCGCGTGAGAAACTCAATTCGGGCAATGTCTTCTTCGCAGTAGCGCCGATGCCCACTGCTAGCACGATCGACGGGTTCCAGGAGTCCATTGCGTTCGTAGTAACGCAGCGTGTGAACCGTTAAGCCCGTGGCTCAATAGGTGTTGCGGGGAGGTAAAACGAGGAAGCATAGACTAAGATGCTTCCAATCGGAAGCACTCCATTTACTACCATGCTGAACCTGAACTTAACGCATCTGATGGACGATGCCAAATG
>JAESFU010000298.1_pt1 | contig 42048 bp, 46 predicted proteins | sample 9269461 | NCBI WGS metagenome assembly JAESFU01 (sample SAMN14502556, study PRJNA617107) | algae metagenome | isolation source: Stenomitos rutilans HA7619-LM2 and co-occurring heterotrophs from cave walls | place: USA: Waikapalae cave, Hawaii | collected 2009-07-28
ATCCTCGACCACCAGCGGCCGACTGCCCCCCAGGCGTGAGAGTTCCTCTGCCGTCGCCGGCACAGCCTCACCGGCTTCGGCGATCTCGGCCCAGATGCGCGCCAGATGCGACTTGCCCGCGCTCGCAGGACCTACGATCAGCGTCAGCGGTCCTGGCCAATGCGGGAAGGCAAGCACATGCGCATGTGCCAGCCGGTTGCCCTCCCCGAGCATGTAGTCGGCCGCCGCATGCGACGGCTCGTGGCCGAGATCGAGGGCCAACTGGCCCCGGCCGGCCGGACCGGCATCGAGGGTCGTCATTTCTGCGCCGGCGCGCGGACCTTCCGCGCCGCCTTGGCCACAGGCGCGGGAGCGGGCTCCGGGGCTGCCGGATCCGTCCCCAGATAGAGGCTCGACTGCTGGTACTTCGCGACCGCATAGCGCAGCAGCACGCCGCTGATCGCCGCCAGCGGCACCGCCAGCAGCAGGCCGACAAAACCGAAGAGCAGTGCGAAGGCGAACAACGCGAACATCAGCCACACGGCATTGATGTTGATGCTCTGCCCCACGAGCTTGGGGTAGAGAATGTTGGCCTCGAGGAACTGCCCCACGCCATAGATGGCGAGGATCACAAAGACGAAAATCCACTGGTCCGGCAGGAACTGCACCAGCGCAATGGTCATCGACAGCACGAAGCTGGTGATGAAGCCCACATAAGGTACGAAGCTCAACAGACCGCCGATGAGCCCGATCGCCAGCCCGTAGTTGAGCCCGGCCAGCGTCAGCGCCGTGCAATAGTAGACGCAGAGCACGAGAATCACGCCGCCCTGCCCGCGGATCACGCCGGCCATGGCGCGGTCGATGTCGTGCAGGATGCCGCGGATTTCAGACTGGTAGCGGCGCGGCAGCAGCTCGTCCGCCTTCTTCATCATCCCCTCCCAGTCGACGAGGAGGTAGTAGGCAACCACCGGGGTGATGAACAGCACGGCGATCGTACCGAGCACGGTCAACCCGCTCTGCGCCAACGTGGTCGTGGCAAGGCCGACGAACTCCACCGCTCGCCCGATGAGGTCGGTCAGGCTGCCCTGCAGCTGCGCCGTCCGCTCCGGCCCCAGCCATTCGGTGAACTGCGGCGCCCATTGCCGTAGCAGCACCTGCAGGTCGCCGACATAGCCCGGCAGGCGCACGAGAAGTCCGCCGATCTGGGTCGTCACCAGCGGCACCACGGCAAGCAGCAGCCCGACGATCAGGACGATCACGCCGGTCAGCGCAATCATGGCGCCCCAGCTGCGATTGATGCCGACCTTCTGCAGCAGGTTGACGGCCGGGTTGAGAAGATACGCCAGCGTGAGCCCGACGACGAAGGGCAGCAGGATCGGCCGGAATATCCACAGCAGCACGATCAGGAGGACGAACAGGCCGACCCAGATCAGAACCTGGTTTCTGAGGCTCATCGTCCGGGGCGTCTCTTGCGTCACCGAGGTGGAGCGGTTATCAGCGCTCGACAAATCCGCACCCCTCTCAAAGTCTGGCGAACAGCCCATGTCCGACGCGCAAAACGTGCCATCAAACGGGCTCTCGTACAAGCAGGCCGGCGTCGACATAGATGCCGGCAACGCGCTTGTCGAGGCCATCAAGCCCGCGGTGCGCTCGACGCGCCGCAGCGGCGCCGATGCCGAGATCGGCGGCTTCGGCGGCCTGTTCGACCTGAAGGCCGCCGGCTTCACCGATCCCATCCTCGTCGCGGCGAACGATGGCGTCGGCACCAAGCTCAAGATCGCCATCGAGACCGGCAAGCACGACACCATCGGCCAGGACCTGGTGGCGATGTGCGTCAACGACATCATCGTCCAGGGCGCCGAGCCGCTGTTCTTCCTCGACTACTATGCGACCGGCAAGCTCGACGTCAGCGCCGGCACCGCCATCGTCGAGGGCATCGCCGAAGGCTGCCGCATCGCCGGCTGCGCCCTGATCGGCGGCGAGACCGCCGAAATGCCCGGCATGTATCACGGCAAGGACTATGACCTCGCCGGTTTCGCCGTCGGGGCCGCCGAACGCGGTACCCTGCTACCGCGCGTCGACGTGGCTGCGGGCGATGTGCTGGTCGCCATCGCGTCGTCGGGTGTCCACTCGAACGGCTATTCGCTCGTCCGCAAGATCGTCGAGCTGAGCGGCATCGACTGGTACCTCGAGGCCCCGTTCGAAAAGGGCAAGACCCTCTCCGAGGCCCTGCTCACCCCCACCCGCATTTACGTGAAGCCCCTGCTCTCAGCCCTCAAGGCCGGCATCGGCATCAAGGCCCTCGCCCACATCACCGGCGGCGGCTTCATCGATAATATCCCGCGCGTCCTCCCCGACAGCCTCGCCGCCCATGTCGACTTGAGCCGCATCCGCGTGCCAAAAGTCTTCACCTGGCTGAGCCGGGTCGGCGGCATGAGCGAGCGCGAAATGCTCCGCACCTTCAACTGCGGCGTCGGCATGCTCTGCGCCGTCGCGGTCGAGGACGCGAGCCGCCTCGTCGAGCACCTCGGGGCCGCCGGCGAAACCGCGGCCATCGTCGGCGAACTCCGCCATCGCAGCGGCGAGCCCGTTACCTTCGAAGGTGCGCTGGCGCTATGAGCGAGCCGAGGAAGCGCGTCGCCATCCTGATTTCGGGCCGCGGCACCAATATGGGCGCGCTGATCGGCGCGGCGAAGTCTCCCGACTACCCGGCGCAGATCGTCGGCGTGTTCTCAAACAAGCCGGACGCGCCCGGCCTCCAGGTCGCGGCCAGCCAGGGCATCGCGACGGCCTGGCGCTGGCACAAGGACTATCCGAGCCGCACCGGCTTCGAGCTGGCGCTGTCCGACGTGCTGAAGCTCTGGCGACCCGACATCGTCTGCCTTGCCGGCTTCATGCGGCTGTTCACGCCCGAGTTCGTCGAGAAATGGAAAGGCCGGATCCTCAACATCCACCCGGCGCTGCTCCCGCTGCACAAGGGCCTTCACCCCCAGCAGCAAGCGCTGGATGCCGGTGACAAGGAAAGCGGCTGCACCGTCCACTTCGTCACCCCAGGCATGGACGAGGGTCCGACGATCCTCCAGCGCCGCGTCCCGATCCTGTCCGGCGACACCGCCGAAACCCTCTCGGCCCGCATCCTCGCCGAAGAGCAGATTGCCTACCCCGAGGCCCTCGCCCTCGTCGCCCGCGGCGCCGCAAGCTACACCGGCTGAGGCCTCACGGTCGCGCATACCGCGGCGGACAGCGCTCCATGATCGCTCGCGTCAGCCTGTGCGATTGGAGAATTTCGACAAGCCGCCGCGCCTCGAACCCCTCCGGCTCTCGCCGCATATAGGGCGCCACCAGCTCCATGCGCAGCGCCTCGTGCTCGCCCACCGTCACGTCCGGCAGCACCGCCTTGAACGTATGGACCTGGAGGTCCGCCGGCTTGTCCGGCGCGTCACGCAACGGCGGCATCAATAGTGCCGGCAGCGCGAAAATATGCAGCGCGTAGAACACGTGCATCGTCCACGACACCGCTGAATGGCTGACCGGATCGAGCCGCTGGAACGGGTGCAGGTCCTTGATCCGCAACTCACCATCCGGCGACCCTGCGTACCAGAAATAACCGACCAGATCGTGCCGGGTAGCAATGTCGAGGAGGTCGGAGCCATAGCGCCGCGCCGTCTCCGCATAGCGCGCCATGGTGAAATCCGGCACGTGCACGCTGCGCCAGCTGCTGTCCCACTCGAACACGCTGAACCACGACTGTCCGCGCGGCCCGCTGACCCGGCCATAGCCGAGGCACGGCACCACCGGATAGCCGGCCGCCGCCAGCCGCTGCGTCACCTCGTACTCGACCGCCGCCTGCTGGAACGTCGCCCCGCCACGATGCGCGGTATCGTGCCCGGCCGCCACGTCCAGCATCATCCGGCCCTCGAAGTCGAACCGTGGCGCAGTGAGCCCCGACCGATGCGGCACGCCGAAGCCAATCCGGCGGCCCTTGTAGCCGGCGCCCTTGATCTTCAGCCGCCGCTCCGGATCATCGGGATGCGCCACCACGACCGAGCGCAGCCCGCTGAGTTCAAGTTCGGCCGTCCTGCCCGCGAACCAGTCCTCGACTGCCGCGGCGACCGATTCCGACAGGTGGCGGCTCTCGACCGTCAGCGGCGCTTCCGGCTCGCGCGGCTTGCCCGCGACCGATCGCTTGCGGCGCCCCAGTGCGGCCAGCGCCTGCTTCAACCGCATGTTGTCCCGCTCGCGTCAGGGGCGCCCCGCCGGCCCGTTCCAGACCATATAGACATCGGCGCGCTCGTAGTGCGACTCCCCCTTTGGCGCGCGATGCTCGAAGCCCGAGGTTTCATAGAGCCGGATCGCCGACTTCAGCGCGCTGTTGCTCTCGAGGAACAGCACCTTGCCGCCGATCCGCTGGAACTCGGCGATCGCCGCTTCGATCAGCTTCCGCCCGATCCCCAGCCCCTGCGCCCTGGGATCGACGCCCATCTTGGTCAGCTCGAACGTGTCCGGCCCCTCGAGCTTCAGCCCGCAGGTGCCCACAACTTCATCGCCCAGCATGGCGAACAGCACAGCCCCGCCTGGCTCGATGATCATCCGCTCCGGGTTGCTGATCACCTCGAGATCGTACGGCTCCAGCATGGCAAACCGCTCCAGCCACCCGGCATTGACGCGATAGAAATGCTCGCGCAACTCCGGCCGGAACGGCACGATCCGCACCGCCGCGCTACGCAATCGCTGCGCCGCCTGCGCCACCTCCTCGGCCATGCCCGGCCGCGCCACCTGCGCCAGCCCGTCGAGCGTCCGCTGCCCGTCTAGCCCGGCCGCTCGCACGCGCTCCTCCAGCACCTCCTGCATCGCATGCCACAGTGGCTTGGCCTCGCGCAGCACCGCCTCGGCCTTGCCTGTCAGCGTCAGCCGCCGCGTCCGCCGATCGCCCGGATCGCTCGCCGCGCTGACCCAGCCGTCGCGAACGAGCCGATTCGCCTGCTGGCTGATTGCCGAATGCGTCTGCCCGACCGCGAGCGCAATCTCGCCCACTGTCATCGGCCCCTGGTCATGCAGCAGCCGCAAAACCGGAAACCAGCGCCCCTGCAGCGGAATGCCCGCCTCGGCATAAGCCGCATCCGCCATCGCATAGAGCTGGTCGCTGATCGCCTTCAGCTGGCTGCCCAGCGACAGCAGACCCATGTCGGAAAGGTAACTCACCGCGTCCTCACTCGAAGATATGTAAGTGCTAACATATCTTCGGACCCCTTCGCGACGCAAGCTTGGCCGTCATCACCGGAATCGATCATACCCATCGCCAAAATCGGTTCGACCGCCGCGCTCGCTTCCGCCATGTTCCGGCCTTCCTGAGGAGGCCCACATGCCCTCGACTCGCATCGAAACCCGCGCCGGCTGGATCGGCGACCGCCATGCGGACCTGATCGCCGCCGTCCAGCGCGCCCTCGTCGAAGGGATCCGCATTCCCGAGGGCGATCGCTTCGTGCGCGTCCTCGAGTATCCCGGCCATGCCTTCGCCGCCGGCCCCGAGAAGGGACCGAACTACACCATCATCGAGATCTCGATGTTCTCCGGTCGCAGCCACGACGCCAAGCGCCGGCTCTACGCCGCGCTCGTCCGTGAGTTCGCTGCCTTCGGCGTGCCCGCTTCCGATCTCAAGATCATCATCCACGATGTGCCGCGCGAGAACTGGGGGCTGGGCGGCAAGTCCGCCGCCGATATCGAACTCGGCTTTACGGTAGAGGTCTGACCATGCCGCTGCGCTACTGGCTGCTCATCATCCTGCTCGGCGCCGTCTGGGGCTGTTCGTTCCTGTTCAACGCCGTGCTGATCCGCGAGATCAGCCCGCTCTGGGTCGCGGCCGGCCGCGTCACCATCGGCGCCGCCATCTGCTGGCTGGTCTTCTTCGCCACGCGCAAGAAACTGCCGATGGACCCGAAGCTCTACCCGCAGTTCCTCGTTCTCGGCATCCTGAACTACGCCATCCCCTTCGCGCTTTTCCCCTTCGCCGAGCAGACCGTCGCGAGCTCCATCGTCGGCGTCATCAACGGCATGACCCCGATGACCACCGTCATCGTCTCCCAGCTCTGGCCCGGCGGTGAAAAAGCCACCTGGAACAAGGTGGTGGGCGCCATCATCGGCTTTGCCGGCGCGGTGATCCTCTCCCTGCCCGCCTTCGGCGTCGGCGCCTCCGGCCAGGTGATCGGCATCCTCGCCGCGCTTGCCGCCACCTGCTGCTACGCCCTGACGCTCAACTACGCCCGCCGCTTCAGCAAGGTCGAGCCCTACGCCGTCGCCTCGGCGTCACTCACCGGCGCGGCGCTCGTTTCGATCCCGATCGCGCTGTTCTTTTCGGGAATCCCGATCATCACCCGGGCCGAAACCTGGGGCGCCCTGTTCGGCATCTCGGTATTCTCGACCAGCTTCAGCTTCCTCCTGGTCTACTGGCTGCTGCCCCGCGTCGGCGCGACCAACCTTTCGCTCAACACCTTCATCACCCCGATCTCGGCCATCCTGCTCGGCGTACTGGTGCTGCACGAGCGCTTCGAGCTCACCCACATGCTGGGGATAGCCGTGATCTTCCTCGGCCTCGTCTTCATCGATGGACGACTGGTCAGGGGCCTCAGGAAGGCCCCTGCCTGAACCTCACCACGCCGGCGGGACCGACAGGTCCTGCCGCTGGTCCTGATCGAGCCCGTCGCGCCGATCCTCGCCAAGCTCGAACTCCTCACGCCCGGCCAGCAGCTCGGTCGGCGTCGACACGTCGATCACCATTCCGTTGCGATCGCGGATCAGCCCGCGCGTCTGGCCATAGTCGAGCGCGATGGCTTCCGACACGATATCGGCGCCCATGGCGCGCGCCCGGTCCATCACGTCGAGCACGTCATCGACGACGAACGTGAGGTACGTCCCCTCGTGCATGCCCCAGGCATGGCGCGGCGTGAACTCGCTGACCTGGTCGACAAGTCCGATCTGCACGCTCGGCTGGCCCGGCGGCGTCAGCACGATGAACCAGTCGCTCTCGTACACGGTCTCGAGCCCGAACAGCTCGCGATAGAACGCGACGCTGTCGCCGAGGTCCTTGCACAACACGTTGAACATCACACGGTTGAGTACGGGCATCCTTGCCTCCTGGAATAGGTCGGTCGAGTTGCCCAACGATGGGCGACTGCTCGAGTTCCGTCGTCACACGCGAACGTGGCCGCACTCGGCTGGTGGCGTGGCCGAGTCGGGCGGAATATGGGCAATACCGGGATCAGGCCTTGTCTTCGTCTTCCGTGGTCGGCGGCGAATTGATCACGCCGTAGTTACTCGATCCGGGCACGCCAGAAACGTTGGCGTAGCCGACGGCGGCCAGCCCCCGGCGCAGCAGTTCACGCACTGCAGCCGCCCGGCTCGGGATGCGATTGTCGTAGCGAAAGGTGTCCAGCGCCGCCAGCTCGTGCTGGTCGAGCATCACCTGCAGGCGTTCGCCACGCTGCAAGTCATTGCCTTTGCTGGTCTTCTCGGTCATGTGACGCTGGCGTTCCGACGAATGGTGCGCTTACTCATTCAACTCAATTCTTTTCAACGCTAACACGAACAAAATGGTTCCGACACTCAGAATGAGTGGTCGGCGCCACTAGCGCCCAACGAGCGACAAAACCACTCCGAAACCCTTGGACTTCAAGGCGTTCAGGGCGCAGTACGGCCCCAACGTCTCGAACCAAAGGTGCCACCATGAAGATCGAGATCGCCGAAGGCATCGACTCCATGCTCATCGTCGAAGACGAAGCGCTGGTCGCCATGCTGATGGAAACCCTGGCCATCGAAATGGGCGTCGCAGACATCGTCTGCTGCAGCACCATTGAAGCGGCCGTCGCAGCCGCAAACGCCGGCAAGATCGATCTCGCCGTGCTCGACCTGCGCCTCGGTGAGGACAACACCAACGTCGTGGCGGACGCGTTGGCGGAGCGCGGCATTCCCTTCGTCTTCAGCAGCGGTAGCGACCTCGCCATGATGGCCGAACGCCACCAGTCCCGGCCGCTGCTCGCCAAGCCCTTCTCCGACGATCAATTCAAGCTCGCCATCGCCGACGCCCATCACGCCGCCCGCCGCGAGCGAGCGGCCGCCGAGTAACGCTACTCGTCGTGATGCCGGTCGATCTTGCTGAGGAACCAGGTCAGCGCATCGCCCTGCCCAGAAATGACAGAACAGCCGGGATAGGCAAAGTGGAGGACCCGCAGCCTATTCCAGCCCGTTCTCCACCTTGAACCGTCGCGCCCATTCTGCGCTCGTCGCGTCGGCGAGTTTTGCGACGCCCGGCACCACGGCATCCGCCGCCTGCGGGTCCAGCCCGAGCGCTTCCACCACCCCGCGCAGCGTCGCACCCGGATCGGCCGAGAGCTCGTCGTAGGTGATGCGCAGCGGGTCGATGGCCTCGGCTGCGAACCACGCCCGCCATTCTGCGTCATAGGCAGTGAACTGCTCATAGTGCGCCTTGAGCGCCGCTCCGTCATATTCCGGCTCGGCTGGCGCCGCGAGACGCTCGATTTCGGTGCCGTCCGGCGCCTTGTGCCAGAGACCGGTCTGCTCGGCCTTAACGATCGACACCGCCTGGTCCACCTTGTCGGGGCGGGTCAGGTAGACGAACAGCGTCCGCCCGAACGCCGCCTCGAACCGCACCCGGTCGCTCCCAAGGCCCGGATGCAGCAGCGCCAGCTGCTCGGTAAAGAACCCAAAACTGTGCCGCTGCAGACGCAGCCCGAACACAGGCGTATCGCCCCTGCCCTTCGCCAGCGCCGCCGCAAAGATCCGCTCCAGCGTCTGCCGCTGCGTCTCGCCGGGTTCGCCAACCAGCCCATAATACTCGAGCCAGCTCGCGATCGCTGGCTGGTGGAAATGCGACCCGGGCTTCCCGGCGACGCCGGTCGCCGCCAGCAGCTTGCACAACAGCGTGCTCCCGCTGCGCGGCGACGTGCAGATGACGTAGGAGTCGTAGCGGCTCACCTTGGCTCCGTAGCGGCTCGGGGATGGATGGAGGACGACGGTTCAGCCGTCAAAGCCCTCGACGATGGCAAAGTTGGCCACACTGGCATCGAGCCTGAGCTGCTTGCCGCTCTGATATTCGGCCGAGTGATAGACGCTCAGCGCCGTCTCGTAGCTCGGGAACTCGATCACCACCACACGCGGCAGCACCGACCCCTCCACCACTTCATGGGCCCCACCGCGCACGATGAAGCGCCCCTCATTGGCAGCAAGGAACGGGCGGACGAATGCCTGGTAGGCCTTGTAGGCTTCAGCATCGGTGACTTCGAGATTGACCACCCAATACCCCTTCGCCACCGACGCCTCCTGCCTCTATTCGATCCCGAGCTTCTTCTTCAGCAGCTCGTTCAGCGCCTGCGGATTGGCCTTGCCGCCGCTCGCCTTCATCGCCTGGCCGACGAACCAGCCGAGCATGGTGGGCTTGGCCTTCACGGCCGCCACCTGCCCTGGGTTGGCCGCAATGATCTCGTCGATCACCGCTTCGATGGCGCCAAGGTCGGTCACCTGCTTCATGCCGCGACGCTCGACGATCTCGGCCGGTTCGCTCTCGGGCTCCTCGGCGATGATCACCTGCAGCAGATCCTTGGCGCCCTTGGACGAAATCGTCCCCGCTGCCACGAGATCAACGATCCCGGCAATCTGCCCGGGCTTGATATGCGTCTCGAACGCACTCAGCCCCTGGCTGTTGGCATAGGCGGCTATGTCGCCATTGAGCAGGTTCGCCACCGCCTTGCCGTCACGCTTGCCGCTGCCGAACTTCACCGCCGCCTCGTAATAGTCGGCCGTCTCGCGCTCGAGCGTCAGCACCATCGCGTCATAGGGCGTCACGCCATACTCGGAGATGAAGCGCGCCTGCTTGTCGTCCGGCAGTTCCGGCAGGTGCTCGGCCAGTTCGTCGATGAAGGCCTGGTCGAATTCGAGCGGCAAGAGATCCGGATCGGGGAAGTAGCGATAGTCGTGCGCTTCTTCCTTCGAACGCATCGAGCGCGTCTCGCCGGTCTTGGGGTCGTAGAGCCGCGTCTCCTGGTCGATCTTGCCGCCATCCTCGAGGATGTCGATCTGCCGCCGCGCCTCGAACTCGATGGCCTGCCCGGCAAAGCGGATGGAGTTGACGTTCTTGATCTCGCAGCGCGTGCCGAATTCGCCGCCGGGCTTGCGCACCGAAACGTTGATGTCGGCACGCATGGAGCCTTCCTCCATGTTGCCGTCGCAGGTCCCGAGATAGCGCAGGATCGTGCGGAGCTTCGACAAGTACGCCTTGGCCTCGTCAGAGTTCCGGAGATCGGGCTTGCTGACGATTTCCATCAGCGCCACGCCCGACCGGTTGAGGTCGACAAAGCTCATGTTCGGATGCTGGTCGTGGATCGACTTGCCGGCGTCCTGCTCGAGATGCAGCCGCTCGATGCCGATCTCGATCCGCCCCTCGGGCATATCGAGGAACACCGAGCCCTCGCCGACGATCGGGTCCTTGAACTGCGAAATCTGGTAGCCCTGCGGCAGGTCCGGATAAAAGTAGTTCTTCCGGTCGAAGATCGAGCGCTTGTTGATCTGTGCCTTGAGACCGAGCCCGGTGCGCACGGCCTGCCGCACGCACTCGTCGTTGATCACCGGCAGCATGCCGGGCATGGCCGCATCGACGAAGGACACGTTCGAGTTCGGCGGCGAGCCGAACTCGGTCGACGAGCCGGAGAACAGCTTGCTCTCCGAGGTCACCTGCGCATGCACTTCCATGCCGATGACGATTTCCCAGTCACCCGTGCCCCCCTTGATGAAGCTCTTGGGGTTGGGCGTGCGGGTATCGATAAGGGTCACGGCTCAGGCCTCGAATTGAACCCGGAAGCCATAGAGCGCGCGGGCGGACAAGGCAACATTTTCAGGGCGGATCGACGATCCGGATCACGGCCGCCAAGACGTCGTCCGGCGCGCCGCTGCTGTCGATCTCGTGTGTCGCCCCGGCGCGCAGGATCGGCTCGACCTCGCGGATCAGGTCCAGCACCCGCGCTGCTTCGCCCGGCCCCTTGCCGTAGTCGTTGCCGGTCCGCGTCGCGAGTCGCTGGGCCACCACTTCAGGCGGGGCGCTCAGCAGCACGATCGCATCGAACAGCGGATAGAACTGACCTTGGTTCGGCGAGCAGCCGCTGACCACAACGACATCGGCGGCGTCATCCGCGAGTAGTGCCGCGACGCGATCCTCGCGCCACACCCAGTCTCTTCCGGCCTCCACCGGCGTGCCCGGCGCATCGTCGGCGGCCACCACCCAGTGCGACCAAGTATCGCTGTCGAGATCGATCGCCCGGTAGCCGCCGGTCACGAGGCTCGCCGTGATGGTCGATTTTCCGGCAGCCGACATCCCTGTCAGCAGAACCCGCCTCACTCGTCGGTCAGCGGGCCGCGCCAGGGGTTGAGCCGCTTTTCGAGCCGGATGCTCAATTGCGGGTCATTGCCATGCGCGCCCTCGCGCTTCAACACCAGGATGCGATAGCCTTGGTGTTGGTAGAAGTTCACCGCGCGCACATTGTCGCTCAGCGTGTCGAGCTGCACCCGGTCATTGCCTTCCAGCTCAAGCACCGACTCCATGCGCCTGAGCAGGAGCTTTCCGATCCCCTGGTTCTGCAGCGACGGCGTCACGAACAGGTACGGGATATAGGGGCGGCCGCGCGCCCGCGCACACCAGCCGACCGGGATGCCGTCGATCTCGGCGACGATGGTGCGGTCGAGCAGTTCGTGCACGGCCGTGCCGATCCGGCGCTTCTCATTCTGCCGGCTGGCCGCTTCGCCGCTCAGGAACGGGCGCAGATCGCGTTCCCAGGCCAGCAGAGCAAGGTCGGTGAGCCGCTCCGCCTCGCTGGCCACGGCCTTCCTGACGGTGATCTCGGTCGTCGTCATCTGCTGGCTCCTCGTCGACCCAGCCTAGAGTGCTTTGCGCGCGGCTCGCAATGGGCATTTGGGCCGTGATCGATCACAGCTCAGGGGTCAGCCGTGGCGCTTGCGCGCCGCGATGATGCCCTTCTCGTAATTGACGTTCCAGTTGATCAGCGTGCGCCAGATCAGCTCGGCCTGGTCTTCGTCGAGATCGAGTTCCTCGGCCCGCTTGCGCTGCTTCTCGATGATCGCCTCGATCCGCGTCGGATCGTAAGCCTCGTGCGGGTCGGTCTTGATCTCGGCCATGCGCGTCACATAAGCGTGCCGCTCGGCCAGCAGCGACAGCAGCCCCTGGTCGATGCGGTCGATCTCGGCGCGCACGTCTTCCTTGGTGTTGCAGTCGGCGGGGGCTTTGGTCACGGGAACAGTCTCGGCGGGAACTAAAACGTTGCTGGTTTGCACCGCTGGTCCGTCGATTGCAACCAGCCACTGGTCCAATCGCGGTTCATTGGCTATTCATGGCCCGTTCAGAACGCCTCGTTCATCACGTCAGCCATCCTGACCGAGTATGTCCTATGTCTAGCCAGCCGGAGATTGCGTAACACCCGCGCTACCGCTTGATTGCCAAAGGCAATCAGTGAGTTGGCACGGGGTTTGAAACCAGGCGGCCGCCAAGCGTGATGCTGGCGGCGGTCCGTGTTCACGCACTCTCCCAAGGCACTGACATAAAATGGATATTTCCCGCGAGGAACAGCGGGTGCTGCACGCACTCGCCCAGGGCGGCGCCATCCACGCCCTCAAGACTGAAACCGGCAAGATCACCGGCATCGAGCTGTACAGCCGCGATGGCTGGCTCATGCCGTGCAATCTCGGCATGTTCAAAAAGCTCAAGCGAAAGAACGCGATAGCCTCGTCCGAAGGCCGCCCCTACCGCATCACGCGGCGCGGGCTGGAACTGGTCCGGGCCGAATTGACCAACCGCTGATCGCGCGGAGCGAGGGAACTTGTCCCCCTCGCTCCCGCCCATGCTAGATTCCGCCTCTCTGCTTGGATGCAGACGGGGCCATCTACAGCGGAGACTAGCGGTGCAACCAGCCGAGAATACCTCGGGGCTTACCGCCATCTTCGACCACTCCGGCGATCCGCTCTAGCCGCGCGCGGACCTCCGGCGATACCGCCTCGACTAGCCCTACGTCCGGATGCCTCTGTACACCCGAATGCGACTGCGCCATCGCCGCCAGCGCCAGCCGCGCGGCTGCGGCAGCAGCCTCGGCATCCGCCACTTCCAGCATCATGGCCCGACTGCCTTCGACGCGGAACGTCTCGGCTGGAAGCACCAGTCCGCCTTTCCCTGCAAAGCGGCCCAGCAGGTCCTCGGCGGCACCGTAGCGATCCGCCAGCTGCCGCACCGCCACGAGCCAAGCAAAGTCGAGCCAGGCGAAGGTCTGGATCTGCCCGTCCTGGCTCATCCGGTCGACAGCCTGCCGATAGTTCGCCAGTGCCGCCTCGACATCGCCCAGCGCCTCATGGCACCGGCCCTGTTCGCTGAGAATCGCCGCGCCATGGATGCCCACCGGCTGCTCGAGCGCCAGAGCGAGCAAGTCCAGCGCCGGTCGCGGCAGGGATGCCTCACGCAGCTCCAATGCCTGGATGTAGAGATACTGCGCCCGGTTGTCCTTCCGGGCCCGTCCGAGCCGCTGGAAGAACGCCTCGCGCTCGGCTGCGCTCCAGGCCCGCTGACGATACCAGTCTGCAGGCATGGAAGGCTCCGTGGGGTTAGTGCTGGGTCACGCCGCTCAGTTCGCGGGCGATGTGCTCCCACTCGGCCGAAACGCTGGCCGTGGCGCGCTTGCGGCCGGCCTGGCGGTACCAGTAGTCGGCATTGCCCATGTCGGCTTCGATCCAGTGCAGCAATGCATGCACCCAGTCGAACTCGAACGTGCCTTCCATCGACTGCACGATCCGGTGCGCCTCTTCCCATTCGGGACCGACGCGGAATTCGCCCTTCTTGACCCACCACAGGGCCTGCAGGGGCTTGGACATGTCCTTGGGCGGAGCCGACCAGTCGAGAGTGGTGAAAACATCGGCCATGGAGCCAGTCCTTTGAAACGAAACCACCGGGCGAGCCGGAGTTTCGACAAGTCTCAATTTGCGCATGGCGGGCAAATAGGGCTGAAACCGCTGGGCTTCAAGCGGATTCAGCCTTCGTTGGTTATCACCACCACTTGTCCGGGGTGAAGTCGATGCCGGCCGAACGCTCGATGACGCGGCCCGCCGCGAACAGCGTTTCCTCGTCGAACGGCTTGCCGATGAGCTGCAATCCGAGCGGCAGCCCCGCCGCATCCTTGCCCGCCGGCACGGCGATGCCTGGCAGCCCGGCCATGTTCACCGTCACCGTGAACACGTCGTTCAGATACATCTTCACCGGATCGGCCTTCATGTCCTCGTCGCCAATTCCGAAGGCGGCAGAAGGCGTTGCCGGCGTCAGGATGGCATCGACGCCGTCGTTGAACACCTTCTCGAAGTCCGCCTTGATCAGCGTGCGAACTTTCTGTGCCCGCACGTAGTACGCGTCGTAATATCCGGCCGACAGCACGTAGGTGCCGATCATGATGCGGCGCTTCACTTCGCGCCCGAAGCCATCGGCACGGGTCAGTTCGTACAGGTCGGTGATGTCCTTGCCGGTATCGCGCAGCCCGTACTTCACGCCGTCATATCGCGCGAGGTTGGACGAGGCTTCCGCCGGCGCCACGATGTAATAGGCCGGCAGCGCGTACTTGGTGTGCGGCAGCGAGATGTCCCGCACCGTCGCGCCCTCGGCCTTCAGCCAGGCAATGCCCTGCTGCCACAGCGCCTCGATCTCGGCCGGCATGCCGTCCATGCGATACTCGCGCGGAATCCCGATCACGAGGCCCTTCACCCCACGCTCGACGGCCGCTGCAAAATCCGGCACCGCCAGCTGCGCCGAGGTCGAATCCTTGGCGTCGAACCCCGACATCGAAGTCAGCATGATCGCCGCATCCTCGACCGTCCGGGCGATCGGCCCGGCCTGGTCCAGCGAGGACGCAAACGCGACGATGCCCCAGCGCGAGCAGCGCCCATAGGTCGGCTTGATGCCCACGGTCCCGGTCAGCGCCGCCGGCTGGCGGATCGAGCCGCCGGTATCGGTCGCCGTCGCCGCGGCGCACAACCACGCCGCCACCGCCGCCGCCGAACCACCCGACGAGCCGCCCGGCACGAGCTGCGCGTTCGAGTTGGCCGACCGCCACGGGTTGATCACCGGGCCGTAGTAGGACGTCTCGTTTGACGAGCCCATGGCGAACTCGTCCATGTTGAGCTTGCCCAGCATCACCGCGCCGTCGCGCCAGAGCTGGCTCGTCACCGTCGATTCGTACTCGGGCTTGAAGCTATCGAGGATGTGGCTCGCCGCCTGGGTATGGACACCCTTGGTCGCGAACAGGTCCTTGATCCCGAGCGGCACGCCTTCGAGCGCCCCGCCCTGCCCGGCCGCGAGCTTCTCGTCGCTGGCCTTGGCCTGGGCAAGCGCCTGCTCGGCGGTCACCGCCACATAGGCGTTGAGCTTGGCGTTCGCGCCTTCGATGGCGTCGAGATAGGACTTGGTCAGCTCGGTGGACGAGAAATCCTTGCGCTTCAGCCCGTCACGGGCGGCAGCAAGGCTCAGATGCGTGAGTTCGGTCAATCTAGGCTCGCGGAAGGGACGCGGGAATATCGCCGCCGTTCCTATAGATGCGTTGCGATTATCGCAACATCAGGCGACGGCAGGCTGGCTGATCCGCTTCTCGAAAAACACCGACCACTCGCTCTCGGGATAGTCGAGGAATGGTCCGCGCACGCTGAAGCCGGAATTGGTGTAGAGCCGATGCGCCCCGGCCATGCCCTCACCCGTGCCCGTCTCGAGCAGCAGCAGCGACATGCCCTTGTCGAGCGCCAGCGCCGTGATTGCCTCGAGCAGCGCCGAACCGACGCGCTGACCGCGGACCGCCGGGCTCGTGTACATGCGCTTGACCTCGCCCGCGTCGGCCGAAATCACTCGCAATGCCCCGATTCCAACGGCCCCGCCGGCCTCGTTCCGCGCGACGAAAACCGTGGTGTCGTCACCGGCCATCTGCTCGACCGTCATCTTCCACTGGAATTCTAGCGGAGAAAGCGGGATCAGGTGGTCGTTCAGCTCGGCGACAAGCTGGCGCACGTCATCCTGCAGCGGCGTTTCGATCGCAATGCTGACGGCCATGCCGCTTACTCGACGACCTTGGGCACCATGAAGAAATTGTCCTCGGTCAGCGGCGCGTTGGCGACGATCTTCTCCGGATAGCCGCCGTCGGTCACCTTGTCCTCGCGCCGGCGCAGCTGCATCGGCGTCACCGAAGTCATCGCCTCGACGCCGTCGACATTCACTTCGCTCAGCTGCTCGACAAAGCCCAGGATCGCATTGAGCTCGTCCTGGTACTTTGCGACCTCGCCCTCTTCGATCCGAATCCGGGCCAGGCGCCCGATACGCTTCACGGTGGCGGCATCAACCGACATGGGTCACTCCGAAAGTCACGATTTTCCGCCTTCTAGCAACGGATGCGGGCGGAGAAAAACGAAATCCCTTGATGGGCGCCATCAAACTTCCAGCGCCAAACCGGCTTCGAGCGACGCAAGACCCGTCCCCTCGAGCCGATCCTTCAGCGCGGCAAACGCGCGATCGACCACAACTTCCGGCGCTGCAATCGCGATCAGCTGCGGCCCCACCGCATCGAGCGCCGCCGCTGCCAGCCGATCCGCATCGTCACCCAGCACGACGAACACCGCATCCCGCCCCCAGCGCCCCAGCCGCGGCAGATCCCCTGTCACCAGCACCAACGGTGCTTCTCCGGCAACGGCAACGATGGCCCCGCCCTCGATGCCCAGCACCCGCACCGCGGGCACTTCGTCCAGCATCGTCCCGGCCCGCTCCGGCTGCCACGCCGCCGCATCGATCTGCTCAAGCTCGGAAATCGCAAAAACCTGATCGGCCCCCGAAACCAGCTCGTCCGGATCCACCCCACTTATCCCCGCCGGATCCGCGACGAGTATACTGCCCCCGATATGCACGCGAACGGTCGTGCCGCCGAACCAGGTGAGTTTCATCGCTTGCCTCTTTCCCGGGGCACAGGTAGCCACAAAGGAGCATTCTGCAAAGGCAGTCGCGTGACCGAAGCCGACACCAACCCGCTCTCCGCCCTGCCCCCGACCGGCAAGCTGCTCGGGCTCGACCTCGGTACCAAGACCATCGGCGTCGCGATCTCCGATGGCATGCGCTACTCGGCGACCCCGCTCGAAACCATCAAGCGCACCAAGTTCACGCAGGACGCGGCGCGGCTGATCGAATTGATCGCCGAGAACCAGGCGGTCGGCTTCGTCCTGGGCCTGCCGCTGAACATGGACGGGTCTGAGGGCCCGCGCGTCCAGTCGACTCGCGCCTTCGCCCGTAATCTCGCGACAAAGGTCTCGATTCCAATAGCCTTCTGGGACGAGCGGCTTTCGACCTCGGCCGTCACCCGCACGCTGATCGAGGCGGACGTGCGCCGCGATAAGCGCGCCGAAGTCGTCGACAAGCTGGCGGCCAGCTACATCCTCCAGGGCGCGCTCGAGCGGCTCCGGCGGGGATAATCCGTTCGGCCGCTTGCGAGTTCTGCCTTCGCGGGTTAGACCCCCGCGAACATTGGGAACGGGAGCGGCATGGCCACGTCTTCGCCAGCATCGGTCACCCCGGGCCAGACGGCCCCGCGCACGCCATTCCGCCATCGGCATTTGCTCGGCATCAGCCAGCTGAACCAGTATGAAATCGTCGAACTGCTCGACCGCGCCGAGGCGATGATCCCGATCTCGCGGCAGGAGCGAAAGATCCTGCCGACGCTGACCGGCAAGACGCAGATCAACCTGTTCTTCGAGAATTCGACCCGTACCCAGTCGAGCTTCGAGATCGCCGGCAAGCGGCTCGGTGCCCAGGTCACCAACATGTCGGTGAAGACCTCGTCGGTGGCCAAGGGCGAAACGCTGATCGATACCGCGGCAACCCTCAACGCCATGCGCCCGGACGTGATCATCGTGCGCCATGGCTCCTCCGGCGCGGTGGAACTTCTGAGCCAGAAGGTCGGCTGCTCCGTCATCAATGCCGGAGACGGCAGCCACGAGCATCCGACCCAGGCGCTGCTGGATGCGCTGACCATCCGCCAGCACAAGGGCTATCTCGCCGGGCTCACTGTCGCCATCTGCGGCGACATCGCCAATTCGCGCGTCGCCCGCTCGAACCTGTTGCTGCTCGGCGCCATGCAGGCGACGACCCGCGTCGTCGCTCCGCGCACCCTGCTGCCCAAGGGCATCGACGCCCTGGCGACAGAGGTGCACACCGATATGCGCAAGGGCCTCGAAGGCGCCGACGTGGTGATGATGCTGCGCCTCCAGCACGAACGCGCCAGCGGCAGGATGATCCCGTCGGTGCGTGAGTACTATCACTTCTACGGCCTCGACGCCGAGAAGCTGAGCTACGCCAAGCCTGACGCCATCGTCATGCATCCCGGCCCGATGAACCGCGGCGTCGAGATCGACCCGGCCATCGCCGACGGCCCGCGCTCGGTGATCAACGAGCAGGTCGAGATGGGCGTCGCCGTCCGCATGGCCGTGCTCGATGCCCTCCTCGCCGACCGCGAGGTGGCGACATGAGCGCCAAAAGCTTCGTCATTACCAATGCCCGCATCGTCGATCCCGCATCGGGTCGCGACGCGCCCGGCGCGCTGTTGGTAGAGGACGGCAAGATCGCCGGCCTCACCAATGCCGGGCCCCAAGGCGTCCCCGACGGCGCCGAGATTTATGACGCTAAGGGCCTCATCGTCGCCCCTGGTCTCATCGACATGCGCGTCTTCACCGGCGAGCCCGGCCACGAGTACCGCGAAACCCTCGCCAGCGCCGCCGATGCCGCAGCCGCCGGTGGCGTCACCAGCTTCGTGCTGATGCCCGATACGACGCCCGTCATCGATGACGGCGCCCTGGTCGATTTCCTGCTCCGCCGCGCCGGCGCCACCGCCGCCGTCAACATCCTCCCCGCCGCCGCGCTGACCCGGGGCCTCAAGGGCGAGGAAATCACCGAATATGGCCTCCTCAAGGAAGCCGGCGCCGTTGCGCTCACCGACGGCCGCCACTCGGTGCAGTCGGCTGGTCTGCTGCGCTCTGCCTTCACCTACGCTGCCAATTTCGACCTGCCCGTCATCCACCACGTCGCCGACCACACTCTGATCGGCGACGGCGTGATGAACGAGGGCACGCTCGCCACCGTCTCCGGCCTTAAGGGCATCCCCACCGAGGCCGAAACCGTCCCGTTGGCGCGCGACCTGCAGCTCGCCGCGCTCACCGGCGTGCGCTACCACGCCGCGCAGATCTCGACCGGAGCCGCTGTCGACCTCGTCGCCGCCGCCAAGCGCCGCAGCCAATCCGTCTCAGCCGGTATCTCGATCAACAATCTGGCGCTCAACGAGAATGACGTCGCGCCCTGGCGCACCTTCTTCAAGCTGTCGCCGCCGCTCCGCTCCGAGGATGACCGGCAGGCCGTGATCGCCGGGCTCAACTCGGGCGCCATCGACGTGATCCACTCTGCACACGATCCGCAGGACAGCGAAGTGAAGCGCCAGCCCTTCGCCGAAGCCTCGGACGGCGCCGTCGGCCTCGAGACCCTGCTCGCGGCAGCGCTGCGCCTCGTCCATTCCGGCGACGTACCACTGCTGACGCTCCTCCGCGCCATGACCAGCCGTCCCGCCGAAATCCTCGGGCTGGCTTCTGGCCGCCTCGCCATTGGCGCGCCCGCCGACATCATCCTCATCGATCCCGATTTCCCCTGGCTGGTGAAGGATCGTGACCTCCGGTCGCGCTCACGCAACACCGCCTTCGAAGGCGCTCGCATGCAGGGCGCGGTGATGCACAGCTTCGTTGCGGGCCGTCCCGTCTTCAGCCATGCTGCGACCAAAGAGGGGGCATCCGCATGAACTTCCTCATCGCCGCCGCGATCGGCTACCTGCTGGGCTCGATTCCATTCGGCCTGCTGCTGACCCGTGCCGTCGGCATCGACATCCGCTCAATCGGCTCGGGCAATATCGGCGCCACCAATGTGCTCCGCACCGGCAACCGCTGGCTCGCGGCCGCGACGCTGGTGCTGGACGCCGGCAAGGGTCTGGTTGCCGTGCTGGTCGCCCGCTATTTTCTCGCTCCGGGTGCAGTGAGCCCGCTCGCCGCCGATCTGATCCTTTATGCCGCCGGCATCGGCTCTTTCCTCGGGCACGTCTTCCCGGTCTGGCTCGGCTTCAAGGGCGGCAAGGGCGTGGCGACCTATATCGGCGTGCTGCTTGGCTGGAACTGGGTCGTCGGCCTCGTCTTCTGCGCAGTCTGGCTGCTGATCGCCTTCACCCGCAAATACTCGTCACTCGCCGCGCTGACCTCGGCCGCCACGGCCCCGATCTTCGCCTACGGCCTCGCTGGGACCGACACCCAAGCCTTTCCTTTTGCCGCCGCCTGCGCCGTGCTGAGCTTCATCCTCTATTTCAAGCACTGGCCCAACATTCGTCGGCTGATGGACGGTACCGAGCCCAAGATCGGCTCCGAGAAGAAGCCGGGCTGATCCATGGCGAGCGGCGGCATCGAACTGACGCCGTCGCAGCGCATTGCCTGGCTGCGCCTCATCCGCACCGCCAATGTCGGCCCGCAGACCTTCCGTCAGTTGCTGAACCGCGAAGGCTCGGCGGCGGCTGCGCTCGACGCACTTCCGGGCCTCCTCAAGCGCAGCGGCACGCCGGCGAGAATTCCGTCCGCCGCTGAAGCCGAAGACGAGATCGCTGCCACCGAACGGCTCGGCGGTCGCCTCGTCGGCTCGGGCGAGCCAGACTACCCGCCGCTCCTGCGCTACATCTCCGGCGCCCCGCCGATGCTGACCATTGCCGGCGGCTCGAACCTCGAGTGGTATCGCAGCGTTGCGATCGTCGGAGCACGCAACGCTTCGACTGCCGGCCAAAAGTTCGCACAGATGCTCGCGGCCGATCTCGGCGATGCAGGCTATACGGTCATCTCTGGCCTCGCCCGCGGCATCGATGCGGCCGCCCACCGGGCCTCGCTGCGCACCGGCACTGTCGGCGTCCTCGCCGGGGGCCTCGACCGCATCTATCCCGACGAGAACATCCCGCTGGCCCGCGAGATCGTCGCCAATGGCGGCGCGCTGCTCACCGAGATGCCGCTCGGTTGGGAGCCTCGGGCCCGCGACTTCCCGCGCCGCAACCGCCTCGTCTCCGGCCTGACGCTCGGCACGGTCGTCGTCGAAGCGGCCAAGCGCTCGGGCTCGCTGATCACCGCGCGGCTGGCGCTGGAACAGAACCGCGAAGTCTTCGCCGTCCCGGGCTCGCCGCTCGATCCGCGCGCCGAGGGCGGCAATGCGCTCATCCAGCAGGGCGCCAAGCTGATTACCGGGGCGGCCGATATCATCGACACCCTGCGCGAGGCCGATCCGTCGCGCACGAGCCTCCTCGAACCCGACTGGTTGCCCGACGGCGAAAGCTTCGACCCGGCGCCGCCATCCGACGACGAGCGTGCGCGGCTGATCGAGTCGCTCAGTCTCACGCCGGTTGCCGTCGACGACGTCATCAAGGCAACCGGCATCGCCATCGCCCGCGTCCAGACGCTTCTGCTCGAACTCGATCTCGAAGGGCGGGTCGAATGGTCGAGCGGCCAGCTGGTGGCGCTCAAACCCTGACCTGCGATTTTTCTTCCCCCTTAGGGGGAATGGCCCAACGCCAGTTTCGGCCCGTTGACAGCCCAAACCGGCTTCACCATGTTGCGCCGCGTTCGAAAGCCACTCCGAAAGCCTGTCCATGAAGCTCGTCGTCGTCGAAAGTCCCAACAAGATCAAGACGATCAGTTCCTACCTCGGTAAGGACTACGAAGTCATGGCCAGCTTTGGCCACGTCCGCGATCTGCCGGCCAAGGACGGTTCGGTACTGCCCGACGAAGACTTCGCCATGAGCTGGGAGGTCGATACGGCCTCGAAGAAACGCCTCGCCGATATCGGCAATGCGCTCAAGAACGCCGACGAACTGATCCTCGCCACCGACCCCGACCGCGAAGGCGAAGCCATCAGCTGGCACGTGCTCGACGTGCTCCGGCAGAAAAAGCTGATCAAGGACAAGCCGGTTCGCCGCGTCGTCTTCAACGCCATTACCAAGGACGCCATCACCGAGGCGATGCGCAATCCGCGCGAGATCGACGAGCCGCTGGTCGATGCCTACCTTGCCCGCCGCGCCCTCGACTATCTCGTTGGCTTCACCCTCTCGCCCGTGCTCTGGCGCAAGCTCCCCGGCTCGCGTTCGGCCGGCCGCGTGCAATCGGTGGCGCTGCGCGTCGTCTGCGACCGCGAGAGCGAAATCGAGAAATTCCGCGCCCAGGAATACTGGTCGATCGGCGCCAAGCTCAATGAGAAGGGCAAGAGCTTCGAGGCCCGGCTCTTCTCGGTCGATGGCAAGAAGACCGACAAGCTCGACGTCGGAACCGCAGCCGAAGCCGAAGCACTGAAGAAGGCCATCGAAGCCGGGACGTTCTCGGTCACCGCAGTCGACAAGAAGCCGACCAAGCGCAACCCCTACGCCCCGTTCTCGACCTCCAGCCTCCAGCAGGACGCCTCGTCGCGCCTCGGCTTCTCGCCGTCCCGCACAATGCAGATTGCCCAGCGCCTCTACGAGGACGGCATCATCACCTACATGCGAACCGACGCCGTGCAAATGGCGCCGGAGGGCATCGACCAGGCGCGCCGCGCCATCGTCAAGAATTTCGGCTCCGACTACCTGCCCGAAAAAGCCCGAATCTACTCGACCAAGGCCAAGAACGCGCAGGAAGCCCACGAGGCCATCCGCCCCACCGACATGTTCCGCCATCCGGACACGCTGCGCGGTGACCCGGACAAGCACCGCCTCTACGAACTGATCTGGAAGCGCACGCTGGCGAGCCAGATGCGCTCGGCCGAGATCGAACGCACCACTGCCGACATCGCCGTCTTCGCGACCAGCCGCGATATCACGCTGCGCGCTGTCGGCTCGGTCGTCACCTTCCCGGGCTTCCTCGCCCTCTATGGCGTCGAGGCCAAGGAAGATCGCGATCCAAATGCAGAGGAAGACGAGGACAGCCGCGAGCTGCCGCCGCTCAATGTCGGCGACCGGCCCAAGCTCGATCAGGCTCTCATCGAGCAGCATTTCACCCAGCCGCCGCCGCGCTACAGCGAGGCCAGCCTGATCAAGAAGATGGAAGAGATCGGCATTGGCCGCCCCTCGACCTATGCGGCGACCATCTCCGTCCTGCAGGACCGCAACTATGTGCGGCTCGAAAAGCGCGTCCTGATTCCCGAGGATCGCGGCCGCATCGTCACGGCTTTCCTCGAAAGCTTTTTCACCCGCTATGTCGAGTACGGCTTCACTGCCAGCCTCGAAGAACAGCTCGATCTGATCTCGGACGGCAAGCTCGCCTGGAAGGACGTGCTGCGCGACTTCTGGAAGGAGTTCCAGAGCCACGTCGAGGACATCAAGGACCTGCGCGTCTCCGAAGTTCTCGACGCGCTGAACGACCTCCTCGCCGACCACATCTTCCCGGCCAAGGCCGATGGCTCCGATCCGCGCCGCTGCCCCAATTGCGGTGAGGGCCAGCTGTCGCTCAAGCTCGGCAAGTTCGGCGCTTTCATCGGCTGCTCGAACTATCCCGAGTGCCGCTACACCATGCAGCTTTCCGATGCCGCAACTGGTGGGGCGAGCGAAGCGGGTGCCGGCGACGGCATTTTGGGCACCGATCCGACCAGCGGGCTCGAGGTCGCCTTGAAGTCCGGTCGGTTCGGCCCATATGTGCAGCTTGGAGACGGCGCCGAACCAAAGCGCTCCTCCCTGCCAAAAGGCTGGACAGCGGAGAGCCTGACGCTCGAAAAGGCGTTGCAGCTCCTCACCCTGCCCCGCGAAGTCGGCCTCCACCCCGAAACGGGTAAGGCGATTTCCGCCGGCATCGGCCGCTATGGGCCATTCGTCCTGCACGACGGCACGTACGCCAACCTTCCTGATGTCGAAGAGGTGTTCACGGTCGGCCTCAACCGCGCCGTCGACCTCATCGCCCAGAAGGCAGCTGGCGGCGGACGCTTCGGCAAGGGCCGCGCCGGCACTCCGGCAGCGATCCAGACCTTCGAGCATGACGCCGGCCCCATAACGGTTCGCGCTGGCCGCTATGGCCCCTACGTGAATCAGGGCAAGGTGAACGCCACGCTGCCCAAGGACCTGAAGCCCGAGGACGTGACTCTCGAACAGGCCCTCCAGCTTATCGCCGCCAAGGGTGGCGCGAGCACAAAGAAATCCTCGTCGCGTACAGCCAGTGCTAAAAAGGCGCCAGCGAAGAAGGCGACGGCCAAGACGACAACCAAATCAGCGGCCAAGGCGACAAAGCCCAAGGCTGCATCGAAATCAAAGGCGGAGAAGTCCGCCTAAAAGAAAGACCCAATGGCCAGAGTGCCAAAACCACAAACGAAAACCAAAGCCCCACGGCAGTTCGCCGTCGGCAGCCTCCCCTCTCGAGAAGCCGTCCTCCAGGCGATGGCCGAGAATCCCAGCCTCGATGGCAAGCGCGACCTCGCGCGCCACTTCGGCATTACCGGCGACATGCGCACCCCGTTCAAGGTGATGCTCAAGGAGCTCGAGGGTGACGGACACCTGTCCCGTACTCGTAAGCAGCTTCGCCGCACTGCGGCCCTGCCGGCGGTGACCGTCCTCGACATTCCGGCCGACGCCGATCCCGACGATCTCCACGCCTTCCCGGCCCAGTGGAACCCCGAGGAAGGCGCGCCGCCGCGCGTCCGTATCCGGCAGCCGCGCGACGCTCGCGTAGCTCCTGCGCCTGGCGACCGCATCCTCGCCCGCATCGATGCCGGCGAGGGCGACGTGCCCAACTATTCCGCCAAGGCGATGAAGATCCTCGACAAGCCGCGTCGCGGCCAGGTCGGCATCGTGCGCCTTGACGACGGCGGCGCCCGGCTCGTTCCTGTCGATCGCAAGCAGAAGGAAATGCGCATCGACGGCGGCGATCTCGGCGATGCCCGCGACGGCGACCTCGTCGAAGTCGAGGTGAAGTTCGCCGGCCGCCTGATGATCCCCAAGGCGCGGGTCACCAACGTCATCGGCAATCCGCAGTCCGAGGGCGCGATCTCCATGATCGCCATCCACAACCTCGAAATCCCCTACCGCTTCCCCGGCACGGTGCTGAAGGAAGCCGAGGAGGCCAGGGAAGCCGAGCTCAAGGGCCGCGAGGACTGGCGCCACATCCCGCTGATCACCATCGATCCGGCCGATGCCAAGGACCACGACGACGCCGTCTATGCCGAGCCCGACACCGATCCCACGAACGAGGGCGGCCATGTCGTGTTCGTGGCCATCGCCGACGTCGCCGCCTATGTGCGACCCGGCACCGCGCTGGATCGCGAGGCCTATATCCGCGGCAACTCGGTCTATTTCCCTGACCGTGTCGTGCCTATGCTGCCCGAGCGCATCTCGAACGACCTTTGCTCGCTCAAGGAAGGCGAGAACCGCCCGTCCCTCGCGACACGGATGGTGTTCGACAGGAACGGCAGGAAGCGCAGCCACTCCTTCCACCGCGTGCTGTTCCGCTCAGCCGCCAAGCTCAGCTACCAGCAGGCCCAGGCAGCGATCGACGGTAAGCCGGACGACAAGACCGGCCCGATCCTCGAGACTATCCTCAAGCCGCTTTGGGCCGCCTACGCCGTGATGGCAAAGGCTCGCGACGCCCGTGGCCCACTCGATCTCGATCTGCCCGAACGCAAGATCATCCTCGACAAGGCCGGCATGGTCGTCGATGTGAAGGTGCCCGAGCGGCTGGACGCGCATCGCCTCATCGAGGAGATGATGATCGCGGCCAATGTCGCGGCCGCCGAAACGCTGGAAAAGCACCGGAGCGCCCTGCTCTACCGGGTGCACGACACGCCCAGCCAGGAAAAGCTCGTCGCCCTGCGCGACTTCCTGTCCTCGCTGTCGCTGCCCGCGCCGAAATCCGACACTGTGCGGCCCAACGACTTCAACCGCATCCTCGACAAGGCCCGCGCCGACGGCAAGATCCAGCAGGTTTCGGAGATCATTCTCCGCACCCAGGCGCAGGCCGAATACGCGGCCGAGAATTACGGGCATTTCGGCCTCAACCTCGATCGGTACGCCCACTTCACCTCGCCCATCCGCCGCTATGCCGATCTCATCGTCCACCGTGCGCTGATCGGCGCGCTGAAGCTCGGCAATGGCGGGCTGACCGAGGGCGAGATCGCAAAGCTCCCCGGCATCGCCCAGCACATCTCGTCCACCGAGCGCCGGGCCATGCTGGCCGAGCGCGAGACGGTCGACCGGCTGCTGGCCCAGTTTCTCGCCGCACATGTGAACGCGAAATTCGAGGGCCGCATCTCCGGCGTCACGCGCTCGGGCCTGTTTGTGCGGCTCAAGGACACCGGCGCCGACGGCTTCATTCCTGCGTCCACGCTGGGGCAGGATTACTACCGCTTCGTCGAGGAGATGCAGGCCATGGTCGGCGATCGCACCGGCGAGACCTTCCGCATAGGCGACGATGTCGAGGTCCGCTTGCTGGAAGTCGCTCCTATTGCCGGAGCGCTGCGCTTCGAGCTTTTGAGCGAAGGCAGCCGCGGCGTTCCGTCATCTGGCGGACGCGGCCGCAAGGGACCATCTAAGCCCCGTGCAAAGGCGGGCGCCCATCGGAAACATGCCCGCTCCAAGAGATAATCCAATGGCAGTCGAAGTTCGGACGACATATCGCGAGCCCCGCTCGTTGATGAAGGCGATCGGCAATGGCCTCCTGTGCCGCTGTCCCAATTGCGGCAAGGGCAAGCTCTACCGCTCGTACCTCAAGCTCAACTCGTCCTGTTCAGAGTGCGGCCTCGATTTCAGCGAGGCGCGCGCCGACGACTTCCCGCCCTATATCGCCATCTTCATCGTCGGCCACGTGCTGGTCGGCTGGATGCTGCATGCCGAAATGAGCGGGCCGGTCGACCCCATGCTCTACGTCTGGACCATGATTCCAGCGGCGATCCTGTTGCCGCTCATCATGCTGCCATCGATCAAGGGCGGCGTCGTGGGGCTCCAGTGGGCCAATTACATGCACGGCTTCGATCCGGCGCGCAGCGACAGTGCCCGCCACGACGCCTGAGCGGCGCAAGCGACCTTGACACCGGCCGGAAAATCCGTAGTTTCCGGCCAAATTTCGTGAAGGCCTGTTGGGCCGGGTAATTCAGCCGCGCGAACACCCCGCGCGGCATGCCGTTTCAAGGAACGTGAATCATGGCCAAAGCCGTCTCGCTCAAGATCAAGCTCGTGTCCACCGCCGACACCGGCTACTACTACGTCACCAAGAAGAACTCGCGTACCCAGACCGAGAAGCTCTCGTTCAAGAAGTACGATCCCGTCGTGCGCAAGCACGTCGAGTTCAAGGAAGCCAAGATCAAGTAAGTAACGGCGCTCACCGCGCCCGTCGCAAAGGCCCCGCCTCGGCGGGGCTTTTTCGTTTCAAATGCATCACGAACGCAGAACGCCCGCCCCGGTATACAGGGCGGGCGTTGCGAAAAGCGGCCGGTCCGAGCGGTATGTCGAAGAGGCCACTCTTTGACCACTGCGGACCGGCCTCCCTACGGACCCAGGAGTTGCGGCGGACCTGAGGAGAACCGTAGGGGTGACTGCAGGCAGGTAACTGTCTGCGTTGTCTTGTGTGTGGATAACTTATCGCTTTATCGCAGGCAGTCAAATGCCTGCGGCGAAACGTTACTAATCCTTAACCTTAATTCGGGCGCTTGACTCAGTGGCGCTCAAGCAGCGTCATAGACGACGCGATTGCGCCCGCCGCGCTTGGCCCGATAAAGCGCCACGTCGGCCCGTTTGAGCAGCATTTCCGGCGTGTCTGTCGGGTGCTCGTTCAGGGCAAGGCCCACCGACACCGTAACCGCCAGCGGCCGTCCGTTTCCAACATCAAAACCCTTCTCGGCCACCGCTGAGCGAACGCGCTCGGCGACTCCGTGGGCCTGGTTCGAATCGGTGTCGGGCATCAGCACGACGAACTCTTCGCCGCCGAATCGGCAGGCCAGGTCGACACCGCGAATATTGCGGCGCAGCCGGTCGGCGAACTCGCGCAGCACAGCATCGCCAGTGTCGTGGCCATGCGTGTCATTGACGGACTTGAAGAAGTCCATGTCGATGAGCATCACCGCCATGTCGCGGCCCTGCTCCTGTGCTTTGCTCAGCAAGATCGACAGGTGGCGCTCGAAGTAGCGCCGATTATAGAGCCCGGTCAGTTCATCGGTGACCGCCAGCGCCATGGTGTTGTTGACGCTTTGCCGCAACTCGACAGCGTAGCGCTGCCTGCGGATTTGCGTGCGCACCCGCGCGAGCAGCTCGTTGCGCTCCACCGGCCGCATGATGAAGTCGTTGACCCCGAGGTCGAGCCCACGCACGACGCGCGGCCGGTCGTCTTCCTCGGCGATCAGGATGATCGGCAGCGAGCGCGTCTGCTCGGCGGTCCGCATCTGCGAACACACCCGCAGCGGGTCGAAATCCTTCAGCGCCATCGAGACCAGCGCCAGCTCGTACTCGCCGCCGCTCACCGCCAGCGCCGCGTCGGCAGGATTGGCGAGCACATCGACGCGATTGTTGGTGCTCAGGTAGCCGCGAATGCGTTCCGCGTGGCGGACGTCCGTGTCGACCAGCAATACCCGACCATTCTCGTGGTTGATCGAGTCCATAGCCAGCATCGCGTCTTCGATCGCGATTTCCTGGCCAGTGCGGGCACGAGCCCGCAACTCATCCGTAAGCGCCTTGAGGCGGACGAGGCTTTTGACGCGCGCCATCAACTGCACGTCGTCGATGGGCTTCGAAATGAAGTCGTCGGCACCGACCTCGAGACCGCGCACGCGGTCCGATGGCTGGTCGAGCGCGGTAACCATCAGCACCGGGATGTGGCTGGTCGCCCGGTCGGCCTTGAGCCGCTGGCAGACCTCAAAACCGTCCATCTCGGGCATCATCACATCGAGCAGGATGATGTCGATCTCGCCGGCCGCGCAGATCTCCAGCGCCTGCCGGCCCGAGGAGGCCGTTACAACCTCAAAATACTCCGCCGACAGCCGCGCCTCGAGCAGGCGGACGTTCGTTGGAATATCGTCGACGATCAGCACCCGCGCCGTCAAAGACCGCTAACCTCGCGATGTGAGGAAATCTGCCGGAATGCCAGCTAGTTGGCCGGCCCAATGTAGCGGGCAATCGTTTCCAAAAAGTGAGGCACGGAGATGGGCTTGGAGATGTAGCCTTCACATCCGCCCTGCAGGATCCGCTCCTCGTCGCCTTTCATGGCGAAGGCCGTCACGGCGATGACGGGAATCGAGGCGAGTTCGTCGTCTTCCTTGAGCCACTTGGTGACCACCAGGCCCGAGACTTCCGGCAGCTGGATGTCCATCAGGATCAGATCCGGCCGGTGCGCCCGTGCAAGGTCCATCGCCTCCAGGCCGTTGCGGGTCTGGATGACGGAATAACCACGCGATTCAAGCAGATCGTTGAAGAGCTTCATGTTGAGCTCGTTGTCTTCGACGATCATCACGGTCTTCGGCATGGAGACTCAAATCACCCCGTGATCTGGCAGGCAGACCCTCGTGTTCTGCCCCAGTTTCGGGGTAACATCAATCACTTAGAGAACCGACCACCGGCGAGTCCCGCTTTGCCCAAATCCATCGAACTCACGGCGCGCACGGTCGGCGAGATGTGCCTGCATTACCTTGCCGAAAACCCGGCTCAGCTGGCCGAGTTCATGACCATGACCGGCTACTCGCCCGACGCCCTGCGCAAGGCCGTCGGCGGCGCTGGCCTCGATCGCGGCCTGATCGACTATATCGCGTCCAACGAGCCGCTATTGCTGGCGGTCTGCGCCAATAACAGCCTCAAGCCTGACGATTTCATGCGCGTCTGGGCCAGGCTCAACCCCTCAGGCTAGCCATGCTCTCGCTCTGCCGCGATTGCGCGGCAATAGCTGAAGCCCCGGAGCCCCTGCCCCGCTGCCGCAGCTGCGGTTCGCCTCGCATCATCGCCCATGGCGAGCTCGGCGACCTCAGCATCGCCCATGTCGACTGCGACGCCTTCTATGCTTCGATCGAAAAGCGCGATGATCCGACCCTTGTCGACAAGCCGCTGATCATCGGCGGCGGCGTGCGCGGCGTCGTCTCGACCTGCTGTTACATTGCCCGGCAATATGGCGTCCGCTCCGCCATGCCGATGTTCAAGGCGCGCGAGCTGTGCCCGCAGGCTGTGGTGATCCCGCCCAACATGGCGAAATATGTGGCGGCCAGCCGTCAGATCCGGGCGCTGATGGACAAGCTCACCCCGCTGGTCGAGCCGCTCTCGATCGACGAGGCATTCCTCGATCTCACCGGCACCTCGACGCTTCACCGCGCTCCGGCTGCCGTGGTGCTCTCGCGCTTCGCCAAGGATGTCGAGCGCGAAGTCGGCGTCACTATCTCGATCGGGCTCAGCCACAACAAGTTCCTGGCCAAGACCGCATCCGACCTCGACAAGCCGCGTGGCTTCGCCGTCATCGGCCGCGCCGAAACGCTGGAGTTCCTTGCGCGCCAGCCGGTGAGCCTCATCTTCGGCGTTGGCCGCGTCTTCAACGAAACCTTGCGCAAGGACGGATTCGAGACCATCGGCCAGTTGCAGCAGACTCCCGATATCGAGCTGATGCGCCGATATGGCGACACTGGGGCGCGGCTCGCCAAGCTGGCCCGTGGCGAGGATGCCCGCTCGGTTTCGACCGACGACCGGATGAAGTCGGTCTCATCCGAGACCACCTTCAACACTGATATCGCCGGTTTCGATGAGCTCTCGACCGAACTGCTCGCCATGTGCGAGCGGCTCTCGGAGCGGCTGAAGGTCAAGGGCCTCACCGGCGATACCGTGACGCTCAAGCTCAAGTCCGCCGGATTTCGCTTGCGAACCCGCGCGCGGGCCTTGATGATCCCCACACAGCTTGCCAGCGTGCTCTACGAAACCGGCCTGCAGCTGCTCGCTCGCGAGATCGACGGAACCACGTTCCGCCTGATCGGGATCGGGGTCAGCGGCATCTCGGAAGCCGATGGAATCGACCCGGTCGATCTCATCGAACCCGGCATTGCCCGCCGGGCTGCCGCCGAGCGGGCCATCGACCGGGTGCGCGACCGCTTCGGCCGCGATGCGGTGATTCGTGGCAAGCTCTATGATCGCGTGAAGGCACGAGCCGAGCGCAACAACGAAAAGACAGACGAAGAGAACAACGATGACCAGCCCCCTCGATAAGCTCCGCGAATATGGCTACGAGCTGCCCATGCCGAAGGCGCCGGTCGCGACCTATATCCCGGTGACCCGCAGCGGCAACATCGTCTACGTCTCCGGCCAGATCTCATCGGACGCCAGCGGCGTTGCGGCAGGCAAGCTGGGCGACAACATGAACGTCGTCCAGGGTGGCAATGCTGCCGAACTCGCCGCCGTGAACTTCCTGAGCCAGGTCGTCCACAGCGCCGGCGCCGATCTCACCAAGGTGCGGGTGCTGAAGCTTACGGTCTTCGTCAACTCGACGCCCGAGTTCGCCGAACATCACCTCGTGGCCAATGGTGCGTCGAACCTCATCGTCGGCGTGCTGGGCGACAAGGGCAAGCACGCTCGCTCGGCCATCGGCATGGCCGCCCTGCCCCTTGGCGCAGCGGTGGAAGTCGAAGGCATCGTCGAGATCGAGGCCTGACGATACGAAACTGTCATCGGGGGCTGCTAGCGGCGATGCCTCCCAGCCCCCATATGACGGCTTAAGACCATGTGCGCCAAACCTGTTTTCGATCGCCCTATCGCCCATCGCGGCCTGCACGACCGCAGCCGCGGGATCATCGAGAACACCGCCAGCGCCTTCGCTGCCGCGATCGACAAGGGCTACGCCATCGAGTGCGATGTGCAGCTCAGCCGCGATGGCATCCCGATGATCTTCCACGACGACGATCTCGATCGCCTGACCGGCGTCACGGGCCCGGTCGGCGCGAGGACCATGGCGGAGCTCGCAAGCTACAAGCTGCTCGACAGCGCGGCAGGCGATACGCCGCAGCGATTCAGCGAATTTCTCGCCCAGATTGCCGGTCGCGTCCTGCTGCAGATCGAACTCAAACAGCAGCCGGATCAAGCTGCTACCGAGGTTCTGGCGCAGACTGTGATGGATGCGCTCAAGTCCTATCGCGGCCCGGTGACGATCGAGTCTTTCGATCCGAAGCTGCTGGTCGAGGTGCGCAAGCGCGGTGGCACCATGCCGCTGGGTATCGTCACCTACGGCTATGACGAGCCGGAATGGGACCAGCACCTGTCGGGCGGCGTGAAGTTCGTGCTGCGCAACATGCTGCACTACCCCATGACCCGGTTCGACTTCATCTCCTGCCGCGACAAGTCGCTGGACCTGAGCGCAGTTAAGTTCTTCCGCGCGCTCGGCATTCCGGTGACCGCCTGGACCATCAAGACGCCGGCCGCAGCGCTCGCTGTCATCGGCAGGGCCGACCAGATCGTATTCGAGGGTTTCGAACCACCAAGTGCCTGACCAGCCGCTCAGCGCCCGGACCGTCTCGTCCATCGCCGAAATCCCGGCGGAGGTGTGGAACGCTCTGGCCCCGAACCACGCCGGCATTGTCGATAACCCATTCCTCGACCACGCCTTTTTTCTCGCCGCCGAGCAGTCCGGATCGGCCACGCACCGGACCGGCTGGCAGCCGCAACACCTATTGCTCGAGGATGGGGCCGGCGACATCGTCGGCGCCATGCCGCTCTACCTGAAGTCGCACTCGCAAGGCGAGTACGTCTTCGACCATGGTTGGGCCGATGCGTTCCAGCGCGCCGGTGGCGACTACTACCCAAAGCTCCAGTGCGCCGTGCCCTTCACTCCGGTGACCGGGCCCCGCCTCCTGGCGCGTGAACCTGGAGTGCGGAGTGCCCTGCTCCGCGCCTCGGAAATGCTGGCGACGCAGAACAATGTCTCGTCGGTCCACGCCACCTTCGTGACCGAGGAAGAGGCAGATCTCGCCCGCGGTTCGGGCTGGCTGCTGCGCCACGACACCCAGTACCATTGGCACAACGAGGGATTCTCGAGCTTCGACGACTTCCTAGAAACCCTGTCCTCCCGTCACCGCAAGGTTACGCGTCGCGAACGTCGCGATGCACTAGAAGTCGACGGCCTCACCGTTCGCTGGCTCACCGGCGCCGACCTCACCGAAACTGTCTGGGACCAGTTCTTCGAGTTCTACCAGGATACCGGCAACCGCAAGTGGGGACGCCCCTATCTCAACCGCCGGTTTTTCTCCCTCCTGTCGGCTGCAATGGCCGAGCGCATCATACTCATGTTCGCCTATGACGGGGATAACCCGATTGCCGGGACGCTGAGCCTCGTCGGCCACGACCGGCTGTACGGCCGCTATTGGGGGGCGACCCGCCACGTGCCGTTCCTGCATTTCGAGCTCTGCTACTACCAGGCGATCGACTATGCGATCGCCCACAAGCTGACAGTGGTGGAAGCCGGGGCGCAGGGCGAACACAAGCTCGCCCGCGGCTATGCGCCGGCCACCACCCGCTCTGTCCACTGGATCGGCCATGCCGGCCTGCGCGAAGCAGTCGCCCGCTTCGTTGCTTCCGAACGTGCTTCGGTGGCGCGCGAGCAGGAGCAGCTGGAACGCTATACGCCCTTTAGACATGGGGAGCGGCCATAGCGGGTTATTGCGGATGGCGGATGGCTGTGCTTCCAGTCACTCGACTGGACGCGCACGGGTCGGGCGCAGTATTTTTACCGCCTCAGCAGGGCCACACTCCTCACTAGAAGGAGGGCCTCCGAGGCGGCGAACGGAGACGGTATGAGTAAGCGCATCGCGATTGCAGCGATCGGCACGATGGGTGACGTGCAGCCCTTTGCCGCGCTTGCGCTCGCTCTGAAGAAGCGTGGTCACTCGGTCGTCCTCTGCGCCACCAACGATTTCGAAAGCTACGTCACCGGGCTCGGCATCGAGTTCGCCACGCTCGGCAGCGACATCCAGGCGTTCCTGCGCCAGAGCCAGTTCGACCTGGTGATGCAGAAGAACTCGCTGCTCTATGCGCCAAAACTGCTGCGCGACGGCCAGAAGATCATGAAGGAAGCCTGCCGGCGCCTCTGGGCCACCGCCCAGAACGTCGATTGCATCGTCTTCCACCAGACCACCAATTTCGCCGTGGATGTCGCCGAGGCCCTCGATATTCCAGCCATCATGACGGCGTTCCAGCCGATCAATCCGACCGGCGAGTTCCCCTATTTCGGTTACGAGGGCACGACGCCCGAGCCGCTGTTCAACCGGATCAGCCTCGACCCGCTGTTCAACCGGCTGAGCTACGTCGTCCAGGCCGCGCACCAGAGCTACTACGATTTCCCGCGCGATCGCATGCGCGCCAAGCTCCTCGGCCTGCGCAGCCGCAAGCGCTCCGGCTTTGCCAAGAACGCCCGCGGCGAGCCGATCCCGGCGCTCCACGCCTATTCGCGGCTCATCTCTCCCCCGCCGGGCGACTGGCCGGAGACGACCACCGTTACCGGTTTCTGGCGGCTCGACGATACCTCGGGCTGGACACCCGATGCCGATTTCCGCCGCTTCCTCGATGCCGGCGACGCCCCGGTCTACCTTGGCTTTGGCTCGATGCCCTGGGGCGCAGCGCGCAACACCGAGATCGTCACCAAGGCCCTGCGCGACTGGGGCGGCCGCGCCGTGGTCGGCAAGGGCTGGGGCGGCATCAAGTCCGAGGACCTGCCCGACACGGTCTATTCGATCGACAAAGCCCCGCACACCAAGCTTTTCCCGCTGATGAAGGCCCTCGTCCACCACGGCGGCGCTGGCACGACCTATGCGGGCCTCTATGCCGGCCGGCCGACTTTTGTCGTTCCGCACTTCTTCGACCAGCCCTACTGGGGTCGTCGGGTGTACGAGCTTGGCTGCGGTCCGGCGCCGGTGAAACTGAGGAAGCTTACCCCCTCCATTCTCGCTTCGGCGCTCGATGAACTCTCGACGGATGCCTCCTTCGCCATCGCCGCGACCGAGATCCGTGACCGGCTGATGCTCGAGGACGGCACCGGGCTTGCAGCCGACATCGTCGAGGAAACGATCGAGACCTATCCGGGCAACTACGATGCCGAGCCGGAAATCATGGGAGCCGCTTCGTGACCGCGTACGATTCAGCAAACATCTTCGGCAAGATCATCCGGGGCGAGATTCCGGCACACAAGGTGTACGAGGACGCCGACGTGCTGGTGATGATGGACATTTTTCCCCAGTCCAAGGGCCATACGCTCGTCATTCCCAAGGCTCCTTCGCGTAACCTGTTCGATGCCGATCCGGCCGTGCTTGCCCGAACGATTGGCATTGTACAACGGGTCGCCAAGGCCGTGCATAAGTCGATGGGCGCCGACGGCATCCGCATCGCGCAGTTCAACGAAGCGCCGGCCGGCCAGTCGGTATTTCACCTGCATTTTCATGTCGTTCCGGCCTATGACGGAGTGCCCCCCAGCCGCCACGGCGAAGGTGGAAAGCCGGCCGATTCCGACGAACTCGCGGCCCAGGCCAAGGCCATCGCGGCGGCGCTCTAGCCGATGACACCGGCCCGGCACCTCGCGCTCGGCATGCTGCTCACGGCGGCGGTCGGGATGATCGATGCGGTCGGCTTCATCGAACTGGGCGGCTACTACACCTCGTTCATGAGCGGGAATACGACCCAGCTGGGTGCCGGGATCGCGGACGGGGTGCAGAGCCTGCTGCTACCGGCCGGGCTGGTCGTCCTGTTCGTGATCGGCAGCTTTCTCGGCAGCCTGATCACCGGCAGCACCGACAGGCGGCGAATGGTCGGGGTCCTGAGCCTCGTACTATTCGGACTGGCGCTGACTACCGCATTGAGTGCATTGGGTTTTCCGGCCGAGCAGGCAATGCTCGTGCTGGCCGCCTCGGCTGGCGCGCAGAACGCGATCCTGGTGCCCAAGGGGTCGGTGCGGCTGGGTACAACCTTCGTGACCGGCACACTGTTTGCCGTTGGGCAGGACCTGGCACGGGCGGTGCGCCGGGAGGCGCCGGGGTTAAGGTGGGCTCAGCACCTGCTGGTCTGGCTGGCACTGCTCGGCGGGGCGCTGCTGGGAGCCGTGGCGTACGGATGGTGGCACCTCTGGGCGCTGGCGGCGCCGGGGGCGATTTACCTGGTGTTCCTGGGATCGCTGGTTGCCCTCGATAGGTCACCGGGCCAGACCTAAGCCGGTCGCCAGGATGAACCAATCATTAACGACGGATGAACGGACAAAAAAAGAGGGCCAGGATTGCTCCCGGCCCTCGAAATATCCCTGCATGGGGAATGACTTAACTGGTCAGCTCTGCTCTTCGGCCGGCTTGTCCTCGGCCTTGGTGGCCTTGGCCTTCTTGGCCTTGGGACCGCTGATCGCCTTGGGCCGGGCCGGACGCGGCGGAACCGCGATCAGCTCGAGCTTGGCATCGGGGCCGACGCCGACCACGGCGACAGTGACCGAACCGCCGTTCTGCAGCTCGCCGAACAGCACCTGGTCGGCCAGCGGCTTCTTCACGTGCTCTTGTATCACACGTCCGAGCGGACGGGCGCCCATGCGCTCGTCGTAACCGCGGACAGCGAGCCACTCGGCAGCTTCCGGCGTCAGCTCGATGGTCACGCCACGCTCGGCCAGCTGGCCTTCGAGCTGCAGCACGAACTTCTCGACCACGCGACGAACGACCGCCGGCGGCAGCGGGCCAAACGAGATGATGGCGTCGAGGCGGTTGCGGAACTCCGGCGTGAACATCCGGTTGATCGCTTCCTCGTCGTCACCCTGCTCGCGCTTGCGCCCGAACCCGATCGGCGACTTCTGCAGCTCCATGGCGCCGACATTCGACGTCATGATCAGGATCACGTTGCGGAAGTCGACCGACTTGCCGTTGTGATCGGTGAGCTTGCCGTGGTCCATCACCTGCAACAGGATGTTGAACAGGTCCGGATGCGCCTTCTCGACTTCGTCGAGCAGCACCACCGAGTGCGGGTGCTGGTCGACGCCGTCGGTGAGCAGCCCACCCTGGTCGAAGCCGACATAGCCCGGAGGGGCGCCGATCAGCCGCGAAACGGTGTGACGCTCCATATACTCCGACATGTCGAAGCGCAGGAGCTCGACGCCCAGCGTATCCGCCAGTTGCTTCGCCACCTCGGTCTTGCCGACACCGGTCGGGCCGGTGAACAGGTACGAGCCGATCGGCTTTTCCGGTTCGCGCAGGCCTGCCCGGGCGAGCTTGATCGCCGAGGACAGGGCCGTGATCGCCGCATCCTGGCCGAACACCACCGTCTTCAGGTTGCTCTCGAGGTTGGAGAGCAGCTCTGCGTCGGACTTGGACACCGACTTGGGCGGGATGCGGGCCATCGTCGCGATGGTCTGCTCGATATCCGCAACGTCGATGATCGTCTTGCGGTTCTCGGCCGTGAGCAGCATCTGGCTGGCCCCGGTCTCGTCGATCACGTCGATCGCCTTGTCCGGGAGCTTGCGGTCGTTGATGTAGCGCGCGCTGAGCTCCACCGCGGCCTTGAGGGCATCATCGGTGTACTTGAGCTTGTGGTAATCCTCGAAATACGGGCGCAGTCCCTTCACGATCTCGATCGCGTCCGGGATGGTCGGCTCGTTGACGTCGATCTTCTGGAAGCGACGGACGAGCGCCCGGTCCTTCTCGAAGAACTGGCGGTATTCCTTGAACGTGGTCGAGCCAATGCAACGGATCGCGCCCGAAGCAAGAGCCGGCTTCAGCAGGTTGCTGGCATCGAGCGCGCCGCCCGAAGTCGCACCGGCGCCGATGACCGTGTGGATCTCGTCGATGAACAGGATCGCGTCCGGGTGCTTCTCGAGCTCCTTCATGACGGCCTTGAGCCGCTCTTCGAAGTCGCCGCGGTAGCGGGTGCCAGCCAGGAGTGAACCCATGTCGAGCGAATAGATCGTCGACTCGCGCAGCACCTCGGGCACTTCGCCCTCGACGATCTTGCGGGCGAGCCCCTCGGCGATGGCGGTCTTGCCCACGCCCGCGTCACCGACATAGAGCGGATTGTTCTTGGAGCGGCGGCACAGGATCTGGATGGTCCGGCGAAGCTCGCTGTCGCGGCCGATCAGCGGGTCGATCTTGCCGGCGCGAGCCTTCTCGTTGAGGTTCACGCAGAAATCAGCCAGCGCAGAACTCTGGCCATTGCCGGAGCGCTCGCCTTCCTCGTTCTGGTTTCCGCCGGATGGACCGCCTTCGGCACCGCGCACGCGGCGTTCCTCGCTCGGGCCGGACTTGGTGATGCCGTGCGAGATGAAGTTGACCGCATCGAGCCGGGTCATGTCCTGCTGCTCGAGGAAATAGGCGGCGTGGCTCTCGCGCTCGGCGAAGATCGCGACGAGGACATTGGCGCCCGTGACCTCTTCCTTGCCCGAAGACTGGACGTGGATGACGGCACGCTGGATGACGCGCTGGAAGGCCGCGGTCGGCCGCGCGTCCTGCCCGTTGGGGACGACGAGGCTGTCGAGCTCTTCGTTGATGAAGTCCTCGAGATCGGACTTGAGCGCCTCGATGTCGACATCGCAGCCGTTCAGCACCGCGATGGTGTCGCGGTCGTCGGTCAGGGCCAGCAACAGGTGCTCCAGCGTGGCGAACTCGTGGGCACGCTCGCGCGCCAGGTTCATCGCCTGATGGAGGGCCTTCTCAAGTCCGCGGGAAAAAGAGGGCATATGTCGGTTCCTATTGCTTTTCCATCACGCACTGCAGCGGATGCTGGTTCTTGCGTGCCGCGTCCATGACCCTGGTGACCTTGGTCTCGGCCACTTCGAACGGATAGATGCCGCACTCCCCCACGCCGGTATTGTGGACGTGGAGCATGATGCGCATGGCGTCTTCCCGGGTCTTGTTGAACACGTCCTGCAGGACCAGGACGACGAACTCCATCGGTGTGTAGTCGTCATTGAGCAGCAGCACCCGGTAGAGGCTGGGGCGTTTGCTCTTCGTCCGCGGCTTGGTGATGGTCGCTGTGTCTTGCTTGCTTCCCCCGCTCCCACGCCGATCGCCGCCATCGTCATCCGCGCTCAGGTGCGGAATGCCCGAAGTGCCCGCAAGCGGAGCGCCCTGGCTGATGTCGGCACACATGGCTCGGTGTTGGAGGAGGTCGTTTCGAAGCAGCATGGTGAGGCCATTATGTAGGCGAACCCGCCCGCTTGTTAAGTGGCCACGTACCTAAACTTTGGGGCAGGTAAGCCTGCTGCCCGACCGCTCACAAATGCGTCGTATTTTACGAAAAGGTAAGGCGCACCGGCCTAATCTTCCCGCCAACAGGGAGACTGCCGGGCCCGGGTTTGGGGAGGCGCGGCAAAGCTTCTGAAGGCGTTGCGTACGGGCTGTTCGCCCGATCAAGTAGTTGGAGTACCGGGTGCTTTTTCAGAAGCATTTTTCCCATTTGGCGGGGCGCGCATGGCGCATCATCGCTGCGACCCTCGTCGCGGCAGCCCTCGTTTTCCCCACGATCTCGGCGGCCGAGGCCGCCTCGGTTCCCCGCAAGTATGCCGGTATCGTGATCGACGCCAAATCCGGCAAGGTGCTCTACGAGAGCTCGGCCGACGCCGCGCGCTACCCGGCATCCGTCACCAAGGTGATGACGCTCTACATCCTGTTCCAGGAGCTGTCGGCCGGTAACATTACATTGAACACCAAGTTCAAGGTGTCGAAATACGCCGCCGCGGCCGTCCCCACCAAGCTCGGTCTCAAGGCCGGCTCGACCATTACCGTCGAGAACGCCATCAAGGCGCTGGTGACGATTTCGGCCAACGACATCGCCCGCGTCATCGCCGAGAACATCTCCGGCTCCGAGAGCGCCTTCGCCAAGCGCATGACAGCCACGGCCCATGCCCTGGGCATGGAGCACACGACCTACCGCAACGCCTCGGGCCTGCCCGATAGCGGTCAGGTGACCACGGTGCGCGACCAGGCCATCCTCGGCATCGCCGTCTACCAGCACTTCCCGGACTATTACGAGTATTTCCAGACCAAGAGCTTCAGCTACGGCAAGCGGACCTACGGCAACCACAACCGGCTGCTGGGCTCGAACGGCGTGGATGGCATCAAGACCGGCTACATCAATGCCTCGGGTTTCAACCTGCTGACGGCAGCACGCCTCAACGGCCGCCACATCGTGGTCGCCGGCTTCGGCTTCGACAGCTCGGGCGCCCGCGACGCCAAGGTGCGCGAACTGGTCAAGACCTACCTGCCCAAGGGCCGCTCGGGTGGCTATCTCGACGTCGCGATGATCCCGGTTCCGGGCCGCAAGGGCGCGACCGTGATGGTCGCTTCCACCGATCCCGTGCCGGTCATGCCTGCGCCCTACCCCTCGTTCCGCATGAACGGGATTGCGGTCGCGGCCAGCACCGAGATGCAGACCGAGGCAACTCAGCTCCCCGACGACATCACGGTTGCTTCGATCGACAACTCCGCGCCGACCCCGGCCGCGCGTCCCGCCGATCTCGGTTTCGACCCGGCGGTCCAGGCGGCGACGACGCTAGCCGGTAGCCCCACCACGGCGAGCATGGGCGGCGACGACCGTCCGCTCGACGTGATCGGCGCCTGGCTCAGCGACACGTTCTCGCTCGGTGCAGCTCCGGCTCCCCTTGGCCAGACCGCCCCGTCCGCCCCGCTCCCCCCTGTCGGCATCGGTGAGCAGGGTGAGCCGATCGACCTCATGACCTCGGGCGGCATCGGCGATACCGAACCCGATATCATTGAAAACCAGACCATGCCGGCCCCGATTGCCGTGGCCGAAGCCGCACCGGTCGCCGAAGAGGCGCCTGTCAGCGGCTGGGTCGTGCAGCTTGGTGCTGCTCCGTCCGAGAGCGGCGCCAATTCGCTGCTCACGGATGCCTCGTCCAGGCTGGCCTCGCTCGGGGGCTTCCGCCCATATGTCGAGCGCTTCGAAAAGAACGGCCAGATCTTCTATCGCGCCCGCTACAGCGGGTTCGGTGACCGCGATGACGCGGCCGGTGTCTGCAACCAACTGAAGAAAGCCAAGATGAGCTGCCTCGCGATGCAGTCGTAAGCATCGAAGAGGAAGCCGCCCAGGGAAGCGAGTTTGTGGCCTGTGTTTGGAGTAGCCCAAATGAGCGAAACGTCCAGTCTTTCCGAGTTGGCCCGCTTTGTCGGCCGCTCGGCTCTCGCCGCCGAGGACTTTGCCGAGCACCGGCAGGCGGTCAATGCGATGGTGGTCCGGCTCAACCCGAACCTCAAGCGCCGCAATGTCGGTGACCTGCTTGCCGTGGTGCTGGCGCTGAGCGCGCGCACCCGCCGCATGCTCATGCCGCATGTCGAGATCGATCTCGACGTGTTCGGTCCCGATGGCGGGCGCGCCGTGAGGGTGACGCTGCCACGTCGGGCGGCCTAGCGTCGTTGTTGAACTGAGCGTGGGGCCACCCCCACCCACCCGCTATGCGGGTCCCCCCTCCCCACAAGGGGGAGGGAGTGACGACTGCAACGACCAGTCGTTGAGCTTCTACTCGCCGGCCATGTGCTCGAAGGCCTGGGGCTCGATGGCGCTTGCCGCCAGGGCCTTTTCTCCCTCGATCCTGGCTTTCGCACGCTCGCTGACCGGCAGCTTCAGCGCTTCGACCAACGCCCGGTATTCCTGCCGGGCACTGAGGTGCGACATCGACGGCAAGCCGCCGAGCATTTCCTCGTCGAGCGGATCGAACACGGTCATTCCGGTCGGGAACAGCGAGCGGAAGATGACGCGCTCGGCGATCCCGTCGGCCACGCGGCAGCCGAGCCGGACGGCGATCTTCTCGATCGCCCCCTGCACCACCTTGGTGCTGCGCGAGGGCAGCATCGAGATGCGGTTCCGGACGATCACCCAGTCGATGGTGCGTCCGTCGATGGACAGCCGCTCCGTGCGCGCCCGCTGCACCAGCCGGGCATAGTGGCTCATCTCGCGCGGATCGCCCGTAACCGGGTCGACATGCGCCATGACGTCGAGATCGATGATCGAGTCGTTGAGCGGG
>JAESFU010000299.1_pt1 | contig 42030 bp, 41 predicted proteins | sample 9269461 | NCBI WGS metagenome assembly JAESFU01 (sample SAMN14502556, study PRJNA617107) | algae metagenome | isolation source: Stenomitos rutilans HA7619-LM2 and co-occurring heterotrophs from cave walls | place: USA: Waikapalae cave, Hawaii | collected 2009-07-28
ACTCCCAGTTAGTCCTGTGGTAGGCAGACTATGCAGTGCGTACTGGGGGGTGCATTTGCCAATACCGTCGTTTGACGCTCGCGGGTTGCTTCCGCCTTTTGCAGGAAGCGACCCGACGACACCAGATCGTTCGCCGTACATTGCGACTATCATCGAGTTTGCCGCAACGTTCGGCACGACTGCCCATCGCAAGTCGCTTATTCGGAACCTAATAAATTATCGGAGTCTAATCGACGGCGACGGTTACGTTTCTGGATATCAAATGCTGGACGGCAGTTTTCTTGAGAACGTCGAACTCACTGAATCGCGCGACCCGGGAGACATTGATGTATTTAGTCTCCTTGCGATACCGCCGATCTATAGTGACAAGGCACTGTGGGTGTCTAAGGGACTGCCATTCTGGCGGTCTGAGATTGCGGACCAGGCGAAAAACAAGGCCCGCTTCAAACTCGACACCTACGCCCTATCTTTGCCGCTTACGAATGTTAGCTCGTTGCGAGCCTTGATGTACTGGCACGGACTCTTTGGCCACCAGCGAGTGACCTTCGCGTGGAAGGGATTTGTAATGGTGCCGTTGGATAGAGTTGCAGACGCAACGGCTTTAGGAGCCCTATGATGCCCCTTCGGCTCTCCAAAGATGATCTCGAAGAGCAGGTCAGGTACGCCGAGGCTCAGCTTCGAAGCGCTGATGACGATGAATGGGGCACAACAAGAATCCTGTGGGAGAACCGGGTCGCCTCTTTGCGACAGCAATTGGCGTCGCTGTTAGGGCCCGTTAATGCCGAGGCATCTGTCGCCTTAATCTTTCACGGCGCACCGGTCATCGGAGAGCGAGAAATCAAACTGGACTTCGCGACTGACGTTCTCAGCGCGTACCAGAAGATTGTCGCACTAGCACTCGCCGCGCAAACCGACGAAGTCGAGCAACGGGGCCCGGTGCGCCGGTCCAATCGTTCGAGGTTGTACATCCGCGACCTGCTGCGAGGCTCCGTTGGTTTCCTGCTTGAAGAGGAACCATCAGAGCAAGTGCCGATGCTGCCGACAGCTTTGAAACTAGCGGTGCAGTCCAGTTCGAGTCTGTTGCAGTCGCTAGGTTCCGTTGATCTGGTCGACTTCGAAAGTGTCGTAGACACAACGCAGGGTAGGCTGTTGGCGGCTGTGCACAAATTTTCCGTGCTTCTCCGATCTGCAGAGGCGACCGCAGAAATCGTGGACGACGACAGTCGAGTAAATCTTGACCGAAACGCGGTTGACCTCATTTCTAGTCGACTCGATGGCGTCCGAATTGAAGAGGACCCGTCGACTATTCGTGGCGTGCTGCTCGGTGTTCTCCCAGCATCTCATCAATTCGAGATTCAGGATGCGATCAGCAACGATACGGTCAAGGGCTCAATCTCTGATGAATTGGCGGAGCGGTACCGTGCAACGACGGACATTAGGGACCTGACCCTTACCGTAGTCCGCGCTCAGATCGTCACCGTACGCACGTTTAGGCGCGGCGAACTTGTAAGAGAGCAGATCGTTCTAGAGGATGTTGTGAGGGAAGCAGACGAGGGCTCGGGTCTGTTGATTCCGTAGCCTCGGCGACCAACCGGCAACCCTCCCCGATACCGCACGTTCCTCCTGCTCCAACAACCCCCAACAACGGAGCAGTCCCATGTCCAACCTTTCCGGCATTCGCGAGCATATGAAGGTCATCGGCGCCGATGGGGTGCGGGTGGGGACGGTCGATCGGGTCGAGGGCGGCCGCATCAAGCTGACACGCGATGAGGTGGGGAGCCACGAAGGCCACCACCACTATGTCCCCGGCATCCTCGTCGCCGCCGTCGAAGGCGACACCGTCCGCCTCTCCGCCGACGCCTCCAACGCCGAACTGTTCGAGGAAGAAGCCGATGGCAGGACGCGGCATTGATGGTGCAGTCGGGCACCTCCCCCTTGACGGGGGAGGCAAGCAAAGCTTGTGAGCGTTAGCGAACTAGCGGCGCTCGGAGGGGGTGCGCAGCGCGCTCGGAGCCATCGGTAACGCCGAATGCTCCGAGCACTCGGCACCCCCCACCCCAACCCTCCCCGCAAGGGGGAGGGTGCCCATCGAGCTTCCGGCCAAAGCGATGTAATCCGAGACCCTTCCGCTGTCCGTGTGGGCCGAGACACCTCATGATGGGCCCCGGCCTTCGCCGGGGTGACGCCGTGAGGGTGGCGGCATCGCGGACAGACAACCAAGGCGACAGGCCCATGACCCAACACATCCTCTTCATCCACGGCGCAGGCGAGGGCTCGTGGGTGGCTGATGCGAAGCTCGCCGACAGCCTGCGGAAGGCGCTCGGGCCGGGCTTTGCCGTCCATAACCCAGAGATGCCCGACGAGGACAATCCGGACCTTGGCACCTGGCTCCGCTTCATCGCTGCTGAGCTGAAAAAGCTGGGCGATGGCGCGCTGCTCGTCGGCCATTCCTTCGGCGGCTCGGTGATCGCACGCGCGCTCTGCGACGATATCGGCACGAGACCCGGCGGCGTGTTCCTCGTCTCCGCCCCGTTCTGGGGCGCCGACGCGGATTGGGACCTGCCGGCCGCCACCTTGCCCGCCGATGCCGCGAGCCGCTTCCCTGAGGGCGTCCCGGTTTTTCTCTATCACGGCACCGCCGATGAGATCGTTCCGGTCGCCCACCTCGATCATTTCGCCCGCGCCCTGCCGCAGGCCAAAGCCCGGCGCCTGCCGGGCCGCAACCACCAGCTCGACGACGACCTCAGCGAAGTTGCGGGCGATATCCGGGCGCTGGGTTAGCCGGTGCTCGCCGGACGGCGAGCGTCCCGCGGGAACCAACCGCGCTCGCTTGCCATTTCCAGCCATCGTGACAGTCTCGAATGGGTCGGGACATTTTGGGAGGCGTGAATGGCATTCGACGGGGTAGGTTGGCTGGCGGCGATCATCATCGGCGGGATCGCCGGCTGGCTCGCCGGGCGGTTCATGGGCAACTCGTCCGGCGTGGTGATGAACATCATCCTGGGCGTGGTCGGGGCGATCGTGGCGAGCTTCCTGCTCGGCATTCTCGGCATTTCGTTCGGTGGCTGGTTCGGCTACCTGATCGCCGGCGTCATCGGCGCCTGCATATTGATCGCCATCGGCCGCGCCATAAGGCGGTGAACGGCGTCAGTTTCGGACTTTCGTACCCACCGGGTCATCCCCGCGAAAGCGGGGACCTCGGTCTTCTTGCCGCTCGCTCCGCAAACAGAGGTTCCCGCTTTCGCGGGGATGACTCCGTGGCTGGAGCGGGCAGCGGGCCTCACCCGAACTTCAGGTAGTCCTCACGCACCGGGGCGAAGGCATCCATGATGTCGCATGCCGTGATGGCGCGGCCCGAATGCACGGCGCCGGGTGGGATGGCGGCGACGTCGCCGGCCTGCAGCCGCCGCGTCACGCCTGAAACCACGATCTCGAACTCGCCGGCATAGACATGCGCCACCTGCTCATGCGGGTGGCTATGCTCCGGCAACGGCGCCCCGGCCTCGATGCGCCAGCGCACGAAACTCATCCGCTCCGAGTGGATGAAGCGCCCGTGAAACCCGGGAAACACCTCGTGCTCGGTCAGGCCATCCCAGTTCTGCGCCATGTTGTCCTCCTGCCGCCCGACTGTGGCAAGCGGTGGGGGAGGTGACAAGATTTGCTTGGCGAGGGCGCGTCGTTGCCCTCCTCCACCGGCTGTCACCCCTGCGCAGGCAGGGGGCCAGCTCAAAGCCTGCGCCAGTGGCGACATGGATCCCTGCCTTCGCAGGGATGACAATCGAGGCTGGAGCGGCCCTCTCAGCGTCCCTTGGGCTTAGGCCGCCCCCAGCCGCCCGTCGCGCACCCCGATCCGCTGCGCGTCATCGCTCAGCGCTTCGAACATCATCGGGTCCGTACCGGTCATGAAGCACTGCGTGCCCAGCGCATCGAGCGCGGCGAATAGGGCGGCGCGGCGGCCGGGGTCGAGATGGGCGGCGATCTCGTCCAGCAGCAGGAAGGGCGCGATGCCGGTGGCGCGCTTGGTGAGCCGCGCATGCGCGAGGATCAGCCCGATCAGCAGTGCCTTCTGCTCGCCCGTCGAGCCGAGCGCCGCCGGCATGTCCTTTTGCGCATGCCGCACCTCGAGATCGACCCGGTGCGGGCCGATGAGCGTACGGCCAGCGGCGCGATCCTGCGCCCGCGAGGCGGCCCAGGTGTCACGCAGCTCCGCCTCGAGCCCGGACGCGCTCTGCGCCTCGTGCCGATCGGCGAACAGCGGGGTCAGCGCCAGCAGCGCGGCCGGAAAGCTCCCGTCCGCCACACCGGCGCTGCTCAGCGCCTGGAGGTCGGCGAGGCTGTCGGTGCGGGAAAAGTGCAGCGCGGCGCCGGCCGCCGCCATCTGCGCCTCGACCGCGTCGATCCACAGTGGATCGGCATTCTCCTCGAGCAGCCGGTTGCGTTGCCGCATGGCCTTTTCGAAATCACTGACCGCCGCGGTGTGCCCGGGGATCAGCACCGTCACCAACCGATCGAGGAAGCGGCGCCGATCGCCGGCCGGGCCGGTGAACAGCCCATCCATGGCCGGCGTGAGCCAGAGGACGCGCAGATACGCGCTCATTTCCTCGATGTTGCGGGCATTCGCCCCGTTGATCCGCACCCGCCTGCCGCCATCGGGCGCCGCGCCCGTGCCGATATCGGCCGGCCCCTCGGGCGTTTCGACCGTGGCGGCAACGGCCCACATGCCGTCGGACCCCTGCGCCGCCACGTCCTCGAAGGCGGCGCCGCGCAGTCCGCGGCCGGGCGACAGCAGCGAGATCGCTTCGAGGAGGTTGGTCTTCCCCGCCCCGTTCGGCCCCACCAGCACCACATGCCGCCCATCGAGATCGAGGGCGGCCTGGGCATAGTTGCGGAACTGGCTAAGCCGCAACCGGGTGATGGAACGGGAGGGATGCATGCCTTCCCTTTAGGCGAGAGTCGCGGTGGCGACTACACCCGCATCGGCATCAGCACGTAGAGCGCCTTGGCCTCGCCGTCCTCTTTCACCAGCGTGGGCGAGCCCGCGTCGTTGAACAGGAACACTGCGTTGTCCGAGCGGATCTGGCCGATGATGTCGAGGAGGTAGCGCGCGTTGAAGCCGATCTCGAAGCTTTCGGGCTCGAACTCCACCGCCAGCTCCTCGCTCGCCGTGCCGTGGTCGGGGTTGGTGACGCTGAGCTCAAGCTGGCCCTCGCGCATCGCGAGCTTCACGGCCTTGCCGCCGCGATCCGACGCGATGGTCGAGACGCGGTCGACGGCTACGGCGAAGGACGCCTTGTCGACATTCATCTGCTTGTCGTTGTTCTTGGGCGTCACCCGGTCGTAATCCGGGAAAGTGCCTTCAATGAGCTTCGAAAGCAGCACCACGCCGCCCAGGCTGAAGCGGATCTTGGTGTCCGAGATCTCCACCGCCACGTCGCCATCGGCGCCGTCGAGCAGTTTCTGCACTTCCGACACGGTCTTTTTCGGCACGATGATGCCCGGCATGCCCTTGGCGCCCGCCGGCGCATCGGTCTCGGCGCGCGCCATGCGGTGCCCGTCGGTGGCAACGGCGCGCAGGGTCGACGCGCCATTGATGTCGAGCACGTGGATGTAGATGCCGTTCAGGTAGTAGCGCGTCTCCTCGTTGGAGATGGCGAACTGGGTGCGCTCGATCAGCTCGCGCAGGGCCGCGGCGGGCATCGAGAAAGAATGGGTGAAGCTGCCGGACTTGAGGTCCGGAAAACTGTCGGGCGACAGGCACGCGAGATGGAAGCGCGAACGACCAGAGGTGACGAGCAGCTGCTCGGTCCCCTCGTTCTCGAGCTTCACTTCGGCCCCGTCGGCGAGCTTGCGCACGATCTCGTAAAGCGTGTGCGCCGGCACCGTGGTCGAGCCCGCCTGGCCCACCATGGCCGGCACGCTCTCGGTCACCTCTATATCGAGGTCGGTGGCCCGCAGGGCAAGCGCCCCGTCGGCCGCCTTCAGCAGCACGTTGGCGAGGATCGGGTAGGTGTTGCGGCGTTCCACCACGCGGTGGACGTGGCTCAACGACCTCAGCAGATGGTTGCGCTCAAGCGTGACTTTCATAAACCCAAAACCCCTGCGGCGAACGGCCGAAACCCCGGCGAAACCGGGCTGCGACATTTGCAAGCGATCAAGCAAAAGGCAAGGGCGCGACCTGCCGCAGCCCGGGATTTGCTTGGAAAAATCGGGATTGGCTTAATGCCGGTCACGCCCGTTCAGCGCCTCGGCCACCGCATCGAGCCGGCGCTCGGCCTCCTCGGCATCGAGGCGCGACAACAACTCATGCCAGGCCCGGTCGGGCGGCACGATTGCGGCATCCGGCTTCGCCCTGAAGTCGAGCCGCCTGAGGCTTTTGCCGAGCCGCAGCAACAGGCGCGGCTTTCGTCCACTGGCACGCAACGCAACTACTCACATCGAGGCCCTACTGGGCCGGGTACGACCCGGGCGGGGTTGCCGCCCGGGATGGTCGGCTTATTCTTCGAGCATCCGCTTCAGCAGCTCGATCTCCTGGGCCAGCTCGCCATCGTCCTTGATCATCTGTTCGACCTTGCGGACCGAATGAAGGACCGTCGTGTGGTCACGACCGCCAAATCTCCGGCCGATCTCGGGCAGCGAGCGCGAGGTGAGCGACTTGGCCAGGTACATGGCGATCTGGCGCGGCCGCACCACATCACGCGAGCGGCGCGACGAGAGCAGGTCGTTGCGCGGCACCTTGTAGTGGCGCGACACGATCCTGAGGATGTCCTCGATCCGCACCCGGCGTGCATCGCGCTGGCGCACGAGGTCGGCGAGCGTGCGCTCGGCCAGTGCAACCGTGATCGGCTCCTTGGTCAGTTGGTTGGCGGCCAGCAGCCGGTTCACCGCGCCGTCGAGATCGCGGCCATGGCTCACCACTACGCGGGCCACATAGTCGAGCACCGGGGCAGGGAAGTGCGCATCGGCAAAGCGCAGCCCTGCCTGCTCGGCGCGGCGGGTGACGATGGCGCGACGCAGGTCGAGATCGAACGGATTGATCGGCACGACCAGCCCGCCCGAGAGGCGCGAGCGCACGCGCTCATCCAGCATTTCGAGATCGCGCGGCGCACTGTCGCCGGCAACGACGACCTGCTTGGCGCCGGTCAGGAGCGTGCCGAGCGTGTGGCCGAATTCGGTCGCCGACTTGCCCTGCAGGAACTGCATGTCGTCGATCAGCAGCAGGTCCACCCGGCGCAGCCACTCCTTGAACTGCAGCGCCGACTGCCGCTGCACGGCAGTGATGAAGTGGTACATGAAGTGGTCGGCAGTCAGGTAGACGATGTTCTTGCCGGGATCGGCAGCACCGGCCGCCCAGGCGATGGCGTTGAGCAGGTGCGATTTGCCCAGCCCCACGCTCGAATGGATATAGACCGGGTTGAAGCTCACCGTGTTGTTCAGCACGGCATTGGCAACCTGGCGCGCCACCTGCAGGGCCATTTCATTGGCCGAGCCGGCAACGAAGCTGTCGAACGTCATCTTGGGGTCGAGCGCCGAACCCGAGAGCGCATCGCCGCTGCGGGTCGCCGGGGTTGTCGGCTGCGCGTCGCGGGAAGGCGTGCGGTGTACGAGCGGCGTGGCGGCCTGCTCCACCGGGGTTGGCTCGGGCGCCGGCTCGCTCTGGCTGAGGCGAGGACGAGCCTGGCCGTTCACGCGAACCGTGAAGTGCAGCCGCGTCAGCTCGCTCACTTCGGCGCGGAAGGCATCCAGGATCTTCTCGGCATAGTTCGACTGCACCCACGAGCACAGGAATCGGGTCGGCACGCTGAGATGCGCGAGATCGTCGACGATTTCTTCGAGCTCGAGACGGGCGAACCAGGAATTGAACACATCCTCGCCGACGGCTGCCTTGAGGCGGGCCCGAACGCGCTGGAACAGCTCATTGGTGCCCATCGGCTGGCCATCCTTGCCCGTCATCGTCACTCCCCCCTCAGCGCCTTGCTCCTTAGTGTTCTTGATACCCCAGTCGGCACGACTCGCCGCCGCGTTCATCGCCATCGTGTTGCAACCCCAAAATCTGTTATCTGCCACACCCATTTTTGGACGTGGCTCCGCCAACCTGCCGACCCGGAAACCGGGCAAGCCTTTCCCGTCCGCGAACTGCGCCGCGGTTCAGTCTATGCAACTATTTCACTTGGCCCGGGCGGCCGATCGCCCCCGGTTACTGTAATGATCTCGCGTCCTGCGCGAGACTGACGCTAATGCTTACCAATCCACGTCACGCACGGGATCGAAATTGTTTCAGGCTGAATTCTAAACCGCCCTTCAGCCATCATCTCAATCCGTTCATGCACGTACACTATACTGGCTCTTTTCTCGGTTCTGGCGCCGTTTCCCCGAGCCATTGGATGTATCTTAGTGGCGGGATTTTTTCCAATCAACGGGGGTTTTTTGCCGTTTGGGGGTTGACTCGACCCGAGGGCAAAAACCTTTCCGAGGTGTTAACTCCCGCCCCTCCGGCAACACCATGTGACTCCACGTGGAATCGCCATTTCGTGAGCTAACCACTGGCTTATCAAATTGTGGCAGTGACCCTCCGATTGTGACATTTCATTTCAAATCTAGGCATGAAATTTCGATGACAGTCGCCCGCAAAGCCCCGGAAATGCTGGGGTTTGCAGATGGGATAACTCTGCAACGGAACTGTCGCAAAGTCGCCACACTCGGCAATACCAATGTATTACCACCGGTTTGGCGGCAGCAGAAACGAACAAGGCTCCCGCTACGGGAGCCTTGTACCAAATTGGGTCAGTTCAGGCGAGTGGAATTAGGCCTGCAGGGCCTTCACGCGGCTGTTGAGGCGGCTCACCTTGCGGGCCGCGACATTGGCGTGGACGATGCCCTTCTGAGCAGCGCGGACGATCTCCGGCTCGGCAGCCTTGAGGGCCTCGAGAGCGATCTTGTGATCGCCGGCAGTGATGGCTTCCTCGACCTTGCGAACATAGGTGCGCATGCGCGAGCGGCGCGACTTGTTGACCGCGGTGCGGGCTTCGATCTTGCGGGTGGCCTTCTTCGCCGACGTCGTATTGGCCATGAAATCCTCTTGGCGCTTCAACCCGCTGGTCCAGCCGAAGCCGCAAACCCAGGGGCGATGAAATGAAATCGGCGGCACCGAGCCGCCAAGTTGGGCGCTGTATAGTCGCGGTGGGCGGGCGCGTCAACCGGATTCAGGGCCGGATGGCAGGCATGCGCGAGCCAGCGACGACCCACGCCTAGTGCTGGCACACCGGGCAGAAGAATGTCGAGCGCCCAGACTGGACGATGCGCTTGATGGTGCCGCGACACCCGGGGGTAGGGCAGGGTTCGCCCTCGCGGTCATAGACGGCAAACCGGTGCTGGAAGTAACCCGAGGTGCCGTCGGCGGCGCGGAAGTCGCGCAGGGTCGACCCGCCGGCATCGATCGCCTCGATCAGCACGGTGCGCACGGCCTCGGCAAGGTCGTCGAGGCGCTTGGACGGCTTGCCGGACTTCAACACCAGCGTGCCCGCAGCGACGTCGGGCCGGATATGCGACCGGTGCAGCGCCTCGCTCACATATATATTGCCGAGCCCCGCCACGACGCCCTGGTCGAGCAGAGCCGCCTTCATCGGCGCCTTCTTGCCGTTGAAGCGCTCCGCCATCTCGGCCGCATTGAACGCGTTGCTGAGCGGTTCGGGCCCGAGCTCTGCCAGCCAGGGGCTCTGCTCCTCGTCCTCGAACAGGTCCATGAAGCCGAACCGACGCGCGTCATTATAGATGAGCTTCATGCTGCCGTGCTCGGGATGCGTCAGCTCGAGCACCATGTGGTCGTGCTTCCGGTCCTCGGTCGGCTCGTAGTAGCGCGAGGGTTCCTTGAACTTGAAATCCTCGAAGCGGTAGGTGCCGGTCATCCCCAGGTGGCTGAGCCAGGTCTTGCCCGAGCTCAGGCGGAACAGCAGGTATTTGGCCCGCCGTCCCGTGCTGGTGATGGTCTGGCCCTCGAGTGCGCTCTTGAAGCCTTCGGGAAACTCGAAGCGCAGGTCCTTGCGTTTCAGCGTCACCTTGTCGATGCGGGCTCCCGCCACATAGGGGTCGAGCCCGCGGCGCACGGTTTCCACTTCGGGCAGTTCTGGCATGGGTGGTCCTTTCGAAGGCGCACTATGTGGAGAGACAGCCTAACCGAAGCAAGTGTCACGCAATGTCAGGCTTTGCCGGCATTCAACCATGCGCCGGTTTGCGTCATGGTCAGGCTGGCGCCCATTGGTTATAACCCCGGCGATTTCCGGAGAGCTCCGATGAGCGACACCACCCATTTCGGCGAACAGACCGTCCCGCTCGAAGCCAAGCAGGGCATGGTCAACGACGTCTTCCACCGCGTCGCCGATCGCTACGACCTGATGAACGACCTGATGAGCGGTGGCGTGCACCGCCTCTGGAAGGACGCCATGGTCGCCCGGCTGGCGCCGCCGAAATCCGGCACGGTGCCCTACCGCGTGCTCGACATGGCCGGCGGTACCGGCGATATCGCCGAGCGCATCGTCAATGCCTCGGTCGGCTATGCCGAAGTCACCGTGTCCGACATCAATGCCGACATGCTGCGCGTCGGCGCTGAGCGGGCCAAGAGCTGGCGCTTCCCGGCGCAGGCGAAGTTCGTCGAGGCCAATGCGGAGGCGCTTCCCTTCGCCGACGAGAGCTACGACGCCTACACCATCGCTTTCGGCATCCGGAACGTGCCGCGTATCGAGCTGGCGCTGAAGGAAGCCTATCGCGTGCTGAAGCGCGGCGGGCGGCTGCTGGTGCTGGAATTCAGTCAGGTCGATGCCCCCGTGCTGGGCGAGGTCTACAAGCTGTTCAGCGACAACATGATCCCGCCCATCGGCCGCGCCATCACCGGCGACGCGCAGCCCTACCAGTATCTGGTGGAATCGATCCGCAAGTTCCCTAACCCGGAAAAGTTCAGCCGCATGATCGCCGATGCCGGGTTCAAGCGGGTGACCCACACCGCCTTCACCGGCAATATTGCCGCCCTCCACGCCGCCTGGAAGCTCTGACGCAAATGGGGCTCGGTGCCTATTTCCGCCTGATCCGGGCCGGCTACGTGCTGGCGCGCGAAGGCGCATTGTCGATCGCCGACAACGACGCCCTGCCGCCCGTGATGCAGGCCGGCGTCAAGGTCGGTCGCCTGTTCGAGCGCCGCGAGGTGAAGCGCACCGGCCGCGTCGAGCGCCTGACGCGCGCCCTCAACCGGCTCGGCCCGACCTACGTGAAGCTCGGCCAGACGCTTGCGACCCGCCCCGATATTGTCGGCGCGGAAGTCGCCGCCGACCTCTCGGTGTTGCAGGACTCGATGGAGCCCTTCGACCCAGCGCTGGTGCCCGCACTGTTGCAGGACGCGCTGGGCGACCGCGCCGCGGAACTCACGCAGATTTCACCGCCCGTCGCCGCCGCCTCGATCGCGCAGGTGCACCATGCGCTGACGCCGGACGGCACCAAGGTCGCGGTCAAGATCCTGCGCCCCGGAATCCGCCGCCGCTTCGCCGCCGATATCGAGAGCCAGTATGCCGGTGCCAAGCTGGCCGAAACCTTCGTGCCCAAGCTGCGCCGGCTGCGCCCCTACGATGTCGTGGCAACGCTCGGTCGCTCGGCCCGCATCGAGCTCGACCTGCGCATGGAAGCGGCCTCGATCTCGGAATTCTCCGACAACATCAAGGATGATACCGGCTTCGTCATCCCGCGCGTGATCTGGGACTACACCGCCGACACGGTGCTGACGACGACCTGGGTCGACGGCATTCCGATCCGCGACAACGCCGCGCTCGATGCCGCCGATGCCGACCGGAAACTGCTGGCGAGGAACCTGCTGCAGTCCTTCCTGCGACACACCATCCGCGACGGCCTGTTCCACGCCGACCTGCACCCGGGCAATCTCTTCGCCGACCCGGTGACGAATAACATTGTCGCCGTCGATTTCGGCATCATGGGTCGCATCGGCCGGCGCGAGAAGCGCTTCCTCGCCGAGATCCTCTATGGCTTCATAACCCGCGATTACCGCCTGATCGCCCAGCGCCATTTCGATATCGGCTACGTGCCGGCGCACCAGTCGGTCGACGAGTTCGCTCTCGCGCTCCGCGCCATTGGCGAACCGCAGCATGGCCGGCGCGTGTCCGATATCTCGATGGCCAAGGTGCTCGGCCAGTTGTTCGCGACGACCGAGCTGTTCGACATGCAGACCCGGCCGGAACTGATCCTGCTGCAGAAGTCGATGGTGCTGGTCGAGGGCGTGGCGCGTGCGCTCGATCCCGAGCTCGATATCTGGACCCTCTCCGAGCCGATCGTCGGCGACTGGGTGCGGCGCGAAGCCGGCCCGCTCGGCCGGCTCCAGGACCTAAAGGACCATTTCGATACCGCTGTCGCCACTCTCGGCCGCCTGCCGGCCATCGCCAGCAAGGCGGAGGCGGCGCTCGACGATTACGAGCGCGACAAGCGCTCGCCGGATCGGCGCTTCAACCGCTTCATGATCCTTGTCGGCTTCTGGGTCGGGCTCGCCGTGCTGCTGCTCGCAATCTGGCGGTTGCTGGGCCTTTAGAGGCCGTTCATCCCGGTTCATTGCCCGTTCATCATCCGGGCCATACCGAGGCGGCACGAGCTTGCAGCGCTTGGGACGCGACCCTAATGTCCGGGTCGGATTCGCGGCGGGCCGCACAGGGAGACTCCAATGACCTTCACCACCATCGCCCGGCTCGCGGGCGTGCTGCTGATTGGCGCCGGCCTTGCCGGCTGCATGGATGTGACCGCCGAAATGGAAGTCACCTCCGAAACCACCGGTAAAGCCACGACCGTCATGACCATCGGTGCCGATATCTATCCGATGATCAAGCAGGCCCAGGCCAGTGGCGAGGCCAGCTCCGACGACGCCTTCTGCAAGGAAGAGGGCGACGTGCTGGTCGAGAACGCAGATGGCAGCGCCACCTGCACCTCTGTCAAGGAAGGCACGCTCGAAGAGATCGTCTCGGCCGATGGCCCGAACGAGGACACCGTGTTCACCGTGGTAAGCCCGGGCGTCGTGCGCGTGGCGATGAAGACCGACGAGATGTCGTCCGACGTCACCGAAGGCCAGGACGAGCAGACCAAGCAGATGATGATCACCTATTTCGAGGGTCACAACGCGACCATCCGGATCAAGGGCAAGAAGATCGTCGAGACCAACATGACCCAGGTCGACGGCAACACCGCCGAAATGGTCATTCCCTTCGTCGACCTGCTCAACGGCACGGCCAACCTGCCGCCCGAGCTCTACGCCGTCGTCGACACGCGCTGACATGGTCGATCGGGTCACTGTCCAGTTCGTGTGGCTCGATCACGGGCGGGGGCTCGAGCCCCCGCGCCAGCAGACCGCGGGCGCGGCCGGAGTCGATCTCCTCGCCGCGCTTGCCACGTCCGACGTGCTGACCATTGCCCCCGCGGCTCGCGCACTGGTGCCGACCGGCATAAGCATTGCGCTTCCCGCCGGCTACGAGGCGCAGGTGCGCCCGCGCTCCGGCCTCGCCGCCAAGCACGGCGTGACCGTTCTCAATTCGCCCGGCACGATCGACGCCGACTATCGCGGTGAGATCAAGGTGATCCTGATCAACCACGGCGATGCCCCGTTCGAAATCCGGCGCGGCGACCGCATCGCGCAGATGGTGGTGGCGCCGGTCTCTTCCGTGACCTTCGACCTCAAGGAGGCGCTCGATGAAACGCTCCGTGGTGCAGGCGGCTTCGGCTCTACTGGCCGCTAGCCTAGCGGTGGCCCCCGCCTTCGCGGGCGATGCCGCCGCCATCGATCCGATCGGCTTTTCCGCCGATGGCCGCTATTTCGCCTACGAGGAATACGGCATCCAGGACGGCTCCGGCTTTCCCTATGCCTCGGTCTTCCTCGTCGACCTGATCGAGGACAAATGGGTCGGCACGCCTGTCCGCATTCGCCTCGACGACGAGACGGCGACGCTGGACGCCGCGCGACAGCAGGCGCTCGCTGACGCCGATACGATGCTGGACGATGCCGCACTCACCATGCCGGTGCAGGCCCTGTTCCTCAACGCGGACGGTGAAGTGGGCGCCGATGGCATGGCGGCGAATTTCGGCATGTTCGGCAACGGGCTCGACGAACCGCGCGATACCTTTACGTTGACGCTCGAGACTTTCGCCTCGACCACCACCGAGCCCTGCGCCAGCTACGGCATGGAGGATCCGGTCAAGGGCTTTGCGCTGACGCTGGGTGACGCCGCCGGCAATGCGGCCGAGATCTATCGTGATGCCGCCGTGCCCGCTTCGCGCGGCTGCGTTTCGGACTATCGCATCCATGCCGTGCTGAGCCCGTTCCCGCCGGGGATGAGCGCCTCGCCGCTGGTCGCGTTGATTTCAGTCTACAGCCTCGGTTTCGAGGGTCCGGATCGCCGCTTCGTGACGGTGCCGGTCGCCCCATGACCGCGCTCACGCCCGCCGAGATCAAGCGCTACTCCCGCCACATCGTGCTGCGCGGGGTGGGCGGCGAGGGCCAGCAGAAGCTGAAGGCCGCGCGCGTGCTGGTGGTCGGCGCCGGTGGGCTCGGCAGCCCGGTGATTGCCTATCTCGCTGCGGCCGGTGTCGGCACGCTGGGGGTTGTCGACCACGACACGGTTTCGATCTCGAACCTGCAGCGCCAGATGATCCATCAAAGCGCCGGTGTCGGGATATCCAAGGCGGAGAGCGCCGCTGCCTTCGTGGCGGCGCTCAACGAGCACGTGGACTTCGTGCCCCATATCGAGCGGGTGGGCGCCGACAATGTCGCTCGCCTGCTCGAAGGCTACGACTACGTGCTCGATGGCACCGACAATTTCGGCACCCGCGCTATCGTCGCCGATGCGGCACAGGTCGCGGGTATTCCGCTCGTTTCGGGCGCCGTGTCGATGTTCGATGGCCAGGTCACCGTGTTCATGCCCGGTGGAAGGACCTTCCGCGACCTGTACCCGGATACCCCCGACGAGGCCGACCTGCCGGCCTGCGAAGTGGTGGGTGTTCTTGGTGCCGTCACTGGTGTCATCGGCACGCTCATGGCGATGGAACTGATCAAGCTTGTCACCGGCGTGGGCGAGCCTCTGGTCGGTCGCCTGCTGCTCTATGACGGTCGCGCTGCGAGCTTCACCGAACTGCAATACTGAGCATTCGGCCGCTCCCGTCGAAATTGCCTCAAAGCCTTGCAAAACGGGCTAAAAATAGCCATTTCCCTTGGGTATGCGAACGCCATCCGCTAGACCGTTTCGAGCGGACCGCTGACCTGATTCGGAAATTCCTTGAGCACGCCCGACACCCCCAACGATCTCAATGAATACGGCGCCGATTCCATCAAGGTCCTCAAGGGCCTGGACGCGGTGCGCAAACGCCCCGGCATGTATATCGGTGACACCGATGACGGCTCGGGCCTACATCACATGGTGTACGAGGTCGTCGACAACGCCATCGACGAGGCACTGGCCGGCCATGCCGACCTGGTGACTGTCCAGCTCAACGCCGACGGGTCCTGCTCGGTCAACGACAATGGCCGCGGCATCCCGACCGGCATCCATGCCGAAGAGGGCGTCTCGGCGGCCGAGGTCATCATGACCCAGCTGCATGCCGGCGGTAAGTTCGACCAGAACAGCTACAAGGTGTCCGGCGGCCTCCACGGCGTCGGCGTCTCGGTGGTGAACGCGCTGTCGGTATCGCTGAAGCTCAACATCCGCCGCGATGGTGAAGTCCACGAGATGAGCTTCACGCACGGCAATGCCGACGCGCCGCTGAAGCAGGTCGGCAGCTACGTGCAGAACTATCAGCCGGGCACCTATGAAGGCCGCTCGGGCACGCTCGTGACGTTCCTGCCCTCGTCCGAGACCTTCACCAAGACCGAGTTCGACTTCAAGACGCTGGAGCATCGCCTGCGCGAGCTCGCGTTCCTGAACTCGGGCGTCCGCATCATCCTGCGCGACCTGCGCCATCCCGAGCCGGTAGAGGTCGAACTGCACTATGAGGGCGGCCTCGAGGCCTTCGTACGCTATCTCGACCAGGCGAAGACGCCGCTGATCGGCGCGCCGATCCTGCTGCAGTCCGAGCGCGACGGCATCACCGTCGAAGTCGCGATGTGGTGGAACGACAGCTACCACGAGAACGTGCTGTGCTTCACCAACAACATCCCGCAGCGCGATGGCGGCACCCACCTTGCGGGCCTCCGCGCCGCGCTGACGCGACAGGTGACCAAGTATGCCGAGGATAGCGGCATCCTGAAGCGCGAGAAGGTCGAAGTCACGGGTGACGACATCCGCGAAGGCCTCACCTGCGTGCTGTCAGTGAAGGTGCCGGATCCGAAATTCTCCAGCCAGACCAAGGACAAGCTGGTTTCGTCCGAGGTGCGCCCCGTCGTCGAGAACGGCGTCAACGACAAGCTGCAGCAGTGGCTCGAGGAGCACCCGGCCGAGGCGAAATCCGTCGTCGGCAAGGTCGCCGAGGCCGCTGCCGCGCGTGAAGCCGCCCGCAAGGCTCGCGAGCTGACGCGTCGCAAGTCGGCGCTCGATATCAACTTCCTCGCCGGCAAGCTCAAGGACTGCTCGGAGAAGGACCCGGCGCTCTCGGAAATCTTCATCGTCGAGGGCGACTCGGCCGGTGGCTCGGCAACCCAGGGTCGCGATCGCCGCAATCAGGCCGTGCTGCCGCTGCGCGGCAAGATCCTGAACGTCGAGCGGGCCCGCTTCGACCGCATGCTGAGTTCGGAGACGATCGGCAACCTGGTGATGGCGCTGGGGACCTCGATCGGGCGCGAAGAGTTCAACATCGACAAGCTGCGCTACCACAAGATCATCATCATGACCGACGCCGACGTCGACGGCGCCCATATCCGCACTTTGCTGCTGACTTTCTTCTACCGGCAGATGCGCGAGCTGATCGAACGCGGGCACATCTACATCGCCCAGCCGCCGCTCTATAAAATCAAGCGTGGATCGTCCGAGCAGTACCTGAAGAACGAGCGCAGCCTCGAGGATTACCTCATCGATGCCGGCGCCGACGACGGTGTGCTGACCACCCGGGACGGCGTCGCCCATGCCGGCGAGGACCTGCTCGCCATCGTGCGGCAGGCCCGCGAGATCGTGCATGCGATCGAAGGATTGAACACCAAGTACAACCGCTCGATCATCGAGCAGGCCGCTATCGTCGGCGGGCTCGATCCCGATGCCCTGCTCGATCCGGCCCGCACTGCGACCGTGATCGAACGCGTCGTCCGTCGGCTCGACCGGCTGGCCGATGAAGTCGAGCGCGGCTGGGAAGGCCGCAGTGATGGGCAGGGCGGCCTCGTCTTCTCGCGCACCATCCGCGGTGTCACCGAGAGCCATGCCATCGACGCGCAGTTGCTGGCCTCGACCGATGTGCGCCGTATCCGCGCCAGCGTCGACAGGCTCGGCGATCTCTATGGCGGCGTGGCCAAGCTCGTCCGCAAGGACCAGACGACCGACATCTACGGTCCGTCCTCGCTGTTCAACGCCGTCTCGTCCTTCGGCCGCAAGGGCATCTCGTTGCAGCGCTACAAGGGGCTGGGCGAAATGAACGCCAGCCAGCTGTGGGAGACGACGATCGATCCCAACGCGCGCACGCTGCTGAAGGTCGAGATCAAGGAAGACGACAGCGAAGTCGGCATGCTGTTCTCCGAGCTGATGGGCGACATCGTCGAACCGCGCCGCGTCTTCATCCAGGACAATGCGCTGAGCGTCGCCAATCTCGACGTGTAGGGACGCAGCGGATGGAATGGGTCGTCGCCGGTCTACTCATCGTCTTGGCGGCGGCCGTGCTGTGGTTCGTTGCTCATGCCCTGGTTCGCCGCAGCCGCTACGCGCGACTGCTCGCCAAGTACGGTGACGTGAAGGTCGTCGATGCGATCGTCAGCGGCACCATCTGGCAGGGCATGACCTCCGAGCAGCTGCGCGAGGCGTGGGGTGATCCGGTATCGGTCGAGGAGAAGGTGCTGAAGACCAAGGTCAAGCAGGTCTTCAAGTACCAGAAGGTCTCCCGCAACCGCTTCCGCGACAAGGTCATGCTCGAGGATGACGTCGTCATCGGTTGGGACCAGAAATAGCGAAAGGGCCCGCACGCAGCGGGCCCTTTTCTTTTTCGTCGGGGCTCAGAGGCCCATTGTCACGCCTGCTACCAGGGCCAGTGCGGTCACAAGGCCCGCGCCGGCCAGGAGCATGGCCATTCCGTTTCGCTTAGCCATTCATGCTGCGCCGTTCGCGACGCGGCCGCTGCTGTTCCATCCGCTTCAACAGCTTGTTGACGTTGGCGAGGACCGCGGTGGGCTGCAACTGCCGGGCAATGTTGGAAAGGGTGATGGTCATTTCTCTGTCCTCGCTATCTGCCGGCGGCATCATTCCGTCGGTGACGACTATATGGCAGATCGCCGGACTATCACGGTAGACCGATCCTCCGGGAAGATTGCACGATCCTACAATCATGCGTGAAAATCCGTGACGCGTTCGCGGGCGGCATCTATATAGCATGCATCCGAATGAGCGGGGATTGGCGCGATGAGCAGCCTGGTCGACCTACAGAATGCGATTGCACAGTTGGCGCCGGGTGACGGCGTTCATGCAACCGCTATCGATGGCCTGCACCTGATCCGGGTGCGCAGGCCGTCCGAGCCCATGCACGGCCTGCAGCAGCCGGCTTTCTGCCTCATCGCGCAGGGCAAGAAGCGCGTTATCGCGGGCGACCGGGTGGTGACCTATGACGAGGCCAACTTCCTCGTCGCCACGGTGGACACGCCCGTCGTCGGCCAGGTGATCGAGGCCTCCGAGGATCGGCCCTACCTGTCGCTGAAGCTCGATCTCGATCCGGCCGACATTGCGGCGCTGCTGATCGAGGCTGGCGGCGTCCGCGCCGCTGCGGCGGAAGCCGAGCCCTCGATTGCGACGAGCACCGTGACGGCGCCGATCATCGACGCAGCGATCCGGCTCGTCCGCCTGCTCGAGACGCCCGAGGATATCCCGGTGCTGGCGCCGATGGTCAAGCGCGAGCTGCTCTATCGCGTGCTGCGCTCCGACCAGGGCACCAAGCTCCAGCAGATCGCGGTGGCCGAGAGCCGCCTGCAGCAGGTCAATCGCGCCATCGGCTGGATCAAGACCAACTACCGCGAGACCTTCGCCATCGAGTCGGTGGCGGCCGAAGCGCGGATGAGCGCGTCGGCGCTGCACGTCCACTTCAAGGCGGTGACGGCGATGAGCCCGCTGCAATATCAGAAGCAGCTGCGGCTGCAGGAAGCGCGCCGGCTGATGCTGCTCGAGGCGCTGGACGCGGCGACGGCCGGCCATCGTGTCGGTTATGACAGCCCCAGCCAGTTCAGCCGCGAATATGCCCGCACCTTCGGCGCACCGCCGCTGCGCGATGTCGCAAAGTTGAAGGCCGGCGACCTGCAGCTGGCGAGCTGACGAATTGCACGATCGCACAATTGGGTCAGTGGGGCTCACCGGTCGGCGCATGAGTTCTGACGCTTCATGAACGGCTTCTGACGAAATGTTCAGAATATCGCTGACGGTACGTGCCGACCGTGCCCTACGCTCGATTGTCATCCCTGCGGAGGCAGGGATCCAAGTCGCCGCTGGCGCGGGCTGGGAAATGGACCCCCGCCTTCGCAGGGGTGACAGCCGGTGGGTTGGGACCTATCGGCGCCAATTCGGAGCAGTGCGAAGAGGGAGTCCTGGCGCGCGAAGGTCACTCCCGGTGGAGAACCCGTGTCGCACCGGCAACATCGCGTCTCCAACCCCCTTAAGCCCACATAAACCGGCCACAATTACCTTCGATAGCCGAGGGGACCGCGCTGGCCGAGCGCCCGGAGAATCCGGGGGTGTTGCAAGGCCGGGCGAGACGGTCGGATGCCCGATGGCGTCCGTGTTCGGTCCCTCGGAAAGGGCCCGCGTCCGGATACCGCCATGCGCAAGAAGAACGCCGGGGCCCTGTTCATGGATTTTCACGTTTCGCCGGACGATCGAGTAGGCGCCACGCCCAGGAAGGGCAACCGCTCCGAACGTCAGGCGCCGGCCAAGAAAGTGGCGCGGGGGGCACGGGTCGAGCCCCGCTTCGACGACAGCCAGGTCCATGTCGACGACGAGCGTTCGAGCCGCAGCAGCACGCGCGGCAAGCCGACCCGCGGCAAGGCCAAGACCGCACGCGGCCGCGGTCGTGGTCGGCGCGAGAAAAAGCCGTTCAGCCTGTTCGGCCTCATCTTCAAGCTCTTCTCGTGGATCTTTACGCTCGGCATCCTCGGCGCCTTGGCCGCCGGCGCCGTGGTCGTCTACTTCTACATGCAGCTGCCCTCGGCAACCACGTGGAAGGTGCCGGACCGCGCCGCCAATATCCGCATCGTCGCCGCCAATGGCCAGCTGATCTCGAACCGCGGCAAGTCCGGCGGCGAGGCGGTGAACCTGCGCGAGCTGCCCTATTATGTACCGGCCGCCTTCATCGCGATCGAAGACCGGCGCTTCTACACCCATTTCGGTATCGACGTGCTCGGCCTCGCCTCGGTGGCACTCGAGAGCGTTCAGGCGGGTGAAGTGACCCGTGGCGCTTCGACCATCACCCAGCAGGTCGCCAAGAACCTGTTTCTGACCCCGGACCAGACGCTCGGCCGCAAGGTGCAGGAAGCGCTGCTCGCCGTCTGGCTCGAGCAGAACTACAGCAAGGACGATATCCTCGACCTCTATCTGAACCGCATGTATTTCGGCCACGAGCGCTATGGCATCGAGGCAGCGGCGCAGTTCTATTTCGGCAAGTCGGCCCGCAACCTGTCGCTGAGCGAGGCCGCAATCCTCGCGGGCTCCCTGCAGGCACCTTCGCGGCTCAATCCGCGCGGCGACGCGGCCCGGGTGCAGGCCCGCCAGCAGCTCGTGCTCAGTGCCATGGCCAAGGAAGGCTACATCACCGATGCCGAAGCCAAGGCCGCCAACATCGATAACGGCGAAACAATCCGCACCAAGGTGACCGGTGGCGAGTCCTACGTTGCCGACTGGGTCGAAACGCTGATGACTGCCTATCTCGGCGAGGTGAACCAGGACGTGATCGTGCACACCACGATCAACTGGGACCTGCAGAAGGAAGCCGAGTTCGTCGTCAAGGAAGCGGTGGCGAACTACGGCAAGGACCGGGGTTTCAGCCAGGGCGCCCTTGTCGCCATGGATGTGGATGGATCGGTGCGCGCCCTTGTCGGCGGCGTCGACTACCAGCAGAGCCAGTACAACCGCGCGGTCACCGCGCGTCGCCAGCCCGGCTCGACGTTCAAGCCGTTCGTGTATCTGGCCGGCATGGAAAAGGGCTACACCCCCGACACCATCGCCAATGACGGCCCGATCGATATCAATGGCTGGCAGCCACAGAATTCTGACGGCAAGTATGGCGGCGAGATGACCCTGCGCACGGCGCTGGCGCTCTCGCGCAACACCATCTCGGCCCTCCTCGCCAACGATGTCGGACCGGACAAGGTGGTGGAAGCGGCGATGCGCATGGGGATTTCCTCTCCGTTGCAGGCCGTGCCCTCGATCGCGCTGGGCACGCAGGAAGTCTCGCTCCTGGAGCTGACTGCAGCCTACGCCCCGTTCGCCAACGGCGGCATCGGCGTCATCGCCAACGTGATCACCCGCATCGAAACGCCCGACGGCAAGGTGCTCTACGACGCAACGCCGGGTGGCCCGGGCCGCGTCATCGAGCCGCCGATCGTCGCCGAGATGAACGACATGCTGCACGCCGCCGTCGAAATCGGCACCGGCAAGCGCGCCCAGCTCAACGGTTGGCCGATGGCCGGCAAGACCGGTACCTCGCAGAAGGCGCGCGACGCGCTGTTCGTGGGCTACACGGCGCGCATGGTGACGGGCGTCTGGCTCGGCAATGACGACGACGTCGCCACCAGCCTTTCGGGCGGCAACGTACCAGTCGAGATCTGGAGCCAGTTCATGACCAAGGCGCATGAGGGCATCCCGGTCGCCGAACTCCCCGGCGCCATGAGCCAACCGGGCATGGACCAGACCGCACTCGCGCCGATGGAACAACCGGTGGTGGAGCGTCCGCGGCGCACCCTGGTCGACCTGCTGGGCGATATATTCGGCGGCGACTGACCGATGCGGCGGGCGGCACTCGCATGGTTTGCAGCGCTGGCGCTCTGGCTGGCGCCGGCTGCCGGGGCCAATGCCTACACCGCCGTCGCCCTGTCGCAATCCATGGCCTACGGCTATTGCAGCGACCAGCAGTCGCTCGGCGCTGCCATCGACTGCGCCATGAGCTATTGCCGGCAATCAGCCACCGATCCGGACACCTGCACGATCGGCCTCGAGGCCGAACCGCGCGGACACTACTCGCTCGCCATCGGCGGGGGCGCCTGGGGCGTAGCCTCGGGCGAAACGTCGGTCGAAGCCGACAGCGACGCGCTGCTCTACTGCAAGGCCACGAACTGCAACATTGTTGCGCGGTGGACTGAGGGAATTGTGCGGGGGAATTAGCGTTGGATCAGAAGGCGGGCCAAGGTTCGGTGGCCCATTCGATCTGCTGGATCACCTCATCTACGCTAGCAACGCAGACTGAACTTCGAGCCTTGGCGTTGTAAAACAAGTCCACGTCGACACCGTTCTCGTGCTCGGTGGACAGGCAGACACCACCGCTTCTTGATTGATAGTGGTGAAAGCCCAATTGCTGCAGAGTCCCTGCTGCGAGGCCTCTGTTGGCGCCAAGGCCCAATCCCAGAATTGTATCGCCCGACTGAAGGCTACCGCTCCGGCTGAACGGCGGAGCCGCGCTCGGCATCGTGGAAAAGTACACGGCCAGAACAATGGCTGCCGCTGCAGTCGACAGAGCGACAAGTTCGCCGGCAGTCCAACGACGGATAGAGGCATGCGACACGGCGTCTCCTAGCTCCCCAGCCCGTACCCCATCAGCACCTTGCCGTGGGCCTTGAGCCAGGACTTGCCGCGGGTCATGTCGGGCAGGGCGCGCTCCACCGCTTTCCAGAAGCTGGGGGAGTGGTTCATGTGCACCAGATGCGCCACTTCGTGCGCCGCGACATAGTCCAGCACATGTGACGGCGCGAGGATCAGGCGCCAGTTGTAGTTCAGCCGGCCGGTCGATGAGCACGAGCCCCAGCGCGTTGCCTGGCTGCGCATGGAGACCGAGACGACCTTTACCCCCAGCGTTGCCGCGTGGACGTTCGAACGCTCGAGCAGGTCGCGCTGGGCTTCGGTCTTCAGCCACTCGGTCAGCCGACGCGGAATGTGCGCCGCTTCGCCGGGGACGAGCAGGCTGAGCTCGCCGTCGATCTCCGACACCTCGACATGTCCGCGCAGCCGACCCGTCGCATGGATGCGGTGGGGGATGCCGCGCAGCGGCACCATTTCGCCGTCCGCGAACTCGGTCCGCGGCGCGGTGCGCTTCAGCCGGGCCGCCAGCCAGCCCCTGTGCCGCTCGAGAAAGCCCAGAGCTTCGGGCCAGCGGCCATTGACCGGCAGAGTGAGGATCGGCCCGCCGGTATGCGGCACGCTGAGCCGATAGCTGCGCGCACGCTGGCTGACCTTCACGGTGATCTCGACCGGCTCCCCGTCGATGACGAGCAAGGTCGTCGCCGGCACGGGTTCACGCTTGCGAGGCAGGAGGAAGTTCATGGGGAGGATCATCGCAGATTCGCGGGGGAAACAAAAAAGGCGTCCCCGAGGGGACGCCAGTCGTCAGGAGACGTCACGGGGTTGAAACGTCAGACGTTGGTGCTGTTGTTATCGCCGCCATAGTTGGGGCGATTGCCGTTCTTCTCGCGCATGAAGCGGTCGAACTCCTCGCGGTCCTTGGCCATGCGGAGGTTCCGCATGTAGTCGTGGAACGCGCTGATCTCCTCGTCGAGGCGCTTGCGCTCCTCTTCGAGCCGGCGGAGCTGCTCGGCGCGATAGTCGTCGAATGCGGCATTGCCGCTCGAGCCGCCAAAGCCATGCCGGAAGGCGTGGCCGCCGCGCGGGCCGCAGTTCTTCTGCGTCCATTCACGGCTGCGGTTGACGAAGCCCTGAGCCTTCTCGGCCGAGCCGCCGAACATTTCGCCCCACAGGATATAGGCGAGAACGGCGAGGCCGATGGGCCACCAGACGACGAAGCCAAGCACCATCAGGGCGATGGTGAGTGGCCCCCATTGCGGTTTGATGATTGCAGTGTTCATACAAAGTCTCCCAGTCACGAACCATGGGGATGTGGTCCCGTCCGACTGGGGGTCAACCGTCGCCCTCACGGATTCTTGCCCTTGAAATCCATGCTAGGCTTCCCATGGATCAGGCAAGATTTTGCCCCGAAAGGATATCTCGATGGCAATTGCTGAGGCCTCGGCCTTCGTGGTGGGCAGCTGGCGGCCGCTCAGGCTTGGAACGCTGGTGGGCCTGCGCTGGCTCGCGGTCATCGGGCAGACGGTGGGCGTGCTGTTCGTCCATTTCGGGCTAGGCTTTCCACTGCCGCTGACCGAGTGCCTGCTGCTCATCAGCCTCAGCGTGCTGCTGAACCTCTATCTCGTCTTCCAGCTGGGCGAAGGCTACCGGCCGACCGCCACGGCGGCGACGGTGCACTTGGGCTGGGACCTCTGTCAGCTGTCCGCGCTGCTGGCGATGACGGGCGGGCTGCAGAACCCCTTCTCGCTGCTGCTGATCGCGCCGGTTTCGGTGTCGGCGACGACGCTGCCGCAGCGGGCGACGACCATTCTCGCCGGGCTGGCCATCAGCCTCGCCTCGCTGCTCGCCATCTATCACTACGACCTGCCCTGGGATCCGGACAGCCGCATCGTCTTCGACCGGGTGTACGTCATCGGCATCTGGGTCTCGATCGTGTGCGGCACGATCTTCATCTCCGCCTATACCAACCGGGTGGCGCACGAAGCGCGCCAGCTCGCCGACGCGCTGGCGGCGACCGAGCTGGCGCTGTCCCGCCACGAGCACCTGAGCCAGCTCGACGGGCTCGCCGCCGCAGCGGCGCACGAGCTGGGCACGCCGCTCTCGACCATTGCGCTGGTGGCGCGTGAAATTCGCGACGAACTGCCGGCGGGCGATGTGCGCGACGATGCCGAGCTCATCATGTCGCAGGCCAAGCGCTGCCGCGAGATTCTCGGCAAGCTGCGCAGCCTGCGCGAAACGCCCGGCGATCCCTTCGCCGCGGTTACGCTCAGCGATCTGCTGGCCGAGGTTGTCCAGCCGCTGGAGAGTTCAGGCAAGGTCATCTCGATCCGCACCGACAAGGCGGCTGGTCCCGATCCGGTGATCAAGCGCAACGCGAGCCTGCTCTACGGGCTGGGCAACCTGATCGACAATGCCGCTCAGTTCGCCCGCCGCGCCGTGCTGGTCGATGCCACATGGGACAAGGTGGCGCTGACCGTCACCATCACCGACGATGGGCCGGGCTTTCCTTCCGACCTGATCGCGCGGCTGGGCGAGCCATACCTCACCACCCGCCCGCGCGACCCCGAAAGCGCCGAGGCGGGCGGCCTCGGGCTCGGCATCTTCATTTCCAAGACTTTGCTGGAGCGCACCGGCGCCCGCATCAGCTTCGAGAACGAAGCCTCCGACGGGCACGCGCGCGTAAGGTTGATCTGGCCACGGCAGGCGCTGGAAACGGCGTAGCGCCTGCGGGCCGCGTTCGAGTTCAGTGCAGTGTGACGATGCCGAAATTCTTGTCGGCGAGCCAGTCGCTGACGGCGTCCTCGCTGTCGCCCACCATCAGCGGCTGGCCATCGGCCGACACCACGATGTGGAATTCGGAGTTCTCGTCGAATTCGGCGCCGGGCAGGATCGGGCCCATATCGGAGCCGCTCACATGCTTGACATAGACCACCGCATTGCCCCCGAGGGCCATGAACTGCTCGGCGGTCAGGTTCCGCAGGGAATTGTCGGCGTTCTGTTCTCTGTTCTCTTGCATTCTTGTTCCCCTTTCTAGGCAGAACGGATCTCGATCCGGCGTGCAGTCTTTTCGATCTTTGGACGAACAACCGCGATCAGCAGGAGTCCGTTCCTCAACATCGCGTCCTTGACCACCATGCCGTCGGCGAGCAGGAAGTTGCGCTGGAACTGCCGGGCGGCGATGCCGCGATGCAGGAAGTCACGTTCGGCCTCGTCCTTCTGTCGGCCGCGCACCAGCAACTGGCTGTCTTCCACGCTCACCTCGAGGTCCGCTTCGGCAAAGCCGGCGACCGCGATGGAGATGAGGAAGCTTTCGGTTCCCGTCTCATCGAGCGAACGCTCGATATTGTAGGGCGGGTACCCGTCAGCCGCCTTGCTGAGCCGATCGACACGCTCTTCGAAGGCATCAAAGCCCAGGAGGAACGGCGCCGAAAATACCGACACACGCGACATCCAAAATCGTCCTTGTTCCAAGCAACGGTTTGTGGAGCGGCCCGAGTTTCAGTGGCACCGTTCCATGCCCGTGATATGGGTCTGCCGCGGCGGCCGATCAAGGCCGGTAGAGGCTACGGAGGCCGGTTTGGCGGCGGGTACGGTGGCGGTGGTGATCCCCGCCTACAAGGCAGGCGATCTGATCGGCGAAGCGGTGAAGAGTGTCATCGCACAGACCGTCGAAGACTGGGAAATCTGGGTCGTCGCCGATGACGGTGACGACTACGAGGAACTGCTCGGCCGGGCCGGCCTCGCCGACAGGCGCCTCAAGTTTCTGTCGACCGGTCGCGTCGGCGCCGGCGCTTCGCGCGCCCGCAACCTCGCGCTCGACCGGATCAGCGCCCCCTATGTGGCGATCCTCGACGCCGACGACCGGATGAAGCCGCAAAAGCTGGAATTGGCGCTGAAGGCGCTCGACGAGCATCCGATCGTCTCGACCGCGCTCGACGTGATGAATGCCCGCTACAAGCACCTGCGCTTCGTCGGCAAGGGTCCGGACCGGGTGCTGACGCCGGGCGCCTACAAGTTCGTCTCGCTGTCGATGGACTCGATGATCGTCTGGGATCGCAGCCGATGCGATGCGCGCTACGACCTCAACCTCACCAACATGACCGACCTCGAACTGTTGATGCAGCTCTGGCGCACGGCCGGCTTCACCTATTACCTGGGTGCGCCGCAGCACGACTATATCAAGCTCGAAAAGTCGATGAGCAACGGCGCCGGCGTCACCGCGGGGATGATCGCGTCCAAGAAGGCGCTGCTCGAGCGGCTGGAGCAGGGCAAGTACCGCTTTGCCTCCGCCGACGCCTCCGAGGGGCTCATCGCCTTCCTCGGCCTGTCGCTGGCGGCCGAGGCCGCCTACCCGCTGGCGCTCGAGGAGAAGCCGGGCCTGCTGTTCGAGAACCACCTCGAGCCGATGCTCAAGGCGTATCAGGCCGGGCTGAAGCGGAACTAGGCGGGTGATCCTCCCCTGCGCAGCGGGGGAGGGGGACCAGCGAAGCTGGTGGAGGGGGCGACCCCAACCACCGGCGCTTCCGCGGCCGCCCCCCCCCCCGACCCCGGGGGCCCCCCCCCCGCGGCGGGGGAGGATCACGGAGAGATCGAGCTTAGGCCTTCGCAATCTCCGACTGGCTGAGCGGCGTCGGCCGCTCGACCGGGGTCGAGATCTTCACCGGCTGCCCCGACTTCGCCGCCGTCTCGAAGGCTTCCATCACTTCCAGCACGTGCAGCGCCAGGTCCCCCGAAGCGCGATGCGGCCGGCCCTCGAGAATGGCATGCGCCATGTCGGCGACGCCGAGCGAACGATAGTTCGCATCGGCATAGGGCAGCTCGTGCGGCACCACCGTCCATTCCTTGCTGGTCGCCGGTCGGGTCTTCACCTCGCCGCCGAACATGTTGGGGTCGGGGACGATCAGGCTGAGCTTTGTGCCGTAGAGCTCGAACGGCAGATGCGCGTGTCCCGGCACGTCAAAGCTCATCGTCACCTGGATGATGGCGCCCGACTTGAACTTCAAGAGGCCAGCGACGTGGGTGAACACCTTCACCGGCATCATCTGGCCCTTCTTGGGCTCCGAATAGATCGGACGCTCCGCCTGGGGCGTCGCCGCCATGGCCTGGACGCTTTCGACCGGCCCGAGCAGGTTCACGAGGTCGGTAATGTAGTAAGGGCCCATGTCGAGCATCGGGCCGCCGCCGATATCGTAGTAGAAGGCGGGATCGGGGTGCCAGCGCTCGTGCCCCGGCACGCCCATGAACGCGGTGCCGCCGACGATGTCGCCGACCTCGCCACCATCGAGCAGCGCCCGCGCCTCCTGGTGCGCGCCGCCGAGAAAGGTGTCCGGCGCCGAACCGACGCGCACGCCCTTGGCCTTTCCAGCCTCGATCAGTTTCTTGCCCTCGGCATAGGTGATGCCGAGCGGCTTTTCGCCATAGACGTGCTTGCCGGCTGCGATAGCGCGGAGGCCGACTTCGACATGGGCGCGCGGAATGGTCAGGTTGACGATGATCTCGACCCTGGGGTCGGCCAGCAGCGCATCGACCGATACCGCTGTGAGCCCGAACTCGGCCGCCTTCTTCTCGGCAACCTCCGGCTTCATGTCGGCGATGGCGATGATCTCGAGCACGGCGAAATCGCGCATCGCCTTCAGGTACTGGCTCGAGATATTGCCGCAGCCAATGATGCCGACGCCGACGCGACGCGCTACGATCATGATGATCCTCCCCAACATGTCGGCGTGAGCTTTGCGCCATTCACACCACGATTGCCAGTAGACTGAGGTACGTATGGCAGGGTTTCTATGCTGCCCCGCGGCTGGTATGAGGCCGCGATGCTCAACCCCATGCCCGCGACCTACGACTACCGCCCACCCACCGATCCATGGCTGACGGTCGTCCATGCCGACGAGGATATCGTCGTCCTCGACAAGCCCTCGGGCCTGCTCTCGGTGCCCGGTAAGGACCCGGCGCTCGCCGATTGTCTCGAGGCGCGGGTCAAGGAGCGCTGGCCGACCGCCGCCATGGCGCACCGGCTCGACAAGGATACTTCCGGCGTCCTCGTCATGTGCCTCAACAAGAAGGCGCTCGGCCATGTCGGCCAGGAGTTCGAGCAGCGGCGCGCCAAGAAGAGCTACGTCGCGCGCGTCTGGGGCGACGTTGCCGGCGACAGCGGTCGCATCGAGCTGCCCCTCGCCACCGACTGGGAAAACAAGCCGCGCCAGCGCGTGGATTGGGATCGCGGCCGCATGAGCATCACCGAGTGGCGCGTCGAAGCGCGCGAGAACGGGATTACCCGCGTGCGGCTCAACCCGCTGACCGGGCGCACGCACCAGCTCCGCGTCCACATGCTCGAACTCGGCCATCCCATCCTCGGCGACCCCTTCTACGCCACCGGCGATGCCCTCGCCGCCGCCGACCGGCTGCAGCTCCATGCCGAGGAACTGGCCTTCAACCACCCACGCGGCCACTGGGTCGAATTCCGCGTTCCCGCGCCCTTCTGAGCCATTTGACGGTTTTCCACCGTCACGAAATGGTCATGGAGCAGCCAAAATCCGGTCTGAAACGGGCCATCTGCGCTTTCTAGCGTCCGAAACTGGCGCGGGAGGACTGTCACGCGCCTCCGCCGCAACGGAGCCTGGAGACAAGAAATGACCCAGACCACGGACGATTTCGACCCCGCCCCCGCCAACGAGTCCATCGTCGACGATCGCGAAGCCATCGCCGCCGTCGAGGGGAGCAGGCAAGCTGAGCCGCAGGCCGAACCTGCCGGCGCGACCGCCGCTGCATCTGACGCGCAGGCTGATGACACCACCTCCGATGAAAGCCCGCTGCTCGACGGTGAGCTGGAGGAGGGCATCGCCTCGGTCTTTGCCGCCTTGTACACTGCGGCCAATCTCGGCGAGGAGGAGGAGGCGGTCGCTTCGGACGACAGCCGCGAGAACATCGCTGCCGCCGACGTAGTCACCTTCCGCCTGCTGGGCGAGCTCGACCGCCTGTGGCACCGCGCCGCCTGACGGCGGCCCGGGAGTGACCGGACGCTCGGCCTGCCCTACGGCTGATCGCGTCGACGCGACGATGGCGGGCGCAGCGGCAAGCTTGCGCTCGCCCCGCCAATCGCCTATTGCCTAGGCCGTTGCACCCGTAGCTCAGCTGGATAGAGCGCTGCCCTCCGAAGGCAGAGGTCACAGATTCGAATTCTGTCGGGTGCGCCACTTCCTCCAGCGATATTGGTTCATTGGCGCGGAGTCCGGCACGACCGTGTTGGGACACAGTTGCCGTCCTCACCCTTCGCTTCGTGACCCGTCAATGGCTGCCAGCCATTGGCCCGCGCTCCACGGCGCCGATGCAGGCAGCGGTGTTGCGCCCTCGCGATACGGGTGACATGCTGCCACTCCAACAGGATGTCCGAAAGGGTGTCCGGATGCCGGAGACGCCGTCGACGGAAGATCGCTTCGGCAAGGAGCACGCCTATGGCGAGCACCTTGCGAGCAGTTTTCGCGTGCCTGCGGCGCCCGCTCACATTCACCGTACCCTGCGCCACGGCCTGCTCGCGATATCCGAGCTGGCCTCGCCTGTTGCCCTAGAGGATCCCAGCGCATCTCTGGGATACGACGACGCTTACCAGATCGCAGTGCAGCTGGCGCCGATCCGGCACCAGTTCTGGCACGGCAACCGCTTCGTGGCCTCCAACCCGATTGCGGCGGGCAGCACCCATATCGTCGACCTGCGGCAGGATCCCCGTGTGCTGGTCCAGGATCCCTGGCGAACGGCGCATTTCCATCTGCCGATCGCGACGATGCGGGCCTTTTCCGAGCAGAATGACATGGGTGCCTTCGTCGATGTCGAGCACGCCCCGACCAAGACCTACGACGACGGCGTCATGCTCGGCCTCGCCCATGCCGCCCTCGCCGCCGTCGCCCATCCCGATGCAGCCGGCACGCTTCTCCTCGATTCGATCCTCACCGCGGTATGCGTCAACGTGCTCGAAAAATACTATCCGAGTTCACGCGGGCTCGGTCAGCACATCTACGGCCTCGCGCCGTGGCAGGAACGCCGCGCCAAGCAGATGATGGACCAGCGTCTTGACGTGTCGCTATCGGACCTCGCCCGGGAATGCGGCGTTTCGGTCGCCCATTTCAGTCGCGCCTTCAAGCTGTCGACCGGCCTCGCTCCCCATCGCTGGCAACTGAATCGCCGGTTCCAGCGCGCCCGAGCCATGCTTGTCGGCACCGACCTGTCCCTGGCCGAGATCGCGCTCGAATGCGGCTTCACCTCCCAGAGCCACTTTTCGGTGTCATTCGCCCAGCACACCGGCATGAGCCCTGGTCGCTGGCGTCGCGCTCACCGGGAGTGACCTCACCCATGAGATCATAAAACCGGATTCCTTGCGGGGTTCCCGGAAGACGCCGGCCGGCTCCTGTCGTCTGATCAGCTCGAAACACGGGTGAGAGGAGACGTGCCGTGACCATGGAAACCATTTACGCGACCGACGCCGTCCTGCCCATCGGACCTGTCGGCCCGGCCCCGGATGCCGATTGGGCGACTGCCGATTTCGGCCCCTTCGTGCTCGACCGGGAGCGCCGCCAGCTGTCGCGCGGCGGCGAGCCGGTGCGACTTGGCTCGCGCGCCTTCGACATTCTCGTGGCCCTTGCCGGTCGTGCCGGCCAGGTCATCAGCCGGCACGAACTGGTCCGGCTTGTCTGGCAGGACGTGGCCGTGGAAGAGGCAGGGGCGCGCGTCCACATCGCTTCGCTGCGCAAGGCACTGGCGGATGGGCTGGATGGCGCTCGCTACATCGTCAACGTCAGCGGCCGTGGCTACTGCTTCGTCAGCCCCATACGGTTCGACAAAGCGGCCCAGACGCGCTCACCCGAACCGATGAAGCGTATGCCAGCGCCACCGCGCCCCCTGATCGAGGATGCAGGCGAAGCCGAGCGGCCGGGCTGGTACACCAGGCTCGTCTCCCACAGCACTGTCGGCTGGGAAGACGGCAGGATGGTGCTGAACGCCTGCGTCACCGCCTACAAGGGCGAGGAAGAGGTCTTCCACCGCACCTGGCGCGAAGCCTTCGACTATTGAGCAAGCGTGGGTGCGTCACAGATCGAGTGCCGCACCCCGTGCCCAGATGTTGAAAACCAGTCACCCGTCCGGCCGCCATCGGTCGTCCAACGATCAGCTTGTCAGCCGATGCACGTGCATCAAGAAAACCTTTTCCCGGGTGCTTGCGTGTGACGGCGAAACGTGGCACTCAATCGCCTGCGAAAACCTTTTCCCACATCGCTGACCGGCCCGGAGCGGCGGCGGCGAGGTAGAATGGAAAAGCTTTTCCTTGCATGCCGGATCGGGAGGAAACCTGCGAGGGGCAGGCCGAGATCGGCAGACACATGGGAGGAATTCTTATGAGATTGCCACGTCTGGGGCAGGCGACGCTCGCCGTTGCGCTGTCGGCCACATTGTTTACCCCGGTTTCCGCCTTTGCGGAGACTCTCAGCCTCTGGGCCCGCTCGTCGAGCTCGACCGCTGCCCAGCACATGATCGACCTGTGGAATGCCAGCCACGACGACAAGATCGAGCTGACCACCATTCCCGACAACCAGATGGTCACCAAGCTTGCGACCTCGGTGCAGTCGGGCGACGTGCCGGACCTGATCTCGTTCGACCTGATCTTCATGCCGGACTTCATGAAGGCCGGCTTCCTGACCGACCTGACCGCCACGCTCAGCGCCGATCCGAACCAGGCCAAGGTGGCCCAGGCGTTCCGCGATCTCGCCACCTATGACGGCAAGCTCTACGGCACCGGCTTCACCCCGGATGTGTCGATCCTGCTCTACAACAAGGACCTGTTCGCCAAGGCCGGCCTCGATCCCGAAAGCCCGCCGAAAACCATCGGGCAGATCCAGGAATACGCCACCATCATCAAGGAGAAGGTGCCGGACGCCTACGGCTACTATTTCTCCGGCTCGTGCGGCGGCTGCAACATCTTCACCCAGGCCCCGATGATGTGGGGCTCGGGTGCAACCTTGTTGCCGACTTCGGGCGATGCGCCGGCGCTCGAGGGCCCCGGGGTCGTCGAAGTGCTGACCATGCTCAAGGAAATGTGGGAAGCCGGCATCATCCCGGAGAGCGCCGAAGCCGATACCGGGCAGAACTTCTTTGCCACTTTCGAGACCGGTACCATCGGCATGGTCGGCTCGGGCGGCTTCGCCATCTCGGCGCTCAAGGCAAACCACCCTGACATGAACTTCGGCATCGCACCGCTGCCGGGGATCAATGAGGGCGAGGCGTCGAGCTTCGTCGGGGGCGACGTGATCGCCATCCCGACCGGCGCCAAGAATGCGGAACTCGCCACCCAGTTCATCCAGTGGCAGCTGACCGACGAGGCCCAGCTCGAGGGCCTGGCCAAGAACCTGATCCTGCCCTCGCGCACCGATCTCGCCGACAACAAGTACTTCCAGGAAGAGCCGCGCTACATCGTGACGGCCCAGGCGGTCGGCATCGGGCAGACGCCCTACGCCTTCCACTTCAACGACATGGTCAACGCCGACCAGTCGCCCTGGCTGACGATGATCCAGACCGCGGTGTTCGACGGCGACGTCGAGGGTGCCATCGAAGGTGCCCGCGAGGCCATGCGCTCGATCGCGGCCGAGTAACGAGGTCCTCCAGCCCGCGGTGGCCTTCGGGTCATCGCGGGTTCCCTTTCCTGACCATGCTGGGAGAAGAGGCGTGATCCGGGCGCTTCGGAAAAGCGAAGGCTTTCTCTATGTTTTGCCGGCGCTGGCCTTCGTCACCGCCTTCGTGCTGTGGCCGCTGGCCCAGCTCGTCTACCTGTCGCTGACCGACACTTCGCTGCTCGGTGGCGGCGAATGGGTGGGCTTTGAGAACTACATCAAGGCGTTCGAGGACAAGTCGTTCTGGCGGGCTCTGTGGTTCACGCTGAAATACACCGTCTTCATCACGCCGGTGCTGATGGGCCTCGGCTTCGCGCTCGCGCTGCTCACGGCGCCGAACCGGCCGCTGCGCCAGATCACGCGCGGCATCATCTTCCTGCCGGTGGTCATCGGTATCGGCTCGTCGAGCCTGCTCTGGTTCTGGCTGTTCGACCAGCAGGTCGGCATGTTCAACCGCATCCTCGTCGATATCGGCATCCTTGCCGAGCCTGCCGTCTGGTTCACCAAGCCCGATATGGCGCTGACGGGCGTGATCATCTCGATCACCTGGAAGGTCATCGGCTTCGGCATGCTGCTCTTCGTTGCCGGCATCCAGTCGATCAACGGCGAGATCGGCGAGGCCGCGCTCATCGATGGCGGTAACTACCTGCAGCGCGTCTGGTACGTGATCCTGCCGTTGAGCCTGCGCGTGATCCTGTTGACCACGCTGATCTCAGTCATCGGCTCCATGCTCGCCTTCGAGCAGTTCTATATCATGACCGGTGGCAATCCGCGCGGGCAGACCTTCACTTCGGTCTACTGGATCTACCAGAACAGCTTTATCAGCTTCAAACTCGGCTACGGCGCGGCGCTCTCGATCATCCTGACGTTGATCGTGCTCGTGTTCTCGACGCTCCAGATCATCCTCACGAACCGGAGTCCGTCGCAATGACCGCGATTGCCGAAGGCACGGTGCGTCCGGCCGCTGCTGAACACGTTTCCCGCGCCGCCGGCGAAAGCCGCCCGATTGGATACGTCGTCGGCGCCATCTGCGTCGCCGTCGCCGCCATCATGCTGGCGCCGATCCTGTTGAGCTTCCTCGCCTCGATCAAGTCGCCCGAGGAAGCAAGCGCCGTCCCGCCGACCTACATCCCGCAGACCTTCAGCCTGCAGAGCTACTTCAAGATCTTCGAGTTCCAGGCGGGCCTCCTCACCTATGTCGGCAATTCGCTGCTCGTTGCGGTGCTGACCATCGTCCTTTGCCTCGTGCTCGCGGTGCCGGCCGGGTATGGCCTCGCGCGCTTCAGGATGCCGTTCAAGGAACTGTGGTTCCTGATCCTGCTCGCGCCGCTGATGATCCCGTACCAGGCGCTGCTGACCCCGCTCTACCTCACCTTCTCCAAGATCGGGCTGGCCAACTCCCACCTTGGCCTTGCCATGGTGCATACCATCCTGCAGTTGCCCTTTTCGATCTACCTGATGCGTAACTCGTTCGAGTCGATCCCGCGCGAACTCGAGGAAGCCGCCAAGGTCGATGGCTCCAATTCCTGGCAGACGCTGCGTTCGATCTTTTTTCCGCTCGCCGTGCCCGGCATCGTCACGGTGGGGCTCTTCGCCTTCATCGCCAGCTGGAACGAGTTCCTGTCGGCGCTGATCTTCATGAGCAAGGAAACGAGTTTCACCGTGCCGATCATGCTGGTCAGCGTCCGCGCCGGCAAATATGGGGCCGTCGACTGGGGTGCGCTGCAGGCCGGCGTGATCCTCTCGATCCTGCCCTGCGTGCTGATCTACGTGCTCTTGCAGAAATACTACGTTGCCGGCTTCCTGAACGGTGCGGTCAAGTAGGCTGCAGATGACCGACGAGCGCCCCATCGACCGCAACACCCGCCACGGACCGACGATCCGCGACGTGGCTCGGATTGCCGGGGTGTCGATCGGCACGGCCAGTAAGGCGCTCAACGCCAATGGCCGGCTGAAGCAGGAAACGCGCGACAAGGTGCAGGCCGTGGCGCGCGAGATCGGCTATCGCCCCAACGACATGGCGCAGAGCCTCCATCGCACCCGCTCGATGACTGTGGGCGTGCTCTCTACCGATAGCTTCGGCCGCTTCACCCTGCCGATCTTCCAGGCGCTGGAGGAGCAGTTCGCCGACCGGGGCATCGCCATCTTCATGTGCAATGCCACCGACGATCCCGAGCGCGAGCGCCAGCATCTCGACCAACTGTTGGGCAAACGCATCGATGGCCTCGTGGTGACCGCCCGCCGCGCCGACAAGCGTCCACCCGTCGGGCCGCTGCCACCCGGCTTGCCGGTGATCTATGTCTACTCGCAGCCCGACGACGACAGTGCCCTGTCGCTGATCTCCGATGAAGTCGGAGGGTCGCGGCTCGCGGTCTCGCACCTGAAGGCAATCGGCTGCCGCCGCATCGCCCACATCACCGGCCCGGAGCATTTCGAGGCCGTGCTCGAGCGCAAGCGCGGCTATCGCGAAGCCCTCGCGCTCGAGCGGCTGGTCGAAGTTCCGCACTTCTATCTCAGCGGCAAGTGGTCCGAAGCCTGGGGCCGAGAAGCGGTCGCAAGGCTGTTCGACGGCGTCGCTGAGGCCGACCGGCCGGACGGCCTGTTCTGCGGCAATGACCAGATCGCGCGCGGCGCCGCCGAAGCGCTGCGCGACCGAGGCATCGATGTGCCGGGGCAGGTCGCGATCGTCGGCTTCGACAACTGGGAGGTGATGACCGAGGCGGCCCGCCCGCCCATCACCAGCATCGATATGAACCTGAGCGCCCTCGGCCAGGAGGCCGGCCGCCTGCTGGTCGACATGATCGGCGGCGACACCATTCGCGGCATTCGCCGCCTGCCCTGCACGCTCGTCGTCAGGGCTTCTACCCAACGATAACAGCCCGCCGCTTGCTCGGCGGCGAGGCGAGGAGGAGACCACAAGTGAGCCAATACCATCCCGTTCGGTTCGTGAATGTCCGGCTCGAAGGCGACTTCTGGAAGGAACGGCTCGACACCGTGCTGGCCAAGACCATTCCCAGCCAGCACAAGAAGCTCGGCGAATACGGGCTGCTGGAATCGCTGAAGCTGCCAAGCCCGCCGCCGCCCCTGCGCTTCCCGCGCCACAATAACGGCTTCACCGTTCAGGTGTTCTGGGATTCGGACGTCGGCAAGTGGATCGAGGCCGCGGCCTACGCGCTGAGCCACAAGCGCGACGCCGACATCGAGGCCAAGATCGAAGCGATCGTCGACGATTTCGAGAAGGCGCAGGCGCCGGACGGCTATCTCAACTGCTGGTATCTCGGCCGCGAGCCGGAAAAGCGCTGGTCGAACCTGCGCGACAACCACGAGCTCTACAATGCCGGCCACATGCTCGAAGGCGCCATCGCCTACTACGAGACCACCGGCCGTCGCCGCTGGCTCGATGTCATGGAGCGCTATGTCGAGCATATCCGCCAGACTTTTGGCACCGGTCCGGGCCAGAAGCGGGGCTATGACGGCCACGAGGAAATCGAGCTCGCCCTGGTCAAGCTCTACCACCTGACCAAGGAAAAGAAGCACCTCGATCTCGCCGCTTACTTCATCAACGAGCGTGGCAACCAGCACCCGCACTTTTTCGACGTCGAGCGCGAGGAGCGCGAGAAGAAGGGCTGGGAGGCGCTGCAGCGCTACGCCCACGGCAATTACGAATACAGCCAGACGCACAAGCCCGTGCGCGAGCAGGACAAGGTCGTCGGCCATGCGGTGCGCGCCATGTATCTCTACACGGCCATGGCCGACGTGGCGGTGGAGCTGAACGATCCGGCGCTGAAGAAGGCGTGCGAGACGCTGTGGCGCGACGTGATGGACACCAAGATGTACGTCACCGCCGGGCTGGGGCCATCGGCCCATAACGAGGGCTTCACCTTCGACTACGACCTGCCCAACCAGACCGCCTATGCCGAGACCTGTGCTTCGGTGGCGCTGATCTTCTGGGCCCAGCGCATGCTGCATCTCGATCTCGACGGCAAGTACGCCGACGTGCTCGAGCGGGCGCTCTACAACGGTGCATTGTCGGGCCTGAGCCGCGACGGCGAGCACTATTTCTATCTCAACCCGCTCGAGAGCAACGGCACCCCGTCGCGCTGGGACTGGCACACCTGCCCGTGCTGCACGATGAACGTATCGCGCCTCGTCGCATCCGTCGGCGGCTACTTCGTTTCGACCGCACCAGACGGGGTGGCCTTCCACCTCTACGGCGGCATCTCGACGACCGTCGATGTCGGCGGCACCAAGGTGGCGTTGCGCGAACGGTCGAACTATCCGTGGTCGGGCGCGGTCGCCATCTCGGTCGATCCCGAGACGGCCAAGGCGTTCGACGTAAAACTCCGCGTCCCTGGTTGGTGCCGCGGCGCGACCGCCAAGGTCAACGGCGAGCCGGTGAAGTTAGACGTGGTCAACGGCTACGCCACCATCCACCGCACCTGGCAAAAGGGCGACACGGTGGCGCTGGACCTGCCCATGCCGGTCGAGCGCACCTATGCCAACCCATCGGTGGTGATGGATGTCGGCCGCGTCGCGCTGACCCGTGGGCCGCTCGTCTACTGCGTCGAGGAGGCCGACAATCCGGGCGGCACGGTGCAGCGCTTCAAGCTGCCGCGAAAGAGCGAGATCGCGGTGAAGCAATCGGGGCTGTTCGATGGCATCGTGCAGCTCACCGCCAGTGCCAGCGCCGTCGATGAGGCCGAGTTCGCCCCGCTCTATCGCAACGCCCCGCCCAAGGAAGCGCCGGCGACGCTGACCGCGTTGCCCTACTATCTCTGGGCCAATCGCGGACAGGGCTCGATGGTGGTGTGGATACCCGAAGCATAACGCCAAAGTCGAAGCGGCGTGGCCGAGGTCACGCCGCATTGCCAACAAAGTTATGACCGCATTTTGTCGCCACAGGATTGCGGCGGCTGGCAATGCGCAAGTTACTGGAACGGTCGGCAGCGCTCGATATCTTGCGTTCTGCAAGAGATCGGACGTTGGCGGGGCACGGCGGAACTGTCCTCATCGAGGGTGAGGCAGGCATCGGCAAGACCACGGTACTGCAGGAATTCGCCGAGCAATCTGCCGGCGACTTCCACGTGTCCTGGGGCTGGTGCGAAGCCCTGTTCACCCCGCGTCCGCTCGGACCGCTGCACGATATCGCGCGCTCCATGGGCGCCGACATCACCGAGCTGCTTGAGCAGTCGGCCTCGCCCGATCGACTGTTTCCGGCGCTCCTCAGCCAGCTGCAGGATGATGGCCGCCCGCAGATCCTGATTTTCGAGGACCTGCACTGGGCCGACAACGCCACGCTCGACCTCATCAAGTATCTCGGACGCCGCATCGGGCTGCTGCGCGTCATGGTCGTCCTCACCGCCCGCAGTGACGAGATCGGGCCGAGCCACCCGCTCTCCTATGTACTCGGCGACCTGCCATCCTCGGCTGTGACCCGCATCAAGCTTGGGCCGCTGTCGCCTGCCGCGGTGCAGGAACTGGCGGCGGAAGCCGGCCTCTCCAGCGACAGCCTCTACCGCGTTACTGCCGGCAATCCGTTTTTTGTCACCGAACTCCTCGCGACTGGGCAGGGCGAGCAAGGCAATGTCCCGGACTCGATCCGCGACGCCGTGTGGTCACGCCTGTCGCGCCTCACGCCGGGCGAACGCGACGTGCTCGAAATGATGAGCATCGTCCCCGGCAATGTCGAGATCGGGCTGATCAAGGCGCTGCTCGGCGACGAGGCCGAGGACCCGGTCGATATGGCGGTGGCGCGCGGGCTGCTCCGCCGCGACCGGCAGGGCGACATCTCTTTCCGCCACGAGCTCGCCCGCCTCGCGACGCTCGATCGGCTGTCCTCGAGCCTGCAGCGGTCATTGCACGGCAAGGTCGAGGCGGCGCTCGCGGCGCTGCCGGGGCAGGACAGCATGCTGCATCTCGCTCGTCGTGTGCATCATGCCGCCGGCGCGCGCGATGGGGCAGGCGTGCTCAACCTCGCGCCGCGCGCTGCGGCCGGGGCGTCCAAGCTCGGCGCCCACCAGCAGGCAGCCTCCTTCCTTGCCACGGCGCTCGAATATGTCGACGCCGCCGAGCCGGCCGTTGCCGCGCAGCTGCACGAGAGCTGGGCCTATGAAGCCAGCCTCGGCCTCTTCGACTACAACGCCATCATCGCCAGCCACCACCGCGCCATCGCCATCTGGCGTGAGCTCGGCAACGGCGCCAAGGTCAGCCTCAACTACCGGCTGCTGTCGCGCCTCCACTGGCGGCGCGGGGAGGGCGCCGAGGCGCGCAACTTCGCCGATCTCGCGGTGGAAGAGGTGGAGGGCACCGGTCCCGGCCCCGAGCTCGCCATGGCCTACAGCACCCGCTCGCAGCTCAACATGCTGCATTACCGCTTCGCCGAGTCGATCGACTGGGGCCGCCGCGCCATCCGCCTCGCCGATGAGCTCGGCGTCGTCGAAACCCGCGTCCACGCCCTCAACAATGTCGGCACCTCCATGCTGTTCGACGCCCAGCCGGGTGGCCGCGAAGTGATGGAGGAAGGCCTGCAGCTCGCGCTCGAGCACGGTTTTCACGACCACGCGGCCCGCGCCTACACCAATTTCGCCGAATACGCCGTGGTGGCCAAGGACTTCGAGCTGGCCGAGCGGCTGTTGGCCGAGGGCATCGCGTTTGCCGCCCGCCACGACCTCGATTCATCGACGCAATATCTGCTCGGCCGGCAGGCCCAGCTGCGCATGGAGCAGGGCCGGCTGCGCGAGGCAGAAACCATCGCGCGGGGCGTCATCGGTATGGAGCGCCTGCCGGTGGTGATGCACCTGCCGGCGCTGACCGTGCTCGGTCGCGTGCAGATGCGCATGAATCAGCCCGAAGGGCAGCAGGCGCTTCGCCGCGCCCTCGACGAGGGGCTGCCGACCGGCGAGCCGCAGCGCATCTTCCCGGTCCGCATCGCGCTGGTCGAAGCGGCATGGCTGAAGGAGGATCTGCAGGCGGCGCGGGCGCAGCTCGACGCCCTTACCGCCATCGATCTCAGCGGCCTGCGCCTTTGGGATCTCGGCGAACTCGCGGCCTGGTGGCAGCGCGCCGAAATGCCCGAGGCACTGCCCGTCAGGCTGGCAAAGCTGCCGACGCCATGGGCGCTGGAGCTGGCCGGCAAGCCGGTGGAGGCCTCGGCGGAGTGGACCCGGCTGGGCCTGCCCTACGAAGCCGGCATCGCGCTGCTCCAGGCCGACGACGCCGTCGCTGCTGCCGAGCTGCCCCGCGCGGTTGCGATCTTCGAGGCGATCGAGGCACGCCAGGCGGTGGCGCTGGCTCGCAGCCGCGCCCAGCGCCTAGGTGTCGCGCAGGAAATGCCCCGCCCGCGCCGCGGCCCCTATGCCGGCGCCCGCCAGCATCCGATGGGGCTGACCGCGAGCGAGCAGCAGGTGCTGCAGCTCATCGCCGAGGGCAAGTCCAACAAGGACATTGCCCGCCACCTGTCGCGCTCGCCACGCACCATCGAGCACCAGGTGTCCGCCGTGCTCGGCAAGTTCAGCGCCGCCAACCGCATCGAGGTGATGCTGCGGCTGCGCACCGAACCCTGGCTGTTGATCCCAGTCGAAGAGGCTTAGGTAGCGACACCGTAGGACTACCTATGCCGCGCGCGCCAAAGCTGGGCGTGATGGGAGCCAATGCTGGGTGCTCCCACCGGCCGCCGATGGGCATCTCCACCGATTTCAGCGCCAGAGCAACGACTTAGCCTTCTCCTTGCCCAATCGCAGGCAGGGAGGAAGGCGTGTCGCTCACCGGGAACGCAGCAAGGCGGAAGGGACTGCTCGATCCAGTACTGCCGGCTCGGCGCACCGTGCGTCGATCGGCCTGGAGGGTGCGCTGGCCCAACTTCGTCCGCCTGGCGGTGTTCGTCGATCGTTGCCCGAGCATTGCCTCGGCTTCGCTCGAGCTCACCAACCGGCTGATCATCGGCGCACCGGCGGCGAGCCTCGCCCAGCCTCTCGTCATGCTGCTCTGCCACGCGATCTGGGTGCGGGCCGACCTGCTGCGCCAGTCGACGCCCGAACTGCTCTCTCCGACCCAACCCACGCACGCTGAGGAGGCGACAATGCGAGGTTTCACCGAACGTGCCGGCCACGTGACGCGACTTGTCTACAGCGAGGAGCTCGGCACCTTCATTGCCGAACCGATCCCCCATTCGTTCGAGCCACCTGCAAGCGTGCCGGTCGCACCCGCCGCGGGCGGCGCGCCGGTAGCCCCGCCTGCCAATGTCGTGCCTGCACCCACCCAGAGGAGCGAGAAATGATCACCGACATCCTGCCCGTAGAGGCCGACCTGTTCCCTCACCTGCCGCGCGAGGCGCCCGTCCTCGACCGGATCGAAACGCGGCTGCGCACCGCCCATGCCAACCATCTCGGCTATCCCTACAACCTCGCCGGGATGAGCGCGGTGCCGCCGGACTTCACGGGGTACCTGATCAACAATCT
>JAESFU010000300.1_pt1 | contig 41828 bp, 40 predicted proteins | sample 9269461 | NCBI WGS metagenome assembly JAESFU01 (sample SAMN14502556, study PRJNA617107) | algae metagenome | isolation source: Stenomitos rutilans HA7619-LM2 and co-occurring heterotrophs from cave walls | place: USA: Waikapalae cave, Hawaii | collected 2009-07-28
ATCTCCCCTTGATCCTCCCCTGCGGGGCGGGGGAGGGGGACCGCCGAAGGCGGTGGAGGGGGCAGCCAAACTCTCGGCCTACCCCATCCCGCCTCAGTCCAGCGCCGCGATCGCGATGATCTCGACCTTCAGCGCCGGATGCGCCAACCGGGCTTCCATGGCGGCGCGCGCCGGCGGGTTGGCCGGATCGATCCACGCGTCATAGACGGTGTTCATCGCGGCGAAATCGCCGATATTGTTGAGCAGCACCTGGCACGAGATCACCTTGGACTTGTTCGTCCCGGCCTCGGCCAGCAGCTTGTCGATCGAGGCCAACACTTCCTGCGTCTGCTTTTCGATCGTGCCGTTATAGTCGGTCGCGACCTGGCCGGCGAGGTAGACGGTGTTGCCATGGGCCACGGCCTGGCTCATGCGCTTGCCGGGCTGGTAACGGGTGATGCTCATTCGAGAACTCCTGAGAAATGACGCGAGCCTATTAGCCGCTCGCGCGCGCTCCCGGAAGTGCGACTTGTGCGTCACCCGTTCCGCCGTCGCGTCGAGATCAGCGCGATCGTCACTCCCGCCAGCGCCACGATCGCCATGCCGGCCAGCGTCAGCCCGTCCGGCACATAGCCGAACACCACCCACGAAAAAATGCTGACCCAGATCAGCTGCATGTAGTTGACCGGCGCCAGCAGCGACGCCGTCGCCTCGCGATGCGCCGCCGTGAACAGGTAGTGCGCAAACCCCGCCGTCGCGCCCTGGCTCAAAAACATCAGCAGCGTCGGCAGGTCCGGCGCGGGCAGGTTCGGCGGCAGCGTGAATGGCAGCATCGCGCCAAAGCACACTGCACCGACCACGGCGGTGTAGAACAGCATCGCCACCGCGCTCTCGGTCGCCACCAGCACCCGCGACAGGAGGTAATAGACCACCGACGTCGCCACCGCGATCAGGACGAAGATCACGCCATAAAGGTCGAGCCCGCCGCCCGGCCGCACGATCAGCAGCACGCCGGCAAATCCGCCGATCGCCGCCAGCCAGCTCGCCGCCGCCACCTTCTCGCCCAGCACCGGCCCCGCCGCCAGCACCACCAGCATCGGCGCGAGGAACACGATCGCCACCGATTCCGGCACCGGCATCCGCTGCAGCGCCAGCCCCATGCCGAGCGTCGAAACCACGAGGCACACGCCGCGCAGCAGCACCAGTCCCGTCCGCTGCGTGCGGAACAGCTTTGCGCCCGTCCGCGGCCAGACCAGCAGCAGCATCAGCACCAGATGCACGAAATACCGCACCGCCGAAACCAGCGGCACCGGATACTGCGCCACGAGCAGCTTGGTGACCGTGTCGTTGGCGGCGAACAGGAACACCGCCCCCATCACCATCAGCACGCCGAGCAGCGGCCGCCCATTGGGCGTATCCGGCACCGGCACGGGCTCGAGCTGGCCCGTGTCGGCAACTTCCATCACGTCGCGATCGGTCATTGGCTGTGGCCCACTCCCGGGCCAGCGGTGAGAATGAAGAGGCGGGAGGCCAAGGCATGGACCCTCGCGAAAAATCCCGCAATCGCTCCAAACGTCTAGCCGACGGCTAGGCGACCCTGGCGTCGCGCTTCAGCAACAGCGCCTCGAGCAGTGACACGGCGAACGCCGCCGCGATCGTGCCCAGCACGGTGAGGCCGGCCCGCTGCACGAAGGCAAAGATCGGCTCCGACGTCGCCAGCGCCCCGCCGACCAGCGAGATCATCACCGACGCCGCATCCTGGTAGGCCATCGAGGGCAGCGGCCCATGCAGCATGCGCGTGCCCAGCCAATAGACCGTCGCGAACATCAGCCCGAACAGCACCACGAGGTGGCTCGACACCTGCAGCAGCGCCAGAATGGCGATGGCCAGCACGCCGCCCAGCAGCACCGAGAACGAGCGCTGCCCCGCCTCGGCCCAGACCGAGCGCCGCGTCGGAAACACCAGGACGAACATCGCCGCCACCGCGAGCATCACGTTGGAGAAATCGACGAACGTGTAAAGCCACAGCGAAAACACCAGCAGCACCACGCCCCGGATCAGCGAGCGCAGGAACAACTGGTCCTCGTGCGCCGGCACATGTAGGTCGACCATCTGCTCATCCGTCGCCGGCGGCAGCAGCGCATAGAGCAGCGGGATCACCACGGCCGACGCGAAGGCCGCCTTGGTCATTTCCACCCGCAGCACCTCCATCGCAAGGTGGTTGCCCAGGCCCATGATCGACGTCAGCACCGCCGCCACCGCGATCAGCATGCCGAACGCATTGCCGGTCTTCTGGATCATGTAGAAGGCCAGCACGTAGACCAGCCCGACAACGCTCACCAGCACCAGCGGCAGGCCCTGCAGCATGGTGACGAGGCTCGCCATCACCCACAGCGCCAGCCCGAAGATGATCGGCGCGCCCAGCGCCCGGCCCGGGTTGAACGCCTTGCGCGTCCCCGCCAGCAGCGAAAACATCATCACCGGAAAGATCATCGCCATCGGCGAGCGCAGCCACATGCCGAGCCCGAACCCGATGATCGGCATCAGCGCAATCCGCACCGGATAGAGCGGATCATCGTCCTCGCGCGGTCGTGGCGTCACATACATGGCGCGGCCTCAATAGAGGAACGAGAAGACCGACTGGACCGACTGCCAGCCGCCGGCCAGCCATGCCACCGGATTGCCGGTCCCGCCCGCGAACACCAGCGCATTGGCCTTCGAGCCGACGCGCACGTTGCGCGGCCAGTCCTCGCCCTCGGCGAGCTCGATCTGCACGGGAATGGTGCGTGCCGGCTCGAACCAGCGCGTCGAGGCCTGGTTCTGCGGCAGGCCATTGGCGGCAGTACGGCCCGGATCGATGCCCCAGGCGATGCCGCGCACCCGCCCGGCAAAGCTGCGGCCCGGCACGGCATCGAACACCACGCTCGCCGCGTCGCCGACATCGATATTGACGAGCTGGTTCTCGCGCATGTCGACGCTCACCCACGGCCGCTCGCTCTCGATGAAGGTCAGCGCCGGGGTTCCCGCATTCACATACTGGCCCACTGCCAGCTTGAGGTTGGTCACCACCCCGTCGGCCGGCGCCGAAATGGTCGAGAACAGCTTGTTGAGCTGCGCCTGTTCGAGCTGAACCTGAGCCACCGCCGCCTGCGGATTGTCGCCGCCTTCGCCGCCCGCCTTCAGCATGGCGCTCGTCAGGTCGGCTTCCGCCGCCTCCAGCGTCGCCTGCGCCGAAGTCAGCTGCGCCTTTGCCGTGTCCACTGCCGCGTCCGACGACAGGCCACGTTCGGCCAGCGCCAGCGTGCGCTGCGTCGCCGCTTCCGCACTCTCGAGGCTGGCCCGCGCGTGCGTGACCCGCGCCTGCGCCGAGATTACGCTCGCTTCCGCCGCATCGACCGTCTGCAGCACCTGCCTGAGGCTCGCTTCGGCCTGCCGCACCGTCAGGTCGAATGGCGCCGGATCGAGCGCGAACAGCGGCTCGCCCTTCCGCACCATCTGGTTGTCGGCCACGAACACTTCGCTCACCTGCCCGGCGACGCGCGGCGCCACCAGCGCCGTGAACGCAGCCACCGATCCGGTCGAACTCGCCGGCGCCAGCTGGTCGGTCACCACATGCCCCGCCAGCAGCAGCGAAAAAAAGCCGAGCACGCCACCCGCAATCTTGCGCGCCGGCCCGTTGGCGCGTCCCGCTTTCGGCGCCTGCATCTCATGGGTCGGCGGCGGCGTTGGCTTGGCGACGGCCGGCTCGGTGGCGAGCGCGACAGCACTGGGCGCATCGGATAGCTTGTGTGGTGTGGACGACATGCCCGAATCCTCTCGGCCCGCGGTCCACCAGTTTAGGTTGACCATCGATAATCTTGATGGTAGAGATAATTGATGATGGACAAACTGTCAAGCGCCAGCCCTGAACGGGAGGCCGGCATGCGCCGCCTCGGTATCGCACTGGTGGAAGTCCTGCGCGCCGCCACCGACCGCTACGAGCGCGCCGCCCGCGACGAGCACATCCACCCCACCGATTTCAGCTGCATCGGCTACCTCAGCCGGGTCGGCAAGCCCGTGAGTCCGAAGGACATCATCGCCTACCTGGGCCTGTCGTCTGGCTCCGGCACGGCGCTGCTCGATCGCCTCGAAAAGGCCGGCTACATCCGCCGCCTGCCCAATCCCGAGGACCGCCGCGGCGTCCTGATCGCGCTCGATCCGGAGGCTGCGGCCGCCCCTATCGCGCAATATCGCACCGTGACGCAGCAGTTCTTCGACGCGACCGACCCCCTCACCGATCGTGACCTCGACACCATCGCCACCTTCCTCGAGCGTGTCAGCCGCCTCGCCCGGGAAGCCGGTTCCACCTGACCCAATTTTAGAACTTGCATTCTAAAATCTGCGTTCTATAATCCCATGTATGGGAAGAACACGCACATTCGACCGCGACGCGGTCCTCGCCTCGGCCATGAACCTGTTCCGGCAGCGCGGCTATCGCGATGTTTCGATCGGCGACCTCGAACAGGCCACCGGTCTCGTCTCGGGCAGCATCTACAATGCCTTCGGCGACAAGGCCGGCCTGTTCCGCGCCGCGCTCGACTATTACGTGCACGTCTTCGTCGCCGGCCGCCTCGCGCGCTTCGCCGGCGGTACGGCGCGCCTCGAGGATCTCGAGCAGCTGCTGCTTTCCGTGCTCGAGGAACCGATGGCCGATGGCTTCGGCTGCCTCGTCAACAATTCGATCATTGAGTTCGGTCGTGCAGGCGGCATCGCCGGCGACGGCGTCAACGCCTCGCTCGAGCTCGTGCGCACCGGCATTGCCGGCGTCCTCGCCCGCGAACTGCCCGACGCTACTGCAACCGACACCATGAGCCTGCTGTTGCTCTACCACGGCAGCCTCACGCTTTCGCGCAGCGATACCGCCTTCGCCGACATGGCGGACGCGGTGCGCGCCCAGTTCACCACCCTGCGCCAGCGGCGCGACACCATCGGAGACAGATAATGATCGAGATGCTCAACCCCGCCGGCACCACCCCGAACCCCAGCTATAGCCAGGGCGCCCTCGTTGCTGCCGGCCAGCGCACGCTTTACATCGCCGGCCAGGTCGGGGTCGATCCGTCGGGCTATCTCGGCAAGGACATTGCCGAGCAGGCACGGATCGCCACCGACAACGTGAAAGCAGTCCTCGCCCAGGCCGGCATGACTGCCGACAACCTCGCCAAGGTGACGATCTACCTGACCGACGAGAGCCTTATCCCCGGCTTCGTCGAGGCCGCCACCGGCACCCTCAGCTCACCCCCGCCGCCCGCCACCCTGCTGGTCGTAAAAGCCCTCGCCGCCCCACCCCTCCTGGTCGAAATCGAAGCCATCGCCCACGGGTGAGCGGCCGAGCTCGACCCCTCTTGATCCTCCCCCGCGGGGCGGGGGAGGGGGACCGGCGAAGCCGTGGAGGGGGCCGCGATCCCTCAGTCGCCCCTAAGCCAACGCCGCCCCGAACCGATCGCGATAGGCGCTCGCCGAAAGTCCCGTGACCTTCTGGAACACCCGCCGGAACGCCGACGGGTCCTTGTACCCCACGTTCCAGGCGATCCGCTCCACCGTGTCGCGGCTGAACTCCAGCCGCTCCCGGGCCAGCGCGATCCGCAGCGCCTGCAGGTACTCGGTCGGCCTCAGCCCCGTCGCCTTCTGGAAGCGCCTGAGGAACGTGCGCTGTTCGAGCCCCGCCCGCGTCGCGAGGTCGACCACGTTGATCTCCTCGCTGCGATGCGCCTGCAGCCAGTGCTGCACCTTCAGCACCGCATCGTCGCCATGCGACAGCCGCGGCGCAAAGGTCGAGTAGTTGCGCTGCTCCCGGCCCGCCGGATCGATCAGCAGGAACTTTGCCGTATCCGCCAGCACCGTCGGCCCCAGCACGCGACCGATGAGCCTCAGTCCCAGGTCCGTCCAGGCCAGCATGCCGCCCGCCGTGATCAGGTCGCCATCCTCGACAATCATGTCGCCCGCCGTCACCTCGACATCGGGGAAAGCCGCCCTGAACGCATCCGCATAGTTCCAGTGCGTCGTCGCCCGCCGGCCGGACAGCAGCCCCGAGTGCCCGAGCATGAAGGCCCCACCGCAGATCGAGGCGATCGTTGCCCCCGTGCCATGCCGCTCGCGCAGCCAGCCGACGAAATCGACGACATCCTCCGCCGTCAGCGGATCGGCGAGGCGGCCTGGGATGATGATGTATTCGGGCTGCCCGCTGACACCTGGCGCGCTGTCGAATGCCCGCGCGAACCCGTCCACACCGGTGCGCCAATGGCTGGTCCGGATCCGATCCGCCCCGCCATGCTGCGCCGCATACTGGTTCGCCACCTCGAACGCATCGCTCAATCCGTGCACCGAAGCCATGGCGCAGCCGGGATAGAGCAACAGCCCGATTTCAGTATGTCGCAATGCATCCGTCGTCTTTGTCACTTCTGGCCCCGACAATGTCAGTTGCAGCAATCGTCGCAAATTCGGGGGGAGCTTAGGGTCATCACATCGCGACGGACAAGGGTTCGCCGCACAACAGGAGAGACCCAAAATGACCAAGACAATCGTTCTGATCCACGGCGCCTGGCTCAACAGCCTTTCGTGGGAAAACGTCAAGGCCCGCTACGAAGCCCAGGGCTACACTGTCCTCACCCCCGACTGGCCCTTCGATGATCGTGCCCCCTCGGCGCTCCGTACCAATCCTGCTCCGGAACTCGCCGGGATCGGCCAGCGCGGCATCGTCGATCACTTCGACCGCATCATCCGGGCCCTGCCTGAAAAGCCGATCCTGATCGGTCACTCCTTCGGTGGCGTCATTGTCCAGCAGCTGCTTGCCCGTGGCCTTGGTGTCTCCGGCGTCGCCGTCAACCCGGCCCCGACCCCCGGCGTGCCGCTTGGCCCCCAGGCCATCGTCTCGGCCCTGCCAGTGTTCAGCGATCTGTTCTCGTGGAAGAAGGCCAAGCAGATGTCACTGAAATTCTTCTCGACGCGGTTCGCCCAGACCGAACCCAATCCGGCCGCCAAGTATGATCGTTACGTCGTGCCGACCGCTGGCAAGGTCTACTGGGACGGCGTCATCAACCCGATGCTGATCGACTGGGCCGGCCAGGATCGCGCTCCGCTCCTCCTCATCGGTGGCGGCAAGGACCTGATCGCCGACGCCTCGATGACCGAAGCCATCTACCGCCAGCAGAAAAAGGCCCGCACGGTCACCGAACTGAAGATCTTCGACGACCGCTCGCACTGGACCCTGATGGACAAGGGCTGGGAAGCCGTCGCCGACCTCGCCCTCAACTGGGCCGTGGAACACGCCACCGACAAGCGCGCCGAACTCCGCCTCGCCGCCTGAAAGAACGATCCGCACCACACTCCACCCTCCCCGCCGGGGAGGGTGTTTTTGTTTGGCTAATCGGCTTTCTCCGCCAGCGAACCCCCAGCCGCAAGCCGCATCAGCTCGGTGTCGAAATCGACGTCTCCAGCCTGCCGCTCGGCCTTGGTGGCATTGCCGGCGAACTGGTGCTGGTAGCCGCGCCACGCGGCGTCCGTGATCACCTTGCCGACGCCCGTGCCGACGAACGCCGTGAGCTCCGCCGCCGCCCGCTCGATCCGCGCCGACAGTTCGGGCGCAGAGAGATCCTCGGGCGCCGCAAAGATCGAGGTCGGCACCGGCAGGGCCCTGAGGAAGGCGAACAGCGGCCGCATCTGCTCGTCCGCCACCATCGCATGCCGCGCCGTACCGGCCGTTGCCGCCAGGATCACGGGCTTGGCGATCAGCAGGTCGTTGTCGACCAGATCGAAGAACGATTTGAACAGCCCGCTCATCCCCGCCTTGTAGACCGGCGTCGCGACGATGACCGCATCGGCCCTCGCCAGCGTGTCGATCGCCCCCTGCACCGCCGCATTGGCGAACCCCGCGACGATCGCTCGCGCGATGTCCACCGCCAGCGGCGCGAGATCGATGATGCTGAGCGTCGTCGCACGCCCGGCCGCCGACAGCCGGTCGAGGCTCTTCTGCGCGATCCGGTCGGCCAGCATCCGCGTCGAGGATGGATCGCTCACGCCCGCGCTGACGACGACGAGCCGCACCGGCTCGCCGCTGATTTCGAATGTCTTGGTCATCTGCCGTCTCCATCCGCCGGCGCCAGCATCCGTTCGCACAGCGCCTGCAGCGTCCTGAGTTCATCCTCGTCGAGCCGCGCGAACATCGCCTCGGCCACCTGTCGCCCATGCCGTGCCCCGACGCGCCGCTGCACATGCAGCCCGTCCTTCGACAGCGTCAGCAGGCTCGCCCGCGCGTCTTCGGGATCCGGCCGCCGCTCGATCCAGCCCTTCGCCTCGAGCCGCGCCACCAGCCGGGAAAGTCCCGGCTGGCTGAGCAGCACATCCTTGCTGAGCTCGCTGAGCCTGAGCCCCGTGCGCGCCGTCGAGAGCGCGTAGAGCACGCCATACTCGCTCGGTACCATGTCGCCCCAGGCATCGGAGGCGGTCAGCTCCTGCGCCACCGTCGCCTGCGCCCGGAACAGCGCTTCCCACGCCGCATTGGCGAGCTGCGCATCCCCGGCCATCAGCCGACCAGCGGCAGCTTGGCGCTGAACCGCTCCTCGCTGTCCTGGTAGGGCTTGGCCCCCACGAGGTTGTCGCCCCGGTTCGGGTTCGGCGTCGGCTGCCGCGCTGGCAGGTCGCCATACTTGGCCTTGACCAGCGCCGCATGCGTCGGCGCATCCGCCGCACCGGCAGAGCGCTTCGCCGCCATCTCGCGCCGGAGCACCGGCACGACTTCCGTGCCCAGCAACTCGACCTGCTCGAGCGCCTTTTCGACCGGCAGTCCCATCGCGTCCACCACCCAGAGTTGGCGCTGGTAGTCGCCGAACCCCTCGCGGAAGCTCAGCGTCTTGTCGATGACCTCCTGCGGGCTGCCAACGCTCAGCGGCGTCGACGTCGCATAGTCCTCGAGCGCGTAGCTCGACCCATAGATCGGGTTGCCCTCGAAGAACGGCCGGAACTGCGCATAGGCGTCCTGCGAGTTCTTCGCGATGAACGCGTGCCCGCCCAGCCCCACGATCGCCTGCTCCTTGCTGCCGTGCCCGTAATGCTCGAACCGCTCGCGGTAGAAATTGACCAGCGGCAGGAAGTGGAAGTTCGGCGCCAGCACGTTGTTGGCGAAATAGCCATTGCCGTAATAGGCCGCCTGCTCGGCAATCTCGGGCGTGCGGATCGAACCGTGCCAGACGAAGGGCGGCACGTCGTCGAGCGGCCGCGGAATCGCGGTGAATCCCTGCAGCGGCGTGCGATACTTGCCCTGCCAGTCGACCACGTCCTCCCGCCACAGCTTGTGCAGCAGGTTGTAGTTCTCGAGCGCCAGCCCCACCCCGTTGCGGATGTCCTGTCCGAACCACGGATAGACCGGCACCGTATTGCCGCGGCCCAGCATCAGGTCGATGCGACCCTTGGCGAGGTGCTGCAGCATCGCGTAGTCCTCGGCGACCTTCACCGGATCGTTGGTGGTGACCAGTGTCACCGAGGTTGACAGGATGATCCGCTCCGTCAGCGCCGCGATATGCGCCAGCAGCGTCGTCGGCGAGGACGAAAAGAACGGCGGGTTGTGATGCTCGCCGATGGCGAACACATCGAGCCCCACTTCGTCCGCCCGCTTGGCGATCCTGCCGATCGCCTCGATCCGCTCCGCCTCGCTGGGCGTCTTGCCGGTCAGCGGATTGCGGGTGACGTCGCTGACCGAGAAAATTCCGAATTGCATGATGAGCCTCCTTGGGCTGTCTTGCTCCAAGATATATGCATGCGCATGCAATTAACAAGAGACGAGATCTGTCCCAGAACTCCCCGTCAGCTGCCGCTCATCGACTGGGTCAACCCGCACTCCGCCGCGCTCTTGGTCTCGAGGCAGGCCTGCAGGTCTTGCGCGAACTGCCCCGTGACCCACGCGCACTGTCCGTCCGCAACATCCCAATGGCCGCGAATATATGTCTCGGTCCGGCCCTTCTGCTTGCGCATCCAATAGCCAGTTATGGTCCGGAACTTGCCGTCGCCGACATAGTCGTAGTCGAGCGGCACCCAGACCACGGTCGCCGGGTCGGACCCGGCCGGCGTGCGACCCGGCTGCGACGTATCCGCGTTGACGGGCGGAATGCGCGGGCACTGGTCGGCGGTCAGAACCGTTCCGTCCTGGTCCTGCCCGCCACCACCGTCGGATAACGGCCCCGCACAGCTGCTCATGCCGAGAACCCCGGCCCACTGGCACGGCCATCCCACGAGGAACGCCGACACCGTGCCCGCCACGAATACCCCGAAGGCGATGGTGACGATCCAGATGATCGCATTGGAAGCGAGCCGCATGTGCCGGTTGTCGCGCACGCTGCCGATGAGGATCCACATGATCACCAGGGTGAAGATCAGCCCGACGCCGAAGACGATGGCGCCCTGCGTATAGCCGCTCAGCAGGCTGTAGATCAGCACCAGCGCGGCAGCCGTCCCGATCGCGTACCACACGCGCCGGACGCCCGGCACCTGCCGCGTGGCGGACTTCAGCAGGTCCAGCGGGTCGAGGCTCATGTCCGCTCACCGCGAACATGGGCGACTCCCACAGGCCGCTCAGGCCGTGCGTCGGTCACGCCGGCTCGATCCGATCCGGCGCCTGCCTCCTGCCAGCCAAGTCCTTCAGGATATCCAGTCACATGAGCTGCTCCATCGCTGGACAACCGGGGACTAGGTCTATCAAGGGTAACTTCCACCCTTCTGCACCGATGCTATCGGTTATTTAAATTCCTGTCTCGAACGATTTGATCGAGATCGAAAATGGCGGGCGCAACCTCGTCGCGCCCGCCTTCGGTCTTTACACCGCTTCAGCCGTAGCCGGATCGACCACCGCCTTGATCAGCGTGATCTTGTTGGCCGGAAAGCCGCTGAGCTCGGCATGCCGCCGGATATCCTCGGGATCGTCGGCGAGATAGACGCAATAGGTCATGTCGTCGGCGAAGTAGGAGTGCACCCACTGCACCCGCGGCGCGAGCTTGGCGAGGGCCTCGTTCGAAACTCGCGCGCCTTCGCGCAGCCCCTGGGCGTCCAGCTTGCCCACACCGGGAATGTTGCGTTCGATCACATAGCGTTTCATCTGCAGCTCCTTACTGCTTGGCGGCGACAGCAGCGTCGCACGTCACGTTGGGGTTCATATCGGCGAAGGTGCCGGTGGGGTTGGCGCGCCAGGCCCACACATGCAGCTCGTAGAAGGGCGGCAGGCCGTAGCGATTGGGCGAGCCGGTGAAGGCGAACAGGTGCCCGTCGAGCTCGGCCGGACCCTTGGTCGTGATGTACTCGACCGCCACCAGCTCGAGGCTGCCATCGGCCTTGGGCTCGTACATCACCGCCTCGGGCTTACCGAGATCGACGACGCCGTCCTCGATCAGCGCGCCGTTGACATAGTGGATGCCCATCGCCCCACCCTCGATGCCCGAAACGCACGGGATCGGCGCATAACCTTCGGCCGTCGCCACCGCGACATCGGCGAAGCGGGCATTGGCGGCGCGCACCTTGTCGGCCAGCGGATTGGCCGGCGCCACTTCGGCATGCGCTGCATGCGCGAGGAACTTCGCCGGCAGGCCATTGTCCGCGGCATGGCGCGTCAGCGTCAGCCCGAGCGGATCGCCCATGCCGTTGCCATAGGGGACATATCCCGCCGGAACGATGGGTTCGCCACCGCCATGCGCGGACGCGGGTCCCGCCGACAGGGCGGCCGTCGCGAGTGCGACCAGGATCAGGCTGGCGGTCTTCAGCGTGCGAACCGGCAGCCGCCGGTCCGTGCAGTCATCGAAAGTGCGCATCATGGCGCGTTCTCCTCTGGCGTCAAAACGCGTCTGCAAGCGTTTTGTACCGGTGCAATTACCCCTTGGCGGCGGAAATGCTCTCCTCGACGGCAAGAGTCAAGCAGAATTTTGCACCGGTGCAATTATGTGCTAGAACCGCGCCATGAAGTCGCCCGTCACCCTGCTCGACGTCGCCGCCGCCGCCAACGTGTCGAAATCCACGGTGGCCAATGTGTTCAGCCGTCCCGAGCGGGTGCGGCCCGAACTGCGGCAGCGTGTGCTCGCGATCGCCCATGAGCTCGGCTTTGCCGGCCCCGATCCGCGCGGACGCCTCTTGAGCTCGGGCAAGGCCAATGTGATCGGGGTCGTCCCCTCTGGCGAAGGCATCACCTGGATCTTCGACGATCCCTACATGCGTCGTTTCCTCGCCACCGTCGCCGAGGAGTGCCAGCAGAGCCGCACCGCCATCCAGCTGATCGACGGCTATGGCGAGGCCGGCGCCGAAACCATCCGCCGCACCGTCGTCGATGGCCTCATCCTCCACACCGCCGACCAAGTCCGCGCCGTCGATCCGGCCCTGCGCCGCAAGATGCCGATCGTCGTGATGGATCGCATCGACGATCCCGACGTGAGCGCCGTCAGCATCGACGATCGCGGCGGCGCCCGCGAACTCGCGCGCCATCTCATCGGCCTCGGCCACCGCCGTTTCGTCATCACCATGCTGGGCCGCAGCTATGTTGCGCCCATCCTCCACCGCCCGATCGGCGCTAAACGCACCCTCGTCTCCACCTACGACGTCGATGAGGAACGCCTCGCCGGCGTTAGCGAGGCCCTGGCCGAGGCCGGCCTGGCGCTCGACGACATGCCCATCGTCGAAGCCTGTGGCAGCGCCGAGGAAACCCGCCTCTATGGCAACGCCGCCGGCCTCGTCCTCGACAATCTCGGCGCGGCCACCGCGGTCATCGTCCTCGGTGGCGAACTCGGGCTCGGCCTGCTCGTCGAAGCCCGCCGCCGCGGCATCGCGGTCCCGTCCGAACTCTCGGTCGCCGCCTTCGACGATCCGCCCGCCGCTGCCGCCGCCGATCCGCCCCTCACGGTCATCGCCGCCCCCGTCGCAGAAACCGCCCGCCTCGCGACCCGCCTGCTCTTTTCATCCGACCCACCCCGGCACATCGAACTACCGGTCGAACTCCTGCTCCGCCGCTCCACAGCGCCACCGAAGGACTGACCAGGCTGGGGGCGGGACAACATTCGACAACCAAGCTCTACTTGAATGCAGCGACGTTCAGCGGAGTGCTCTTCCGCAGGTGAGCAGCATCGCCGCTCGCGATCGACTCCGTCCCGGGCCGCTACCTTCCCTTAATTATCGTCCCGATCGCAGAGTAGAGCTGCATGCCGAACCAGACCAGCGGCCCCAGAGCCAACGCCAGCAACGTCAGGAGCCACCTGGAGACGCTGCCGGCCCAAGGTCGGAGCCACCGGGAAGGGCCCGCCATCCCAGCGTCGCCCACCAGTTGGTCCTGGGGATAGGTAAGAAAGCGGTCCCAGGAACCGTGTAGCGCCAGGTTCGCTTTCATTGGCTCCAAGTCGAAAAACGTTCCGTGCCCATAGCCGAGCGCTTTCACGTTCCGCACTGCCCTGTCGACAAACCCGATGCGACCGGAGGGCCCCGAATGGGGTATTGTGAACTGCGCGAGGCCCACAACCCAATCCTTGTCACCGCAGTGGTTTATAACCTGCTCGATGCGCCCCGAGGACAGATGCTTGGTCCAGTCATAGTCGGGCCGGACGATCGACCCAGCCAGGATAACCCGCCCAAACCGCAGTGTTGCGAACTCTGGCTCCAATAACAGTTGCGAGAACAACAGCGTCCCGTAACTGTGCAACACCACATCGGGAGCCTCCCTCATTTCCCCACGCCGCAGGCGCGCGTATTCGACGGCAGCCCGCATTCGCCTGCCAAGGTCGGCGACAAGCAGCCGTTGTGTGCGTGCGAAAAGCACCATCACGCGGAATACCGGATACTTGAGGATGAGCACCGGCGCGCTGTATCTGAGCTTGTTCGCGATGAGCCAGGAAAAGTCCTGTTGCCAGGGGCCGTCGGTATTCATGCCGTGGACCGTCACCACCCACGAGACGTCGCGGCTCTGCCGACCGGCTGGACGCCGGAATACAACCTTGCTCCTGAACGGCTTATCGAGCTCGTCGTATCGTTTCCCACAACGCGGACAGGTCCCGGCGGCCCTATCCTCCGTGCTCGCCAGCGCGGGGCAGTTACCACACAGCGTTACCTCCTCGCTTGCGAGGTAGCCGAGCCGCGCCACCTCCTGCAGCAGCTTGGTAGTAGTGGCAACGTCACTGTTGAACGATGGCCCCAGCAACGCCGGATCAAGCACCGACGAGTCAGCCTGCTCGAGGGTGCCGCGCACGCCATCGAGCAGCTCCGAGGAATAGTCTCCCGCCAGCCCGGCCCAGTCTACGGCGTGTTCTGGCGCCATATCTCATCCACGAGGTCGTAGACCTGCTGTCGCCGACACTGGGAGGTGATGCGAATACGCCCTTCGCCACCATAGATCGAGAGCTTCAGCCGGGCTGCTGCGCCAGGCACAGCGTCCCGGGTCGGCAACTCGAACTGCCCGTCGGCCGAACTGAACTGGGCTACGTCGATGCCCTGCCGCGCTCGGGCTACCGGACCCACAGCCGCTATGCCGCCAATAGCATCGGCATAAATGTCGACATAGCCGCCGTCCGTCGACCACTTGCTGCCACGCTCGACCGAACCATCCAGCTCCCCGAGGGTACGCACGGCCCTGACCAGCGGTATCGGATTGACGCGCGTCGCGGCAGCACCGATGGCGATGAGTACGTCCCAAACCTCTTCGAACACGACGTCGTGCGCCGGATCGTTGTATGCGAGCTGCACGAAGAGCCCGCAGAACGGGCGGTCGAAGCGCCATTCGAAGCGAACCACCGCACGGTCGCGGTGTTCGAGATAGGCCCTCAGTTCATACCTATCGAGCCCCACTTCCTTCGGTTCATCCATTTCCTTGGCTCGCGAGAAGCGAGCGCTGCCGCGATGCCATGTGAGCAGCAGCTTCTCGTCATCAACAACGATGGCAGTGAGTTGCAGGTCTTCCGGAAATGCTATGCTCTCGCCTGCGGCCAACAGCTTGCCGTGTCGCGACGCGGCAATCTGGGACTGCAGGTCCCTCACCGACTTAGTTGGCAGCGCCGGGTACAGGTAGACGTGCTGGCCACCCCAGCCCTCTGTTAGCGCGAGCCATGCCGCAATATCGTTGCCCGTGATCTGGTTATCATCGATCGCTTTGGCCAAATTTCTCTCGAACTCGGCCTTCGTGCTGCCTATTGCAACCTTCTCTCCGGCATTTTTCTTACTTCTCAGAAGCTCCTTTATGAAAACATTGCCCTGCGCAAGAATAAGCGACCTCACGAGTTGCTTGAGATCTGCCTTTTCGGACACTGAGTCGGCCAAGTCTTATTTCCCCTTTCGGGTAATATCGTACTTCAGAATATACAATTATATCAACTTCATTATTGTCTGCCGCCAGCCCACTTCACGCCATTGTCCTGGCCACCCCGTCGCACACATCATCGCTGGTCCCAAGGGCCTAGCCCCTTGGTCTATCGACAACGCCTCCGTCGTGTCGGACACTCCCGTCTGTCAGCGCTGCCAATCGAATGGAGAAGGCCCGTGAGCAAGATCGTCTACGATATCGTCCAACATGACGGCGGCTGGGCCTATCGCGTCGGCAAGGTCCTGTCCGAGCCATTTGCCACGCGCGAACTGGCGCATCAGGCGGCGCAGCGCGCGGCCGATCGCCAGCGCGGCGGCGTCGATGCGCATGACATCGAATACGAAGACAGCAACTACCACTGGCACCAGGAACTCGCCCGCGGCGGCGCCGGACCGGACACCGAAGTGGACGACCCGCCCTCCGGCAAGAAGTGATCCCGCGGGCAGGCCCCCCGCCTACATCGTGATCCCGCCATCGACGATGAAGTTCGCGCCGGTCGCATAGGCGCTCTCGTCGCTCGCGAGATAGACGCAGATATGGGCCATCTCGTCGGGTTGGGCCATGCGCCCGATCGGCTGGCGGGCGATGAAGGTCTTCCATACCTCGTCATGGTCGCCCAGCGCCTTGGCGCGCTCGTGCAGCGACGGCGAGTCGACGCTGCCCGGGCAGAGCGAATTGGCGCGGATCCCGTGCTTCATGTAGTCGAACGCCACCGACTTCGTGAACCCGATCACCGCCGCCTTCGACGACATGTAGCCCACCCGGTTGGTCACGCCCTTCAGCGAGCTCGCGACCGACGCGACATTGATGATCGAGGCCCCGCCCTGCGCGATGAAGGCCGGCAGGAAAGCCTGGGTCAGGACGAACATCGGCGTCACATTGATGTCGAAGCTGCGCTGCCAGTCGGTTAGCGACGTGTCGCCGAGCATCCCCTGGTGCACCCAGCCCGCACCGTTGTAGAGCACGTTGACGCCGGCATATTTCGCCGCCGCCGCGCGCAGGCCGTCATGGTCGGTCACGTCCAGCACATAGGCTTCGTGTTCGGGCCCGATTGCCTTGAGCTCAGCGCGCTTCCTGTCGATCGCCGCCGCATCGCGGTCCGTCGCGATCACCCGCGCTCCTTCGCGTGCAAACGCCGTCGCCGCCGCGCCGCCGATGCCGGCCGCTGCCGCGGTCATGAACACTACCTTGCCCTCGAGGCGCCCCATAAATCTCTCCCTTGGTGGCCGGTTCCGGCCTTTAGTGTCGTTGTCGCTTTGCCGGCGCTCGTCTAGCGTCTCCCCCAGGGAGACATCGCATGAACATCGATAGCTGGGAGGCCCTCCTGCCCCCCATCTTCGCCGCCGCCGGCATTCCGGTCGGTGGCCATCTGACCGTAGAGCCGCTCACCGGTGGCGTCTCCTCGGACATTGTGCGCATCCGCCTCGCCGATGGCACGAGCTATTGCGCCAAGCGCGCGCTGCAGAAGCTCAAGGTCGCAAGCGACTGGCAAGCCCCGCTCGAGCGCAATCACTACGAAGTCGCCTGGCTGCGCCGCGCCAATGCCATCGTCCCGGGCGCCGCCCCGCAGGTGATCGGCGAGGACCGCGAGCACGGCATCGCCCTGCTCGAGTATCTCCCGGCCGACGATTACGTGCTGTGGAAGTCCGAGCTCCTCGCCGGTCGGGCCGATCCGCACGTAGCGGTCGCCGTGGCCGACGCCCTCGGGCGCATCCACGCCGCGACCCTGAACGACTCGACCGTCACCGCCGAATTCCCTACCGACCACCTGATCGACGCGCTTCGGTTGGATCCCTACCTGCGTTTCACCGCCAGCCGCCATCCGGACCTGGCCGAACCCATCCTCGCAGTCCTTGCCACCACCGCGAACACCAGGATCGCGCTCGTCCATGGCGATGTCAGTCCCAAGAACATCCTCGTCTCCCGCCGCGACGGCCACCCGGTGCTGCTCGATGCCGAATGCGCCTGGTACGGCGATCCCGCCTTCGACGCCGCCTTCTGCCTCAATCACCTGGTGCTGAAATCCATCCACCTGCCCGGGCTCGCTGCTATTCTGCTCGACGCGGCGCAGGCCTTTGCGACCAGGTGGCTTGGCCACTTCCCGCGACCCCTTCGCACCGGTCTCGAGGCGCGCACCGCCGCGCTGCTGCCCTGCCTCATGCTGGCGCGCGTCGATGGCAAGTCTCCCGTCGAGTATCTCACTGAAACTGCACGACAAATCGTCCGCGACCGGGCGATTCCGTTCATCCGCACGCCGGCAGAAACCCTCGTTCATCTGCTCGACAGCTTTCGTCAATCATCGGTTCAGAATCGGTAGCCCGAAATGTCAGCCATCCAGTCCATTCTCGGCCGCCAGGTTTGGGACTCGCGCGGCCGCCCCACCGTCGAAGTCGAGGTCACCCTCGCGAGCGGCGCCAGGGGCCGCGCCATCGCCCCCTCCGGGGCCTCCACCGGCAGCCGCGAAGCGCTCGACAAGCGCGACGGCGGCCCCCGCCTCGGCGGCTACGGCGTCAATGGCGCACTTGCCGCGGTGAATGGCGCAATTGCCAATCGCCTCAAAGGCTTGGACGCCGCCGGCCAGTCCGCGATCGACGCTGCCCTGATCGCGCTGGATGGCACCCCCCAGAAGACCCGGCTCGGCGGCAACGCCATCGTCGCCACCTCGTCCGCCGTCGCCTGGGCTGCCGCTGCCGACCGGAAAATCCCGCTCTGGCAACACCTTAGGCACCTCTCCGGGCTGGACCCGCACCAGCCCTTCACCCCCGCCCCGATGATCCAGATCTTCGGCGGCGGCCGCCATGCCGGCAACCGCATCGACATCCAGGATTTCCTCATCCTCGCCATCGGCGCCGAGAGTTTCGCGCAGGCCACCGAACAGATCGCCGAGGTCTACATCGCCGCCGCTAAACTCATGGCGCAGAATGGAAAACTTAGCGGCGTCGCCGACGAGGGCGGCCTCTGGCCCGACTTCACCGCCAACGAAGAGGGCCTCGAATACCTGACCCGCGCCATCGAACAGGCCGGCTTCGCACCCGGCCGCGACATCGGTATCGCCCTCGATATCGCCGCGACCTCGTTCTACGTCGACGGCGCCTACCGCCTCGCCCTCGAAAATCGCTCGCTCGATAGCGCCGAGATGGTCGAGCTCATGGCAACATGGGTCAAGTCCTACCCAATCGTCTCGCTCGAAGACCCCCTCGCCGAGGACGACGACGAAGGTTTCGCCGAGATCACGCGCCGGCTCGGCAAATCGATCCAGATCATCGGCGACGACTACCTTACCACCTCAGAGTCCCGTGTTGCCCTTTCAGCCGAACGGGGTTGCTGTAATTCCGTATTGCTCAAATCCAATCAGTGCGGCACTTTAAGCGAATTGATTGCAGCAAGCAGCCGCGCACGCTCGGTGCACTGGAATACGATCCAGTCGGGTCGATCGGGCGAAAGCGAGGATGTTACGCTCAGTCATCTTGCCGTCGGGCTGATGTCGGACCAGATCAAGGTCGGGTCGATGACGCGGTCGGAGCGGACGGCGAAGTGGAATGAGGTCATCCGGATCGAGCAGGATTGGGCGTCACCTGCATTCTGGAGATTTCGTCTGCCCGCATAGGCAAGACTGACTGCGCAGTTTGGGGGAACTGATTGACTTCTGGCGATAAGAAGCGAAGCGCGAACCGCCCAGTTCGCGTGGAAGACGTTGCCCGCGTCGCCGGGGTTTCCCCGATCACCGTCTCACGGGCGCTGTCCTACCCTGAAAAGGTCCGCGAGGAGACCCGTCAGCGCATTCTCGAGGCCGTGGCCGAAACCGGTTACGTCGTCAATCGCTTCGCCTCCTCCCTGCGTTCGGGCCGCTCGACCATTGTCACGGTCTTCGTCTCGAACCTGCTCAACCCGCATTTCGCCACCTCCATCCAGGGCATCGTCGAGGCCTTCGAGGGCAGCGGCTTTCACCTGATGTTCGCCCAGATCGGCTATTCCGAACTGGTCGAAGTCGACGTCGTCAACAACGCCCTGCCGTTCCGGCCGGCCGGCGTGATCTTCACGGGCGTCATCCGCTCCGAGACGACCCGCGACCTGGTCAGCAAGCTGGGCATCCCCACCATCGAGATGTGGGGCCACCACGACGATCCCATCGACATGCTGGTGGGCTTCTCCAACTCCGCCGCCGGCCAGCTGATGGGCCGGCACTTTGGCGAACGCGGCTTCAAGCGCATCGCCTATAGCGGGCACACCACCGAGCGGGGCGCCGAGCGCATCGTCGGCTTTCGCGAGGGCCTGGCCGAATTTGGCGCCGAGCTCTCCCTCGTCTACCCCATGGAGGGAACCCGGCGCGTCACCGACGGCATGGAAGCGCTCGACGCCATCATCGATCGCCTGCCCGATGTCGACGCCATCTTCTTCGGCACCGACATGCTGGCCACCGGCGCCATGCTGCGGGCGCAGGATCTGAAGATCGATGTGCCCGGCCAGATTGCACTCGCCGGCTTCGGCGGCCTCGATTTCACCGAGCACGTGAAGCCGTCGCTGACCACCCTCAACATCGAAGGCTACCAGATGGGCCTCAAGGCCGGTCGCATGATGCTGACCCGCCTCAATGGCGACACCGTCGACGATCCGATATCGGACTATCCGATTGCCCTGCTGGCCCGCGACAGCACCGGCAAGAAGCGCTGATCTCCCGCGTCTCCGATGGGCCGCGCACGTGTTGCAGCGGCAATTGCCGATGATTATCATCGCTCCATACGGTGCGGTCCGCGCCATACAAAGGAACGCCTGCCCATCCGCCCCGGAGTAGGCTAGAAGCGTTCCAAACTTCAGACTGCCTCGAGGAGAAAACGATGAGTTCGGGTAACGGCGCCGCCACTGGCAAGAAGCTCAGGTCGCGCGCCTGGTTCGACAATCCGGAAAACCCGGACATGACGGCGCTTTATCTGGAGCGCTATCTCAATTTCGGCATCTCGCGCGAAGAGCTGCAGTCGGGCAAGCCAATCATCGGCATCGCCCAGACCGGCTCCGACATCTCGCCCTGCAACCGCCACCACCTCGAGCTCGCCAAGCGCGTCCGCGAAGGCATCCGTGACGCCGGCGGCATTCCGCTGGAGTTCCCGGTCCACCCGATCCAGGAAACCGGCAAGCGTCCGACTGCCGGCCTCGACCGCAACCTCGCCTATCTGAGCCTCGTCGAAGTGCTGTACGGCTACCCGCTCGATGGCGTGGTGCTCACCATCGGCTGCGACAAGACCACCCCCGCCATGCTGATGGGCGCCGCGACGGTGAACATCCCTGCGATCGCTCTGTCGGTCGGCCCGATGCTGAACGGCTGGTTCCGCGGCGAGCGCACCGGCTCGGGCACCATCGTCTGGAAGGCCCGCGAAATGATGGCCAAGGGCGAGATCGACTACGCCCAGTTCATCGACCTCGTTGCCTCCTCGGCCCCCTCGACCGGCTATTGCAACACCATGGGCACCGCGTCGACGATGAACTCGCTCGCCGAAGCCCTCGGCATGGAGCTTCCGGGCGGCGCCGCCATTCCGGCGCCCTACCGCGACCGGCAGGAAATGTCGTACCGCACCGGCCTCCGCATCGTCGACATGGTGCACGAGGACCTGAAGCCGTCAGACATCCTGACCAAGGACAATTTCGTCAACTCGATCGTCGTCAACTCGGCGATCGGCGGCTCGACCAATGCGCCGATCCACATCGTCGCCATCGCCAAGCATATCGGCGTCGAGCTCACCGTCGACGATTTCCAGAAATACGGCCACAAGGTGCCGCTGCTGGTGAACCTGCAGCCCGCCGGCGAGTATCTGGGAGAGGACTACTACCATGCCGGCGGCGTGCCGGCCGTGGTCAACGAGCTGATGAAGCAGGGGCTGATCCGCGAGAACGCCCCGACCGCCAATGGCAAGACCATCGGCGAGAACTGCGCCAACACCCCCATCCAGGACGACAAGGTCATCCGCCACTTCGACAATCCGCTGAAGGTGGATGCCGGCTTCCTGGTGCTGCGCGGCAACCTGTTCAACAGCGCGGTGATGAAGACCAGCGTGATCTCCAAGGAGTTCCGCGACCGCTACCTCTCCGACCCCAAGACCCCCAATGCCTTCGAGGGCAAGGCCGTGGTGTTCGATGGTCCGGAGGATTACCACCACCGCATCGACGATCCGTCGCTCGATATCGACGAGCACACCATCCTGTTCATGCGCGGCGCCGGCCCGATCGGTTATCCGGGCGCGGCCGAAGTGGTGAACATGCGCTCGCCGGCATACCTGTTGAAGCGCGGCATCACCTCGCTGCCCTGCATCGGCGACGGCCGCCAGTCGGGCACCTCGGGTTCGCCCTCGATCCTCAACGCCTCGCCCGAAGCGGCGGCCGGCGGCAACCTCGCCATCCTGAAGACCGGTGACCGGGTGCGGATCGACCTCAACGTGGGTTCGGCCGACATCCTCATCTCTGACGAGGAGATCGAGCAGCGCCGCGCCAAGCTCCACGCCGAGGGCGGCTACAAGTACCCCGCTCACCAGACCCCGTGGCAGGAAATCCAGCGCAACATCGTCGACCAGCTCGGCGAGGGCGCGGTGCTCAAGAACGCCGTCAACTACCAGCGCCTGGCCCAGACCGCCGGCGTGCCGCGTGACAACCACTGATCACCGCCGCCGGGGCAAGTCCCAGACGTTTTCCTGGAACTGATCCCAGGCGCCACAGACAAGAAGGGGCTGGTTCAACCAGCCCCTTTTTACTTGCGCCTCGCCAACGGATGGGCCAACAAGCCGCCGTAATGTTTGACGAATTGGTCAGTTGGGGCGCACAATCACAGCGGTCCAAGCGGGTGAGGGCTCGATGTCGGATATTCTGGATTACTGCAAGGGGCGGGAAGTGCACACCTTCCGGCCCGGCCATGTGCTGATCAAGGAAGCCGGCCAGGAAGGCAAGCTGTTCGTGCTGATCGACGGACAGGTCGAAGTCCTGCGCAAGGATACCCAGGTCTCCTACATCGATGAGCCCGGCTCGATCTTCGGCGAAATGGCCGTCCTGCTCGATATGCCCTCGAGCGCCACGGTGAAGGCGCTGTCCTCGGTGAAGGCCTATGTCATCGACGACGCCCTGAGCTTCCTAGGCGGCGCGCCCGAAGTCGCGCTCTACGTCGCGACCCTCCTTGCCCGCCGTCTATACTACACCACGACTTACCTCGTGGACCTTCAGCAGCAGGCCGAAGGCAAGCGCGAAGACCTCGACCTCGTCGACAAGATCCTCGCCCAGCTCGTCGAACCCGAAGAAGCCAAGCGCTCAAAGAAGAAGTAGGCACCTCTTGATCCTCCCCCGCGCAGCGGGGGAGGGGGACCGCCGCAGGCGGTGGAGGGGGCGGCCAAAAGAACCGGCGCTCGGGGCGATGGAGCCGAGGCCTCTCAGTCGGGACTCCCTTCTCCCCTTGCGGGACTTCGAGCCGTGCCGAAGGCAAAATCGCTCCAGTGGAGCGATTTTAGGGGAGAAGGCCATGAGAGCTACGCTCGAATGGCTAGGTGGCGCGCAGCGCCGGATGAGGGGTCGCGATGCACACCATCACCGCTCCGAGCAAAGCGAGGGGCGACCGCCCTACGCACGAGCCCCCTAAGCCAGTCCCTTCGCCACCAGCACCGCGTAGATGATCGCGGCGTAAGTCAGCTGGTGCCCGATCTGGTCGAGCCCGTGCAGGCTCCAGAACCGCGCCGGCTGGGTGTCGATATGTACGCCCCGCGAATACTGGATCTTCGAATAATCGAGCAGGTAGTGGACCACGAACTCGGCCACCACGATGCCGATCAGCCACGGCACGGGGACGCCGGCCAGCACCAGCACCACGCCCGTCAGAAGCGCATGCGCGCCCGCATGCGCATAGCCGCCGATCTGGCGGAAATCGCCCTTCCCAACAAGCATCCAGCCCGGCTGCAGAAAATAGTCGGCGATGAAGTGCTTGAGCTCCAGCCCTATGAACAGCAAAAAAAACAGTGCGACCATTCGGTCTTGTCCTTGTCGCCCACGATGATCCAGGCGTCAAAACGCGTCGATCTACCCCGCACAATGGATTGCAAGATGCGCCGCCGGAGGCAAGCCCGGAGTTTCCAAATGGAAAAAGCAGGGCTGCCGCTGTTCAGCCACCGTTCAGCCGCACTGTGCCAGTCACCGCGCCTTTCGAGGAGGATGTCGCCGTGAAGCCGTTCGTGTTGCTGGCGCTGGCACTTGCCGCGCTCACCGCCGCTCCCGCACTTGCGGCCTCCGGAACGGCACTCGGCGTCGATCCTGCCGCACGCCTGGAGGACAAGGCCGGGGTGAAAACCCTGGTTGTCGGCACCGACGTCTTCATTGGCGACCGGGTCGTGACCGACGCCGCCGGCCTCGTCCAGATCCGCTTCTCCGACAATACCGAGCTGGTGGTCGGTCCGAGTTCCGCCCTCGTCATCGAGGACTATCTGCTGCGCGAAGACGAAAGCCGCGGCAAGTTCGCCATCAACATGTTGTCGGGCACCTTCCGCTTCGTCACCGGACGCGCCCCCAAGGCCGACTACGAGATCAAGACCCCGACCGGCATTATCGGCGTACGCGGCACCGCCTTCGACAGCAAGGTCGTCGAGGACCATACGTCGGCGATCATCTATCACGGCGCCATCGACATGTGTAACACTGGCGGCCAGTGCGTAACCGTCGAGGAAACCTGTGACGTCGGCATGTTCGATAGTTCGGAGGCCAGCATCCTCGGCAACGGCGCCGATTTCCAGGGGGCCGAACGCACCTCGATGCGCGGCATGTTCCCCTGGGCGGTCGACGAGTCACCGCTCCGCGGCGATTTCCGCGTCGACGGCGCCCGCACCTGCCTCAACCGCGAACCGTCGGTTGTCGAGCGTCCGGAACGCGAAAGTCCGGAACCGCCGCAGGAAAACCGCGACTGATCCTTACTGACCCATGCTCCGGCGTATCCTCCCCATCTTCGCCGGATTGCTTGTGGTTGTGCTGCTGACGCTGCTGCGCATCGCCGACCCCTATCCCACCCAGGTGCTGCGCGAGATCGCCTTCGATTTCTACCAGCGCCTGCATCCCCGCCCGTCCGCCGAGTTTCCGGTCCGCGTCATCGATGTGGATGAGCGTTCGCTCGCCGAACTCGGCCAGTGGCCCTGGCCGCGCGATCGGCTGGCAACCCTCACCGACCGGCTGACCGAGCTCGGCGCCGCCGCCATCGGCTACGACGTGCTCTTCCCTGAAGCCGATCGCATGTCGCCCACGCGCATTGCCGCGACCCTGCCCGGCGTCGATGCGACCACGCTGCCCGACTACGACGCGATCTTTGCCGCCTCGCTCGGCCGGTCGCCCTCGATCCTGGGCTTTTCCCGCACCACGTCCGGCCCGCCGCTCGCTGTCGGCCCCAAGGGCGGCTTCGCCATTTCCGGCCCCGACCCCAGCGAGGGATTGCCCTTCCTCTCGCATGTCGCCGTGCCGATCCCGCAACTGCTGGACGCCGCGCCCGGCATGGCTGCCCTCAGCCTCAATTCCGATCTCGCCGCCGGCACAGTCCGCCGCCTGCCGCTGCTCTGGACCAACGGCCAGCACCTCTATCCGACGCTCTCGCTGGAATCGCTCCGCATCGCGCTCGGCATCGGCGCCATCGTCGTCCTCGGCGACACTTCGGCGGTCGGCTACGTCGACAGCGTCCGCATCGGCCAGTTCACCGTGCCCACCACCTCGAACGGCGACCTCTGGCTCTATTACAGCCGCCCGCGCGACGACATGCTGGTCTCCGCCGCCGACATCCTCTCGCCGAACTACCAGCAATTCGCCGACCGGATCGCCGGCAACATCGTGCTGATCGGCACCTCGGCCTCTGGCCTGCTCGACCTCCACAACACCACGCTCGGCGACAATGTGCCGGGCGTCACCATTCACGCGCAGGCCATCGAGCAGATCCTCGCCGGCACCTACCTCACCCGCCCCGACTGGATCATCGGGCTGGAGATCGTCGGCTTCCTCGTCCTCGGCGCCGTCCTCGTCGCCATCGTGCTCACTCTGGGCCCCATCGTCGGCCTCGTCGCCGGCGGCCTCAGCCTCGGCATTGCCGTAGGCTTCTCGTGGTGGATGTTCATCACCAACGGCATGATGGTCGATCCGAGCTACCCCTTTGTCGGGCTGACGCTCCTCTACCTCGCCCTGGTCTTCTTCCGGTTCCTGACCACCGAGCGGGCCAAGCGCCAGATCCGCCGCGCCTTCGGCTACTACGTCGCGCCAACCCTCCTCACCGAGATCGAAAAGAACGGCGATACCCTCAAACTCGGCGGCGACATCCGCCACATCACCGTGCTCTTTTCCGACATGCGTGGCTTCACCGCCCTCAGCGAGAAGGTCGCGCCCGACCGCATCCTCACCATCCTCAACACGCTGTTCGGCAATCTCGGCGCCGAAATCGTCGGCCGCATGGGCACCATCGACAAGTTCATCGGCGACGCCATCATGGCTTTCTGGAACGCCCCGGTCGACGTGCCCGACCACGAACGCAAGGCCTTGCGGGCCGCCCTCGGCATGCGCGAAAAGCTGGCCGAACTGAACAAGGCCGATGCCTTCCAGCTGCGCGCCACCAAGGCCCCGGTCGAGGCCCTCGGCATCGGCATCGGCCTCTGCTCGGGCGAAGCGCTGGTCGGCAACATGGGCCTAGAAACCCGCTTCGATTACTCGGCGCTCGGCGACACAGTGAACGTCGCGAGCCGCGTCGAAAGCGCCTGCAAGGAAGTCGGCTACGACATCCTCTGCGCCCAGCCCACCTTCGCCGCCGTCGACGACTATGCGCTCCTCGAAGCCGGCGCCCTCGCCCTCAAGGGCAAGGCCGAGCGCGTGCCGATCTATCTCGTCGTCGGCGACAGCGCGCTCGCCAAATCCGGCGCCTTCACCCTCCTGCGGGACACCCACAACGCCATCCTCGACGGCCTCCGCCACGGCCGCGACATCCGCAACGGCCTCGCCGAATGCCTTGCTCTGGCGAAGCAGGTCGAGCCCGGCCTCGAGAAATTCTACGAGCAACTCCCAACCCGCCGCGCCGATTTCGAAGTCCGCGACACCATGCAGCCGCTCACGCCGGACGTCGTCCCCGACCAGGCCACGGCTTAGCGGGATAGCCCCGGCATCCGCCCAAACCACCGGCTGTCGCCCCTGCGAAGGCAGGGGTCCAACTCTCCGCCAGCGCCAGCTGTGAAATGGATCCCTGCCTTCGCAGGGATGACATCGAGCGGGGGTGGCAACTCTTGCCAAAGCCACTGGCCCCCACCTCCCCCTTGACGGGGGAGGCAAGCGAAGCTTGTGAGCGTCAGCGAACTAGCGCAGCTCGGAGGGGCTGCGACTTACGCACCGAACCCACCACCCCTCACTCCCCCGCATAAGCCTCCCGCATCTCCTCGATCTCCCCCAGCGCCTCGTACAACCCGCGCCAGTCGTCCCGCTCGGCGATCGGCGCCCACAGCGCCTCCATCTCCTCGATCAGCATGGTCCGCGGTGTCGCCCGCGCGAAGTACGGATGCTCGAGATTGGCATCCGCCGCCCGCGGATGCTCCGCAATCAGCCCCGCCAGCGTCTCGAACGCCGGCAATCGATAATACTCCGCCACCGGGCTCTGCATCGCCCGCGCCCCATCCCCGCCGCGCCAGTCGAAGAAGAACTGCTCGAACGGCATCTGCGTCTCATGGAGGAAATTGAACACCTCCTGCACCAGCGATGAATCCTGCTCCACCCCCAGCGACTCAAGCCCCAGCCGATCCAGCACCGCCGCCCACACGGCGCTTTGGAACGCCGGCCAGAACCGGTTGAGTCCCGCTTCCATCTCGGCGTGATCGCCCAGCGGCAGCAACGCTTCGGCGAGCCGCGTCAGGTTCCAGGCCAGCGTGTCGGGTTGCTTGGCAAACGCATAAAGCCCCGACTGGTCGAAATAGGCCGCGGTGAAGTTCGGATCGTAAGTCGGCAGGAACCGCCACGGCCCGTAATCAAAGCTCTCGCCGGTGATGTTGATATTGTCGGTGTTCAGCACCCCGTGCACGAACCCCGCCGCGATCCACCGCGCCCCGGTCTCCGCCACGGCCTCGCTCACCGCCCCCAGAAACTTCGCCGCCCGGTGATTGTCCCCCTCCACCCACAGCTCCGGATAGTAGGCCCGCACCGAGTGATCGAGCAGCCCCCGCAGCCGCTCCTCTTCCTTGAGATATGACAGCCGCTGGAACGAGCCGATCCGCGTATGCCCATGCGAGAGCCGCACCAGCACCGACGAGCGCGTCGGCGACGGCTCATCGCCGCGCTGCAACTCCTCCCCCGTCTCGATCAGCGACAGAGATTTCGACGTGTTGACGCCCAGCGCCTCGAGCATCGCCGTCGCCAGCACCTCGCGCACCCCACCCTTCAGCGTCAGCCGCCCATCGCCCCCACGCGACCACGGCGTCCGCCCCGATCCCTTGGTGCCGAGGTCCATCAGCCGGCCATCGTGCAAATCCTCGAGCTGCGCGAACAGGAACCCGCGCCCATCCCCCAGGTCCGGATTGTAGGTCTGGAACTGATGCCCGTGATACCGCAGCGCCAGCGGCTCCGTGAACGAGCCCGGCAGCGGCTCGAACCGTCCGAAATGTGCAACCCACTCCTCGTCGCTGAGCCCCTCCAGCCCCACCGAAGCCGCGGCCCGCTGATTGCGATACCGCAACACCGTCTGCGGAAAAGCAGCGGCCTTCACGCGATCGAAAAAGCCCTCACCGAGATCGGCATGGGTGGTGCGGGGTTTGAAGGGAGGGGTCATTGCGCGCGGCTCCCCCCTCCCCAACCCTCCCCGCAAGGGGGAGGGTGTCCGACCGAGTTGGTGGCAGAATCTATCCAGGTCCACCGGCCGGCACCTCCCCCTTGACGGGGGAGGTTGGGAGGGGGTGCGCCCCACGCTCGAACGGAAATGCCCCTCACCGTCGAAACACCCCAACCACCTCGACATGCGTCGAATACGCGAACTGATCCACCGGCGTCACCGACGCCAGCCGATACCCGCCCGCGATCAAGATCGCTGCATCACGCGCAAAGGTCTTGGGCTCGCACGACACCGCCACCACCGTCTTCACCTTGCTCGCCGCGATCTCCCGCGACTGCGCCTCGGCCCCTGCCCGCGGCGGATCGAACACCACCGCGTCGAACGGGTTGAGCTCGATCGGCGCCAGCGGGTCGCGGAACAGGTCTCGCACCTTGGCCTCCACCGGTTTCAGCCCCTGCACATGGTTCACCGCCTTCACCAGCGCCGCGATCGCCGGCCGGTCGCTATCCGCCGCGAACACCCGCGCCCCTTCGGCGATCCTGAGCGCGAACGGTCCCGCCCCCGAGAACAGGTCCGCCACCTTCTTCGCCCCGCCCAAGCCCTCGACCACTAGCCGCGCCAGCGTCGCCTCGGCCGCCTCCGTCGCCTGCAGGAAGCTCGCCGGCGGCAGCTCGACGAGTCCCTTGCCCATCTTCACCGCCGGTGGTCGCGCCATGAACACCGGCTCACCATTGAAGGTCAGCCGCGCCAGCTTGTGCGTGCGCGCAAACGCCGCCGCCTGCACCGGCTTCAGTTTCCGCTCCGATTTCACGCTCAGGTCGAGCCCGGTATCGGTCAGCGTGAAGCTCGCGTCGCAATCGCCGGCCAGCGGATAGAGCGCCCGCGCAATCCGCGGCGCTGCCTTCTGGAGGCTCGGCACCAGGATCGGGCAGGCTTCGATATCGAGCACATCGTGCGACTTCGCCCGCATGTAACCGGCACCGGCCTTGCGCACATGTAGCGTCGCCCGTCGCCGCCCTGCCCCACGCGCATCGACCAGCGCCGCAACCTCGGCGGCCACGCCCGCATGCTCCAGCGCCGTCACCACCAGCCCGCGCTTGAATGCTGAATAAGCCTCGCCGTTGAGATGCTGCAGAGCACAGCCGCCGCACGTGCCGAAATAGGCGCAGATCGGCTCGGCCCGCTCCGGGCCCCGCCCTAGCACTTCGAGCAGCGTGCCGCGCTCGCCATCGAGCGACACATCCACCCGCTCGCCCGGCAGTGCGAAGGGCACGAAGACGCGACCGCCGGCGTGTTCGGCAATGCCGTCGCCGTGCTGGCCGAGCGTAGAAATGGTGAGTTCCGTCATCCCCGCGAGTTAGCAGGGAAACGCCGCCGACGTAAGCCCGGCCGCGCCTCAGGCGAACGCCGCCTCATAGGCCGCCTGCATCTGAGCCAGCGCCGAGCCGGACGGCTGCGGGCCATCGAGATGGATATGCCGCAGCTCATCCATGAACACGCCCCACAGCTGCGGCCCACCCACTTCCAGCACCTGCGCCCCGATCAGCAGGTCCTCCGCCGGCATCGTGTGCCGCATGCCCCAGCTGCCCATCGCCGCCATCAGCGGCACCAGCTCGATCGCCTTCTCGGTGAGGCTGTAGACCACGCGCTGCTGGTGGCCCGGATCGCCGCCGCGCGCCAACAGGCCATTGGCCGTCAGCCGCTTCAGCCGATCCGACAGGATGTTGGAGGCAATGCCCTCGATATTCTCGGTCAGCAGCGAGCGAAACGTCCGCCGCCTGCCACTGAACATCAGGTCGCGCAGGATGATGAGGCTCCACCGGTCGCCGAAGGCTTCCAGCGTCAGGTTGATCGGACAGCCCGAACGGCGACGGCTCATCTCGTCCTCCTCGCGAAAACCGGTTGCAATATTGAGGTAGTTTTCGCCCCGGCGCGACTGTTAGCAACAGCTTCACTGACGAAATGATCGCGGACCCCAACCGGTTGCCGCTCAGCAAAGGAGCCGAAAATGGCCAAGCTTGTCTACGCCATGATGCATTCGCTCGATGGCTATGTTTCCGGCCGCGAAGGCGCCCCGGGCCTACCCATGCCCGATGATGCGCTGCACCAGCATTTCAGCGACCAGCTCAATGTTACCACGGGCAGCCTGTTCGGCCGCAACATGTACGAGATCATGCGCTACTGGGACACCGACGAGGCGGCCGAGGGTGAAGTCGGCCGTGCCTTCGCCGTGGCGTTCCGCGCCAAGCCGAAATGGGTCGTCTCGCGCACCCTGAAAGAGGTCGGCCCCAACGCCACCTTGGTCGATGGCGACCTCGCAAGCTTCGTCGCTCGGCTCAAGGCCGAACAGCCCGGCACCATCGAAGTCGCCGGGCCGAACCTCGCCGGCAGCCTGACGGCGCTCGGCCTCATCGACGAGTACGTGCTCTACCTCTGCCCGGTCGTGCTCGGCGCCGGCAATCCGTTCTTCGTCGGCGCCCGCCCGCCGCTCCGCCTCACCGAGACGGAGCAGTTCGGCAGCACGATGCGGCTCGTCTACGTCCCGGCCTGAAAGCTAGAGTTTCACCGCCTTGCCGGTCCGCACGCTCTCATCCGCCGCAAGGCAGATCGCCAGCGAGTTCACCGCATCGTCCATGTGCCGGTTGAGGTCGTAATCCTCGGTGATGGCCCGATAGACGAAGTCCTGCTCGCTGTCGCACAGCGCCTGGTGGTCCGGCTCGCCGGCCATGTCCAGCCAATCGTCCTTGCGCGTCAGCTTGCCCTCGCCGTCGATCTCGCCGTGATGCACCAGCAGCCGCGACGTCTGGGTATGCGCGTTGATGTCGGAGGAACTCACGCCCGCATCTTTCATCACGATCGACACCGAGCCATTGGCCGAGATCACGTCCTTCACGAAATACGCGGTCTCCGACATCATCGGCCCCCAGCCCGCCTCGTACCAGCCGGCGCTGCCATCATCGAACAGCACCTGGAAGTGGCCGTAATTATACATCCCGGCCGGCAGCCCGCTCTTTGCGAGTTCCACGCCCATGCCGCGCACTTCGACGGGCTTGGCGTCGGTGATCTGGCACATCACGTCGACATAGTGCACGCCGCAGTCCACGATCGGCGACGTCGTCTGCATGATCTGCCGGTGAATGGCCCAGGCCGGCCCGCTCGATTGCTGGTTGAGGTTCATGCGGAATACATACGGCCCGCCCAGCTTCCGCGCTTCCTCGATCAACCGCATCCACGACGGGTGGTGCCTGAGGATATAGCCGACCACGACCTTGCGCCCATGCTTGCGCGCCGTCGCCACCACCCGCGCGGCGTCCTCGGCCGTCGCTGCCAGCGGCTTTTCGACAAACACGTCGGCCCCGGCCTCGATCGCCGCCACCGCCATGTCGGCATGGGTGTTCGTGTGAGTCGAGATCGACACCACGTCCGGTGCGAACTCCTTCAGCGCCGCCGCGAAATCGCTGCGCAGCGGATAGCCGGCCAACTCCTCCGGCAGGCCCTTCGGCGTCGAGCGGTTGACCAGCCCGACAATCTCGAACCCGGGATGGGTGTGGTAGGCCATGGCGTGGCTCTTGCCCATCTGGCCCAGCCCGACAACGAGCACCTTCAGCGTCTTGGTCATCAGTCTCTCCATCAGGCCGTGCGACGCGCGGCGGCGATCTGGCGCGCCCCGATGCTGGCCAGCGCCACGCTGAACAGCGTCGGGTTGGTTGCGGTCACCGTCGGAATGACGCCATTGCCCGCGACATAGAGGTTCTCGAACCCCCACACCCGGCTGTTGCGATCGCACACGCTCGTACCATCGTCGCTTTCGCCCATGCGGATCGTGCCCTGGTAGTGCAGCGACGAGCCGACCGGCTGCACATAAGTCGCAAAGCCCGGCGCCGGTTGGCCGATGATGTGCGAAATCTTCAGCGCCACGCCCTTGGCATAGTCGAGCCGCGCCTTGTCGCCCTCCGACTGCTTCCACTTGATCGAGATCGCCGGCAGCCCGAGCCAATCCTTGCGCGTGTCGTCGAACACCACGCGATTGTCTGCACTGATGTCGGATGGCACGAAGAAGCCCATGCCGACCGGCTGGCCCACCACATCGCCCGAGCGCGGCATGCTGTGGAGGCTCGCCGGCGCAACTGTCACCGAGTACGGGAACTCCGGCGTCGACGGGATCCAGCTCATCGAGGTCATCGGCGTGTCGGTCTGCATCTCGCTGATCTGCGACACGATATAGTGGTCATTGATGTAGCGCCCCAGCGCCTCCGGCCGGATGCCCGAGGCGTAAAGCAGCTGCGGCGAATGCAGCGAGTCGCACGCGACGATTACGGTGCCGGCCGCAACGAAATAGTTCTCGGTCGTTCCGGCCGGCGCCAGCTCCACCCCGGTCACGCGTCCGCCTTCGTGCACTACCTTGAGGCAGGCCGTTTCGGCGAGGATGCGGAACGTCTCCGGCGCTTCCTTCACCATCGGCCCCAGCACCACGTCGGTACCGTGGTAGCGCAGCCCATCCGGCCCTGGCGTCGCCGCCAGCGGCATCGGCTGCACGAACCGGTCCGGCTGTCGGCCCGGGTTGAACTCGGCGCCAAGCCGCTCGCGCAGCGCCGCCGCCGTCACGTCACCGGCCCGCGGATCCTTGTGCGTCCCCAGCAACCCCTCGGCCACCTCGATCGCTGCCTGCATCTCGTCGGCCGGAATGAACGGCACCCGCTCGAGGCTCGATGGCGTCGGCGTGCCGGTCGACCACTTGGTCCCCATGCCGCCGACATTGGCTGCCGAGAACCCGGCGAACAGATCCTCGGCCGGGTCGCCGTCATTGGCGATGAACAGGCCCGAGCGGCGCAGCATCGAGCCATCGAAACCGCCGGCCCGCCGCGCTTCCCACTCTTCCTTGTTGATCGGCAGCCGCGGCGTCCTGTCGCCGCCCTGCGCCAGCACTTCCAGCGCCCCGCGCTCCTCGAGGTCGGCGATATTGTCGAGATGCGCCCCCGTCTCGGGCAGGATCTGCGGCCCCGCCTCGACCATCAGGATCTTGGCTTCCGGCCAGTCGCGCCGGATGATTCGCGCATAGGCAGACCCGGTGGGTCCGCTGCCGATAATGACGACATCGGCTTTATTCTCGGCCATGGCCGCACACACTCTCTAGAGAAGGATTGAATACCAAAGAGAGACCACTTACACGAGATAAGTCAACAGCGTTGACGGATCGCATGGGCCGATCGGCCCCTGACCAGGAGTCGCATCCCATGAAGCTCGGCCTGTCGTCCTACTGCTTCCGCCCCTTGCTCGGCAGCGGCGAACTCAGCATCGAAGCCATGTTCGACTGGGTCAAGGAACACGGCGGCGAGCATATCGAACTCGCGACCTTCTCCTTTGCCAAACTCGGCAGCGAAGCCGGCTACGACCTCACCGCCGATACCGAAACGCTGGACCGCATCGAGGCCGCCTCGAAGGCCACCGGTATCGTCGTCTCCGGCATCTGCCTCGGCGCCGATTTCATGGGCACCGACGCTGCCGCCCGCCGCGTCCAGGTCGAAACGGTGCAGCGCCATGTCGAGCTCTGCCACCGCTTCGGCGCAAAGTTCCTCCGCCACGATGTGGTGCCGTGGTCGCACCGCCTGACCGGTGCCGCCGAGTTCGAGCGCGAGTTTCCGGCCATCGTCGCCGCCTGCCGCGAGATCGCCGATTTCGCCACCCAGCTCGGCATCACCACCAGCGTCGAGGACCACGGCTTCTTCATGAACTCGAGCGCCCGCGTCGCGCGCCTCATCCACGCCGTCGCCCGCCCGAATTTCCGCTTCACCGTCGATGTCGGCAATTTCCTCTGCGTCGACGAGGACTCGCTCGTCGGCACCCGCGCCGGCCTGCCGCTCGCGAGCTTCGTGCACCTGAAGGACTTTTACGTCCGCCGCACCTCACCCGGCCCCGGCTGGCTCAACACGCTGGGCGGCCAGTACATCCGCGGCTCCGTATTCGGCTTCGGCGACCTGCCCACCCAGATGATCGTCGATGCCGTCGTGGCCTCGGGCTACAACGGCTTCATCTCGCTCGAATACGAAGCCAACGAACCCGTCCTCGCCGGCTGCGCCACCAGCCTCGACAACATCCGCCGCATGTTCGAGATCGCCCGCACAACGCGCCCGACACTCTCGGTCGTATGACGATGTGCGCTTGAGTCACCGATTTCCCTCCCCCTTGTGGGGAGGGGGGACCCGCGCAGCGGGTGGGTGGGGGTAGCCAAGCGCTCCAGCCCACCGGCTACCAGCACCCGCGTGGCGAGCCTCAAGCCCCCGCCAACCGCCGCGTCCGTGCAAGAATATCCGCCAGCCGCGCGCGCCCGCCTCCCGGCACCTCCGCCGAGCCCCAGCCGGAATACCCCACGCCCCTGAGCGCCGCGTTCACCGCCGGCCAGTCATTGTCGCCCTCGCCCAGCTCCACCTGGAACCCGGCCCACGGACCGAGCGAGTTCATCCGCTCGATGCTGTATTCCTTGATGTCGATCTTGAGGATCCGGCTGCTCAGCGCCTCGATCCAGTGCGCAGGCCGCCCGTAGCGCAGGATATTGCCGACATCGAAATACCAGCCCACCCGGCTGCTCTTGAACCCATCCACGAACCGCACCGCCTCGAGCGGGCTGAGCAGGAAATTGTTCCACACATTCTCTATCGCCACCGAGATGCCCTTCGCTTCCGCACGCTCGAGCACCCGCGAAACCCCCTCGACCGCCAGTTCATAGGCCCGCGCATAGCTGGTCGTCGCGTCCACCACGCCCGGCACCACCAGCACCGTCGTCGCCCCATACTCGGCGGCATCGTCGATCGCCTGCAGCACCCCGGCCACCCCCGCCTCGCGCGTCTCGCGATCCGGCGAGGTCAGCGGCAGCTTCCAGTGCGTCGAGCAGATCACCCCGGGGATCGCGAGCCCGCTCCTGTCCCGCGCCGCAATCACCTCGGCCTTGTCGAGCTCACCCGGAGCATCGAGTTCCACCCCGTCATAGCCGAGGTCGGCCAGCAGCAGGAACGTGTCGAGCACGCTCAGGCCCGGCTCCTCCACCATTCCCCATTTCAGGCTGATACGGGACAGGGCGGGAGCGGCTGCAGCAGTCATGAAAACCTCGATAAAAGCGAAAGGCACGTCCTCTATCTCTGCCGCTCATGTACCGGAGCGGCAAGCGCTTCTTGCCACTCGCCGTGCATCCAGCGACCGCAATCGTTCCTGTGGGTATCTCCACGAATAAGTTCGCAACCCGCTGATAAACACGGCACTTTACCCTTTGAGTTTGCGTGGGGCGCGTTCCCCTCGAGTTCTTTGATCACCGGGGGGAGAACGGGTGTGATTGCAAAGCTGGCAGCGGCGGCAGCCGCATTGGTCCTGACCGCCACCGGCGCCTTCGCCCAGGACGGTCCGCGCGCCTTCCACCTTGTCCCCGAAGACACGAAAATCCTGAGCCTGACGACCACGCTCATCGAGGCCGAAACCAGCGTCGGCGAGTTCGGCGTCGTCGTCGTTACCCCCAGCTACCGCCAGACCTTCGATCTCTTCGGCAATGTCGGCGCCATCCTCATCGGCATGCCGGTCGGCACCGTCTCCGCCTCGCTCGGCGGCGGCATGGTCGAGCTCGATACCGATGTCGCGCAAGGCGATTTCTTCATCGGCGGCCTCATCGGCCTCGTCGGCTCGCCATCGCTGGCGGGGCTCGACTACGCCCAGTATCACCCCGGCTTCCGCATGGGCGTCGCGGCAAAGCTGTTCCTGCCCACCGGCGACTACGATCCCGACCGCATGATCAACCTGGGTGGCAACCGCTGGATGCTGCACGCCGCCCTGCCGCTCAGCTACGTGCTCGGCGACACCATGCTCGACCCCGATCTCACCACTTTCGAACTGGTCCCGGTGGTTGAGATCTACGGCGACAACGACGCCCCCTATGGCGGTGCCTCGGTGATGAGCCAGGACCCGGTCTGGGGCCTCCAGGCCCACATCACCCGCAATTTCGGCCCCAGCATCTGGGCCTCCCTCGACGGCTACTACGCCACCGGCGGCGAAACCTCCTATGACGGCGTAGCCATGGGCGACGCCGAAGACACCCTCACCCTCGGCGCCACCCTCGGCCTCGTCCTCTCCCCCGAATTCTCCCTGCGCATGAGCTACGAAGAACTGGTCTACTCCAGCCAGGACTCCACCGGCCGCGGCGCAAAGATCTCGGGCTCGTATCGGTTCTGAGGCTCAATCCCCCTTCAACTCATACCGCAGCCGCGGCCAGTCCTCGCCCGCCAGCCATTGCTCCAGCAGCGCCCGGAACGCGGCTCTGTCGGCCACGGCCCCCGTCTTCCACCACCAGAAGACATCAGCCGCCTTCTCGCCATCGAGCGCCGGGTAGAGATACAGGCAGCCGAGATACGCGCCCGCCCCATCCTCGATCACCCAGGTAAAGCTGCGCCGCGACTCGAACTCCCGCTGGTGCCAGGCGAGATCGAGCAGGTTGTCGTGCTTGGTCAGCCCCTGCGGCCAGGTCGAGTCCGGATTGGCCGATTTGATCTCGGCCGCACTCGCCATCACCGCCTCGAAATCCCGCTCGACATCCTCGACCGTCAGCACCCGCAGCGTAAACGGCCCGAGGCCATGCACCATCGGAATGGTCCAACCCTTGAACAGCGGATGCGGCCGCATCTATCGGCTCACCTTCTCTAGCAGGCTCGCGATCGAGAAGAACGGGATCCCCATCCGCTCGCTGAGCCCCGTCGCGCAGGTCGAGACCGTCGATAGCCCAATATCGCACCCTTCTGGAATCTGCGCCTTGCCGAAGCGCGTCGCGTGTTCGTTGAGTTCGGGGATGAACAGGCCCTTGTCGCCGGCATAGCCGCAGCAGCTGATCGCATGGAGCACCACGACCTTGTCGGCAATCGCCGCCGCCAGCGTGTTGATCGCCTGCTGCTCCTTGAGCCGTTGCGCCGAGCAGTTGTGGTGCACGGCAACCGCTGGCAGCTTTTGCGCGATCTTCAGTCGCGGCAGCACCTCGGCAAGCAGGAACTCGGCCGAATCCGCCACACGCGCCTCGCCCGGATGCTCGCGCATGTGTTTGGCGCAGGTCGAGGCATCGGTCACCACCGCGCAGGCGCCGCCGCCAGACAGCCGGTCGAGCTCCGCCCGCGTCCTGCCCCCCACCCGCTCGGCTTCCTCCGGAAACCCCTTCGACTGGAACGGCTGCCCGCAGCATTCGCCCGTCGCCTGCTCCGGCACCACCGGGTCGAACCCGGCCCGCTGCAACAGCGCCACCATCGCGTCGGTCGTCGGCTGCAGCCCGTTCTCCGCCGTCTGGGCCCCGAACATGCGCGTCGCGCAGCTGGGGAAATAGACGATCTTGCCCCGCTCGGCCGCCGGCATGGGCACCACCTTCGGCGCCCCCGGCCCCGGCCGCAGTGCCGGTGACACCCGGGGCACGGCGCCGCCCGTCACCTTGCGCGCCAGCCCCACCAGCGCATCGGTCGCGCCATTACCGATGATCGTGCGCGAGAACGCCTGTGTCGCCACGCCAAAGCTCATGCCGCGCTCGAGCGCCACCGTGTGCGAGCCCACCGCATGCGCAAGCCGCCGATCCCCCTCCGTCCGCCGCCGCGCCCGCTCGCCGATCACCATCGAGCCGGTCTCGATGCCAACCGGGCAGCGCAGCGCGCACACATTGCCCGCCGCGCAGGTCGCGAGCCCGGCATATTCGAACAGCTCCTCCATCTCGGCGAGCCGTGCGGGGTCCTCCCCGGACGCCTTGAGTCGCGCCTTCTCGCGCGTCACCACGATCCGCTGGCGCGGGCTCATCGTCATGTGATGGCTGGGGCAGGCCGGCTCGCAGAAGCCACATTCGATGCAGAGATCGACGATCTCGTCGGCCAGCGGCATCCGCTTCAGGTCGTGCACATGCACCTGCGGGTCGGCGTTCAGCAGCACGCCGGGGTTCAGCAGCCCCTCTGGGTCGAACATCGCCTTGATCCGGTGCATCACCCGATAAGCCGTCGTGCCCCATTCGAGCTCGACGAACGAGGCGATGGCGCGCCCGGTGCCGTGCTCCGCCTTCAGCGAACCGCCATACTGCACCGAGACCAGCTCGCCGAGCGCCACCGAGAACTTGTCGAAGCGCTCCACTTCCTCCGGGTTGCCGAAATCGGCCGCCATCTGGAAATGGAGGTTCCCCGCCAGCGCGTGTCCGAACAGCACGCCGTCAAAATAGCCATACTCGTCGAGGAGCTTGCGCATATCGATGACGAAGTCGGCGAGCCTCTCCACCGGCCCGGCCACGTCCTCGGTCAGCATCGTCGTGCCCTTGGGCCGCGTCGCGCCGAACATCGGGATAAAACCCTTGCGCATGTCCCATAGCAGATGCGCCCGCTCTCCGTCGCCATCGGAGAAATCGATGTCGGTCGCGCCTTCCTCGGCAAGAATGGCGGTCGCCAGCGCGATTTCCTTGGCCAGCTCCTCCGGGCTCTCCGCCGACACATCCACCAGCATGGCCGGCGAATGCTCGGTGAAGAACCGCTCATAGGGCTTCATCACCGGCAGGTGCGCCACCGCCTCGAGCGCCCGGCGCTCGAGATACTCCGCCGAAGTCACCCCGTGCGTCTGCTGCGCGCCGCCATTGGCGAGCCGCGAAATGGCCCGCCCGCACGAATGCGGGTCGGGAAACGGGATCAGCCCTGTCACCTTGTACGGGTGGTCCGGAATGGTCCGGTAGGTCACCTCGCTGACGAACCCGAGCGTTCCTTCCGAGCCGACGATCAGGTGGATCAGGATGTCGATCGGATCGTGGAAGTCGACCAGCGCGTTGATCGAGTAGCCGACCGTGTTCTTGATCCGGTATTTTTCGCGGATCAGCGCCACCAGCTCGGCATCCGCCATCACCTCGTGATGGAGCGCGGTGATCTGGGCGAGGAGCTCCGCATGCGACACCCGGAACGCCGCCACCGACTCCGCATCGCCGGAATCGAGCACCGTGCCGTCGGTCAGCATCACCCTGAGCCGCGTCATCGTATGGTAAGTGTTGTAGGCCACCCCGCAGCACATGCCCGACGAGTTGTTGTTCACCACCCCGCCGATCTTGCAGGTCGCCTGGCTCGCCGGATCCGGCCCGATCTTGCGGTTGAACGGTTTCAGCGCCTTGTTGACGTTGGCGACGATATTGGCCGGCCCCAGCGTCACGCGCTCGCCGCCCTCATGCACCGTGAGCTTCCGCCACCCGTCGCCCAGCACCGCGAGAATGCCTTCGGTGATCGACTGACCCGACAGCGACGTTCCCGCCGCCCGAAAAGTCAGTGGCAGCCGCTCGGCCCGCGCCGCTTCGATCACCGCCCGGACTTCGTCCTCGCTGTTGACGATCACCACCAGCGCCGGCACCAGCCGATAGTGGCTGGCATCGCCCGAATAGGCATAGGTCATCACCGGATCGGTCATCATCCGGTCCTTGCGGATCACCCCTTCGAGCCGCCGCACCACGCCCTGCGCCGCCGCAGCCCTGTCCACCCCGATCGGGGCCATGTCATTCACGGGAACATTCCTCTGGTTTGCCGCCCATGTTAGGGCGGAAGCGCCGCCAGCGGTAGCGGCGCCTGCCCGGGCCCTTTCCACCAGATGGGAAATCCGTCCCGGCGCTACTCGACGAGCTCCAGCATTTCCACCGGCGGCCCCGGGAACTTCGAGTAGCCGGTGACCTTGCCCCCGCCCAGCAACTCATCCACCGCCCGCGCCGCCTGGTCGATCGCCGAGTGCGCATAGGCATAGGCGCCCGAGTCCGAGTTCGCGATGGCGATACGCCCCCAGCCCTGGCGCGCCGCCTCGATCGGCAGCGTCCCGTCCGGCCAGTATGCGTCCCACGGCCGCATGTATTCGAGCGCGTAGCCATGGCTCCAGCGGTTGCAGGTGATCGCCGCGATGTCGCGCGCCGCATCGAAGCTCGTTCCCGCCAGCGCCCGGCTCAGCATGTCGCGGATATCCCGCTCCATGTCCTCGAACGTGATCGCGGTGAGCTCGAAGCGGCCGGCCGTCGCCTGCTCGCGCGCCGACTGGCCGACTTCGCCCGTCACCACCACTTTGCTCAGATGCAGGATGATCGGATCCTCCGGCACGTCGGCGAACTTGTAGTCGCCCATCGATACCGGGAAATCCATCTCCGCTCCGCCGAAGAACAGGCCGGGCGCGTTGAACCCGGCAATCCCCGCCTCGGCGAAAGCCTGCCAGTTGTTGAGCAGCACATTGGTGTAGATCAGGGGCACCTTCACCATGTCGTTGAGCGCCGCCACCTGATCGGCCGAGATTTCGTCGGTCAGGTACGGGATCACCCGGTGCCAGCAGGCGAGCACCACCTGCTTGGCCGTCACGGTCCTGAGTTTCCCGTCCTCGAAATAGGTCACCGTCACCGTCTCGGCCGAGTCCGGCGCCCCGTCATGGGCGACCTTCACCACCGTCGCGTTGAGCCGCAGCCGCGTGTCGTTCCCCTCGATATCGAGCTGGCCATAGTCGAGCGTGGTGCCGACCAGGTCCTCCATCGTGCTGCCCGGCAGCGCCGCCGGAATGAGCTTCCGCACCAGCGAGCGCGCGACGCCCGCATTCCCATCGGGGAAGTGGTAGATGTAGGGGTCCGGGTCGGTCAGCGCGAGCCGGCCGGACGGACTCATCGTCTTGTACGGATGCTCGCCCAAATCCATGCCGCCAAAACCGGGGTTCCAGTTGCCCCAGGCATCGAGCGCGGTCGTCCCTTCGATCCCCATGCCGAAATAGGCCTGCGTCGATTCCTGGAAGTACTCGACCAGCTGCGCATCGTAGCCGCAGATCTTGGTGAGGAAGTCCGCATAGGTCGTCTCGCTCAGGATCTTGAGCTTTTCCTCGCGCGACTTGCCCGCGAGATAGTCCGGCGGCGCATCCATCAGCTCGATCAAATTGGCCTGCGCCGTGGCGTTGAGCGGCGTCAGCGGCACCCATTCGGCCGCGACTTCCGTCGCCACCACCAGCCGGTCCTCGCCGAACTTTTCCTTGGCAAAGAACACGGCATCGCCGAGCTCGCGATCCTCGTGCCAGTCCTGATCGTAATAGGTGGTGTCGAACTTTTCGAGCTCGATACCGATATCGTCCAGCACCTCGTGCACCAGCTCCGAGAAGTAGGTCGGCGTCTGCAGCGACTGGCTGCCGCCATAGCCGATGACCTTCCGGCCCGTCGCCGTCACGAACTCGTTGCGCCGCGCATGCCCGCCGAAATCGTCATTGTTCTCGACGATCAGCACCTTGCCCGGATGGTGCTTCTGGTAGAGGTGCGCCGCCGCGAGCCCGGAAATCCCGCCACCGACGACCACCAGATCGTAAGTCTCGCCCGTCGCCTCGGGCGTGCCGGCGCTCGACCAGAACGTCCCGTCGCGCAACGCATGCGCCACGTTCATCGCCGCTTCGGAGTGCCCGCGGAGCTTCGCCAGCCCCGGCGGATAGGACGAGCTGAGCGCCGCCTGCGCCGCCCCGGCCCCGATGCCGACATGCGCCGCGGCGACACCGCCCACCGTCAGCGCCACGCCATTCAGAAAATCCCGCCGGCTGATGGGCTTGTCCATGCCCAGCTGCCGATCGCGCTCAGACCATTCCGCCATGCTGAAACTCCCGCCATACCCGGTAGCAAGCTCACGACCTGCCGACCACGTTGTCAATCAGTGAGTTGCGCTCACCGGCCCCTCCGCGATCCTCCCCTGCGAAGCGGGGGAGGGGGAC
>JAESFU010000301.1_pt1 | contig 41766 bp, 45 predicted proteins | sample 9269461 | NCBI WGS metagenome assembly JAESFU01 (sample SAMN14502556, study PRJNA617107) | algae metagenome | isolation source: Stenomitos rutilans HA7619-LM2 and co-occurring heterotrophs from cave walls | place: USA: Waikapalae cave, Hawaii | collected 2009-07-28
CCGCCATTTTATGGGCGGTCTCTATACCGATGGAACCAAATACCTAGCTGATAAGGCTGGTGCCTATTGGCTCTTAGATGCCATCTTCGCTTGGCAGACAGACGCGAACGTTTCTAAAGAGTCGTTTCAAGTCTGGAGCCTGAGAGTGAACGACGATAAGTCGGCACTCTTGACTGGCGATGACGGAAATGGAAATGAGATTGCTTCACAAGCTATTCCTTTTACCGATTTTCCGCTCTCTGAAATCCAGCTCTATTTCACGGACAGGACAGTTCTTCTACCCGGTGAATATTAAATGATCTTAGCTATGGGGTGGAAATCCCTGCCCCATAGCCCCAGGCTCTTCTAGCATTCGTCCCCTACCTTGCCGCAAGACACATCTTCAGCAAGGTAAGGGGTGGTGATGAAAACACTGTGAAGATGTGACCTTTTCCAAAAGAAAAAGGCTAGTATCTAAGTGACATTTTAGACATCCAACCCAGAAATACCGTCAGGCTTCGCTTCTACTCCGCAGGGTCGGCTTTTACACCAGCATCATCTACCTGATTGCGTTCGCTGTAGAGTCGTTACACAAAGCGCCACGGTATGAAAAACCCAAACGATGCACCCTTGTCAGTACAAGGGCAGCTTGGCACTGCAAATTCTTTATCCTGCCTGACACAAACACCGCTGCAAGATAAAACACACAGTTTCAAGGAATCAGCAGCCAGCAATGCCGCTGACTACGTTATCGTTCCAGGTACGGTTGATACAAAAGTAACGGAACGTTTTACGTGGTTTTATCGAGAAGCACTTTACAACAATGAAGCAGGCGTTTACCTGACTGATGAGCAGGGGCGAGTGAACGGCATTGCTCCAAGCGATCCAGGCTATGCTGAGGCAGTATTAACCAGCCCAACCCACAAAACTCTCTTCACCAGTGGGCAGCATCCGCTTGTCACTACAGAAGCCACATTCAACGGTGGCGATCGGCTTTCGTTCTACATCATTCAGAACAACACGTCTGAGGCGTGGCTCAACGCTAATCCGCAAAACACTATTGGTAAGGGTAAGCCTTTAGCGTTCTTTTCTGTAACTGATGCAAATGCCGATCATTTTGACCATACGCACAGCACGGCACGCAGTGATGGAAATTGGCAAATCAACTGGGAAGACCTGACCTACGGCGGGGATAAGGATTTTGATGATGTTGTGTTCAAGATTGAACCGATCGCAATCGAAACGCTGCAAAAACCGCAATTATCCATTGGAGACGTAAGCGTTACAGAGGGGGACGCAGGGTTTACCCCGGCACAGTTCACCGCAACACTCTCAGCCGCCGCGACGACACCCGTTACCGTTTCTTATACAACGGCTGATGGCACCGCCAAAGCAGGGACGGACTACCAGGCAAGCAGCGGGCAATTGACCTTTAACCCTGGAGAAACCAGCAAAACCATCGTTGTGCCGATCGGGGGTGATTTGCTACTGGGGGCGGATCGAACCTTCAGCATTACCTTAAGCGAACCGCTGAATGCCCTGTTAACCAAAGCACAAGCAACAGGCACCATTGTTGATAACGACACCGCAGCCTTTGCAAGCACTGTCAACCAAGTTGGCGCACTGAGCAGCACGCTTAAAAGCGAGCTTGACCAACTGGATGCAAACCTTGCCCTATTCAAAACCGAGCTAGCAAACGCTCAAACTGAGTTTGCACAGGCGCTTCAAACAGGAGCAAACCAGCCGCCTAGCATTATTTCGATACCGCAAACACAAGCCGTCGCGGGGCAGCTCTATCAGTACACCGTGCAAGTCCAAGATGCGGACGGCGATCCGATCACCTTTGGATTGGACAAAGCCCCTAATGGCATGACGATTGATCCAAAGACAGGCGTTGTCTCTTATAACCCTACTGCCAATACCACGACCCTTGTCTTTGACACGTCACAAAATCCATTCACACCGGGAATTAATAATCAAGGGTTCTGGAGTGCTACTTATCCTATTGATGGATATAGCTCCTACACGGTGGGAGAGCCATTCTGGATTGCTTCCAATCTGCCTACAGGCGATGTTATTAACGGCTATTGGACGTTTGACTTATCGTCCCTCACAGCTCCTATCACTTCAGCTACGTTAGAAGTTCAACGCTATTACGGCAGCGGCGACCCGACAGAAACGTTAGGGCTTTTTAGTGTGGAGACCGATGCCGCCACACTCAACAACCGTATAGGAACCAATAGCGCTATTTTCAACGATCTTGGAAGTGGTACAAGCTATGGCACTTATGCGGTAAGCACGACGGGCGATCCGACAGAAATTCTTGGATTCAACCTCAATACCGCTGCGATCGCTGCGATCAATAAGGCAAAAGGCGGCTTCTTCTCCATTGGTAACACCATCTTGAGCTTGGATCGTCCCAACAGCCAAAGCCCAGAGTATTTGTTTGCCTTAGTCGAGTTAGCCAGTAGCAGCGGGGTTCCACGGCTGGTTTTAGAAACCAGTGGACAGCAAGATGTTGTTATTACAGCGAGTGATGGGCGCGGCGGGGAAACGACCCAGCAATACACGCTTAACGTTACGGAAAACGCCTCCGGTGTCAGCAGCTCGCAGGGCGCAACCACTATTGTTCAAAACAACAGCCCGCGTTCATCAAGCTTTTTGACCAACCTGTTTAAGGAATCTATCAACACGGGACTTACCCAGTCGCAAGCGGCGGCGGCAGAAGTGACCACTCTTGCCCAAAAGCTGCACACAGCGCAGCAAAACCTGGATGAGATCACCGCGCTGGATCAGAAAGTTCTGGCGACCACAGCAGGGGATAACAGTAGTGGTGCAACCTTCCTCAGAGGACTTGCCCAGTACGTTTTAGATAGGGCTGTGAGCGATACCAGCAGTCTGACGCAAGACCTGACGGCAGCGCAAGCCAAGCTCACCACCGCAACAACCGCACTGGATGCGGTGAAAGCGCGGGTAAACAGCTATGTCACCCCACTGCCATCGGCAACCAACACCTTTAATTTTCCTGTTTCTAATCAGCCGCTGGTGGGCGTGATTGACACAGGCTTTGCCCAAAACAACCCGGATATTGATTACAGCCGCATTATTGCAGGCAAGGATTTAGTCGATGGTGATGCCAATCCCTTCCTTACACCAGGGCAGGGAAATGAGCATGGAACGGCGGTACTGGGCGTGATTGCGGCAACACGCGGCAATAATCTTGGTATTGATGGAATTAACGACAAAGCCCCGGTGTGGGTGGGCAGGGCTGTTGGCTCTGGTAATTGGGCAGCGTCTTTAACGGAATTTGTGGATGCGGCAAAAGCTGCCAATAAGCCGAATGCGATCGCGCTGCTCGCCTTTGATCTGACGCAGACAAACCCGGATGGCAGCGTGACTACTCGTGACAAGCTGACGCAAGAAGAGGTGGATGCCCTTACTTACGCACGGAATAACCACATTTTGGTGGTGGTGGCGGCTGGGAATCAGAACGGCGCACTCTCTGCGTTGGGGCAAGCCTCACAATGGTTTGACAATGTAGTAACGGTCGGTGCTGCCACGGGTACGAACAAAGCTAGCTATTCTTCCTTTGGGCAAGGGCTGACCTTGGTGGCAACGGGCGGTGATGGTGCTAGTCCTGTGCTGTCCACGGTCGGTAATGATGTGGGTGTGATGGATGGAACCTCGATCGCAGCAGCGGAAGTAGCCGGAGCTGTCTCAGAGGTATGGGCAGCAAACCCAACACTGAACTACCAGCAAATCATTAGCATCCTAAAGAATACCGCAACAGACTTGGGCGATTCCGGCTATGACCCACAAACAGGCGCGGGGCTGTTGAACCTTAATGCTGCGGTTACACAGGCGATGCTGACCACCCCCTTACAAGCAACCAGCACCGCTACTGCTCCCGCTCCCGTTCTCAACACCGCTAATTTGCCTAAAAGCAGCCTTATGGAAAGGGCAGCGAACGAGAATTTAGCTTTACGCAATGTGCTACCCATCGAAGCAGCGTACAAGTTAGGAGAAGGATTAGCTGTTCTTTTTGCAGGGATTGCGGCGATACTCCAGACACCTCATATACCCAATGATGTAAAGGATAACCCTATTGCCGAGGGAGATCCAATACCATCTCCCGGCAGTAGCGGTGGCAGCAGCAATGGCGGTGGTAGTGGCGGCAACGGTGGTAGTGGATCGAATACAGGATCACCAGGGGATCTACCACCTCAAGACCCTAACGAGCAGGGAAAACAGATTTGTGAAAAAATAAAACCTTACATCGATGCAATTCAAGAGGGAAGGCTGGATAGGGTTACTGGTTGGAATACTATTGATTCCCTTTTTACATACTTCAGAGGGCAAGGATACTCAGAGGCAGGACTAAACGCGGCACGGCAACAATGCGGACAATATGCATTTCCTGATAGCACAGGCAAAGAACCACTACAGAAAGAATATGAGTATTTTGTAGAACTTATGAAAAATATAGGAAATCAACGCTAAAAACAGATCCTATTTACCAAGGAGAATTTTCCATTGCTTAGGCATGGTATAGGGGAAATACCTTGCAACAAAGGCTGAACCTTTCTTCATAAGACGGACAGGCATAAAATTAGGATTAATATAGCCTTGCAAGTGGCTCGGCATTATTTCCATAGACGGAAGATCAAAAATATACCCGGCTTTATCAAGCATAGAAAGTCTTTCTGTGAGTATAGTAAGCGAGGTATTTGCCCTGTCTATGTCAGTTTCCAAATCATCTTCATTACCTCTATTCAAGAAATACCGTCCTTCTAGGACGTACTCTTTTAGTTCTTGTCCAAAAGTTTTATGTTCTACATTATATATCTCGCTAGGATGTCTTTCTAACCAGTAACGTTTTGCCCACCTCGATTGCGATTGCGAACTATCTTGCTGATTAGTTTCTTCAAGCCATTTTTCGTATTTATCAGCGCAAAGTGGCAGTAGGCTAATGAAGCTGCAATTATTCTCCTTCCAGAGACGGAATTGCATACTACGCAGGAATTGATAATAAATGTAAGCATCTTTCTGGAATTTTTTGAATCCCTCTCTATTATAGTGAGCAAAATCAGCATCATTTTGATAATAAACCCATGATGATTCTCTTTTATCTTTTTTGTCTTTAAACTCTATAAGCATTCCCAACCATAATTTATTTCTTTCTTCCCGTCGTGTGTCGTTCAAATGATTAACAATTTTTCCTAGTTTTTCAAAGGTTTCTTCTGGAATTTGCTCTTTGTTTTCTTCCCAGTTCTTGACAAGTTCAGGTTCGATAGATAAGTTCATTATCTTAATAAATTTCGCTCGACTAACACCCAAGTAGTCGTGTCTGAGTATAAAAAATGTTTCACCATCCATACAGGCAATAAGGCAGAATAAATTTGAATTTGTCAATAAAAACAATATTTTTATTGACAAATTCTAGCTTTAAAGTGATTCTCGACATTTAGCGATAGCTTTGGTACTGTTCATTCTGCGAATCAAAACACAAATCTTCGTACTCATACTCTTAACAAGAGAGTGGTAATGCAAGAGCCACTTTTCCTCGATGTGCCGTTTCAGGAAAAAGAGCAAGCCAAGCACTTAGGAGCGCGATGGCACCCTGACCGTAAGAAATGGTATGTGCCAGAAGGGATGGACAAAAACCGCTTTCGCAGGTGGCTTGCTGTGGAACCTTCTGTCGCCTTGATGCCTCCCTTGTGGCTGGTAGAGGCACCGCAGCGGCATCCACCACAATGGATGGGGTGCGTGCAGTGCGGGTTTGATGATAATCAGTGCTATACCTTGGCAGCCTCTGGGGGGCACGATGAAAGTAAACCGTGGCAGCCGCGCCTAACCAATGAATTGGTTGTGCTGCGGTGGATGGATGCACCGCCCGAAGCCATAGCGGCGGCGATCACACGGCAGGCGAAGGGCTATTTTCCCGATCGCTCCAAGCAGATGGGAATGCGATGCTACGTCAACCATTGCCAGCAGTGCGGCATGAGCCTGTATGAATCCTATCTGGGCGATCGCCTTGCCCCTTTTCTGGCAGAAACAAGGGATTGGGCAAGCAGAATTAGGCTTTACCAATTGCCGATCGCAGAGCCTGTCCGGGTGGAGTGCAGCTATATTGCTGGTGCAGCCGTTTCTCTGTTGGCAGAGCACGCGCAAAGGCTTTTATTGCCAGAACCAGCAAGATTACAGCCTTAAATCTCACATGGGAAAGGATTTCAGGCAGTGTGATACCTAAAATTGCCAGAAACGGTGTCATATCCCGAATTAAGCCGCAAGGCGTGCGCGTGGAGCGAAGTGACACACAATTCGCTTACAGCGGTGTAGGATAAAGATCCAGTCAATTCAATCAAGCAACCAGAATACAATCATGGGACTTTTTAATATTTTTGGTAGTAGTGATCGAGTTCGAGTTCGAGGGAAGGAAGGTAAAATTATTCGGAAGGAGTTCCTAGATAATGAACATTGGATCACGGTTGAAACTGATGATGGTCAGACCATCACTGTTAAACAATATGAGGTGACTGGGATATAGATTAAAACGTATAGAGCAGAGGAGAAGGTTAAGTTTCGGCAAATCTTTCACTTCAATAATCGCAACCTTACGATTTGAGCCAAGCCTAAAAGTACTGAGCAGAAAAAACTTTAGCGCCCGCCTCTATTCTTTCTCTTCAAGTCATCTACCAGCGTGCGCCGAATGCTTCCACCAACTTTTAGGCTTTTCGATCCTCTCCAGGCATAGCTATCGGCAATGAAGCTGGCGGTGCGTTCTGTTGCGTCCGACAGTCCCAGAGAAAACCCTAACGAGATCCGCAAAAGTGGCACGAGGAGCGCACCACTTACCAAAATGACACCCATATACTCAATCGTCATGCGCGGAATTAAGAGCAGCAGGGGAACTTTGGCACTGTAGTACAGCACAATCAGAGCAAACAGACCAAAGTACAGGATGAAACACAATAGGGGATAGCGGGCGCGTAAGAATTGGTAGAAAATCCAACTGCCTGCAACCAATCCTAGAAAAACTTCTATTTTCATGCTGGCTCTCACGCTACAAGTGTGGCTGTGTAAGAACGTTGAACGTTTTGGTCAAAATGCAAGGAACACCATTGGTAGACCTGATTTTTTATTCCTGCTCCATAGCAAAAATCCGGTAGATTGCAGAAATTAAGGGATAAAAATGTACTGTTTTTCTCAATAAGACATTGACAAAAGTTCATCTTTTTTGTATCAGAAGTTGTGGATGATATTTACGATTTTGAGCAGCAGCAAAACCAACAGCAGCGGAAATTGAGCAAGAGCTATGCCGCGCTTTCGGCGCTGGGTAAGTATATTCATCCGACATATCAAGACCCCGCCTGGACAAAACGGCTTGACCCCGATTTTGTTGCTGGAGAGCCGGATACAAACTATACCCTCTACAACGATCAGGGTCTGCCGAAAGGGATTGATTGGGAGCGGTTCTTCAGCGATCAGGCGGCTAAAGAGGCGGCTCGCCCGGTTAATGAAAATGCCTTGCCTTACCCGCAACAACCCTACAAGGCTTTTTCGGTGAAAAGTACATCATCTTCTGATGAAGAAAAGACCAATCCTGCAACATTACGCGCAAGTATACAGGCAACGAAAAAAGCCGCATTGGTTGCCCGTATTCATGAGCTAAGTGAACCCGCTAAATCAAGCTTGCTGGCATACCTTGATAAGGATGCTGCGTTACAAACCAGCCCTAACCAAGCAAAAGATACCTCAATCATCGACAGGGTGGACTGTCGCACAATGGATCGTGCGCTCCTTAAAAGCCACTTACAAAAGGAGAGAGCGCAGGAAATACTTGCGGAACAGCAGCGGAAGAAAACCTAACGCTCTCGTTCCTGATAATGCGCCATATTTTGGGCTTGTGCGCCATGTCGGGCTTGTGCATCTTGGGTTGCTATCTCTCGCCCTACATCGCGGTATCGTGCATCTAGGCTGGCTGTTTTCGGGGTATGGCTTTCCTGCAAAGAACGCTCTGGTCTTTGATTTTGCTCCTGCTCAACCTTTTTTTTCATCTCTTCGGTCAGCTCACTGCCATACTTTTGCTGCTGTTCAGGGGTTAGATTGGCGACAAAGGGACTATGGGTTGCCAGCGTCTGGGCAACGCCTTCAGGATCACGCTGGTGGTGCAACATGTGTTTGGCGATCGCGCCGTCCATGTCGCGACTGATGACTTTTTCGGGATGCCTTTCAACAATCTTGTCTTCGGCAAAACCCAGCGTTTTTTGATAGAGTTGCCGATTCGGTAAAAGATGGTCATCCATATCATAGACAACCTCATAAGTTTTTCGAGCCGCGTCTAAGCGTTCTTGCTGCTCCTGCGTTAGGGGCGGACGGGTGGCGCGATAGGCGTTTTGAGAAAACTGGCTATACTTGCTGCTGTTGGGATTCACCATAGGTCTAGGGGTAAGGGAATTAGGATGCCTGTAGAGGCGCATTAAACGGCTCAGGGATGATGGTTGTGTATGGGACTGGGGGGGAGGATGCCTGCTGCTGCTCCTGATCCTTAAAAACAGGCTTTAGCGGCGGCTTTGCCCGTGATCTTTATCCCGGTTGGCTAATCCGGGTGGCAACGTCCCATTGGGCGGGGGTGGGTTATCTTCTGCGTTTAGAAAGCTCAAGTCGAGTTCCGGCGCTGGCGGCGGGGTTACTGTAGGCATGTTGCCAGCATTGAATGAAGGCTTGATGCGCTGCTCGTCCCGTTGTTTTGCCTCGCGTCGCTGTTCTAGGCGCTGCATGATACTGGTGATGCCAAGACGCTTCCAATCTTCCCTATCCCAGAGGCGCAGCCGCTGATAGTGGTCAGGAGCCGCGAAGAAATCAGCGCACGCCTTATTTGGGGGTTGCAGGTTTTCCGCTAAAAATCTCAGCGGATAGGTGTGCTTGTGGGTGAAACGTGTTCGGTAATAGCCTGTAAGTCCCTGGTCGCTATCAATAGGGGGAATATTCAGGAACTCCGCAGGTAGAACGGTGCGCTCCGTGATAATTTGCTGGCTTTTGCCTGTGGGGTCGTTATAGCCGAACAGTTCACCCCCTTCGTCTTTATAAACTTTGGTTTTACGGTCTAGCTGTTGCTCTCCGATCGACTGCGCTGTCCACTCAGCGGTACGCGGCTCATCAAGGCGTAGCATTGCTTTATGGCGAAACTGTCCGGTGATCGCTTCACTCATGCCATCGCCATAAATCCGCCGCAGGTCTTCCATCGACTGGAAGCCAACTACGAGGCACACGCCCTTGCTGCGTCCTCGTGTTGCCAGAGGGTGCAGTTTATCAATCTTGCCCAAGCCTGGTAACTCATCCAGCACAATGAATGTGCTGGGCGGCTGTCCCGAAGGCTGATCACGACCATTCAGCAGCAGTTGCGCGGCACGGGTGAAAATCACGCGGTTGAGGGTGCTTAAGATTGTCTCTGCTTCATTATCTATTCCCAATACTAAAATACTGCTGCCTTGTACCCACTGTCGCAGGCTGATTTTATGCTCTGCTCGGTGCCAAAGGGCAGCGATCGTTCGATATTGCCCGATCTTGGTGGCAACCGTGGACATGATATTATCGGCGGTTTTTTCACTGCCTAGCACTTGCAGAAAATGGCGCGTGGCAGGATCTGAACCCAGCAACCCCACCGTCAATTCCAGAGATTGCAGCACAATTACCACATCCCGCAATGTCCACGCGCCGGGGGCATGACCGATAAAAAACTCGATCACGCCTTGGAACAATTGAATGGAGGCGGATCGAAAGAATTCGTCTTCTCTATCGCCTTCCCGTGGCACGAGGATATGGACGAGCGATTCAGCAGCGGCAAGGGTATTAATATCTGCCGCTATATCCCACGCATGGCAGCGATCATCAAACGGGTTCAGAATGCAGACTTTGGTTTGAAGACCCATGCCCGCAAGAATCGGCAGCATATTGCGCTGAGCGTCATAAATGATCGCTCGTTTGCGACTACCTTCAGTGATACGCGGCAATATATCCTGCATTAGTAGCCGTAATGTAACGGTTTTGCCGCTTCCCGAAGCGCCAGCGACTAAAAAATGGGTAACGGCTTCTGATTCAGGTATTCGTGCGCCGCCCCATAAAAAACCAGGATTTTCCGGGGTTAATCGACCGCGATAATAGCGCTGCGTTTTGGCAACAGAAAGCAGTTGTGTCCCTCGCAAATGCCTATCATTGCTAGCTTCGCTGCTTAAGTAATTTCGCCCCACAAACCACGGGGCAAGCAGCCCCATTACAGTGCCAAGAAAGAAATGCATCAGGTAGGCAAGCGTCAAACAGAGCAGACCAATGCCCTGAAAAACGTAGTATGCTCGCAAACGCTCTTTGTTGTTCTGAAAAATTCTCTGCAATCGTAAGAAGGCTACCAACAGCATGTTTGCCACAACAAGCAGTAACAGCCAGCCATTAGCGGTTAAGTAGTACGGTTTCCACAAAATAACCTGCGGGTACAAGTCGTGCAATGAGGAATGAACACAATACAAGACAACATTCATAAATGTTGGCTCTAACTGCGTTAGGGGGCGTAGGGCGTTTTGAGCGTTAACAATAGGCAGAACGACCAAGAACGTCCATAGAGCCAATAATCCAGCGGTGGTGTACCAGTGGAAATTTCGTTTCTCGAAGCTGTTTGCAAGAAAATCTAAGGCTAGTTGGAGCCGCCACATACCAGTACCAGGTGAGGGACATGAAGAAGACAACCTGCTGGTAGATGCTTATTGTTGATGTTAAGGCACTGGCAAATAAAAATAAAGCGAGATACAGTCGTTGTAGAAAATGGTACGCAGTGAAAAATTGCAGTATTTGCTACGTTTCGCCGTCACTTTATAGAACTGGGAGAGCATCTACCATGCCGTTACCCTGGAGTGATCAGCAGCAATGGCTGAAATTTTCTTGTTTAGTGGTGAGAAGGGAGGGGTAGGCAAATCGTTTGTTTGCCGTACTGCCGTTCAATACCACCTCGATCAGGCGATTCCTTTTGTTCTGTTTGAAACCGATCGCAGCAACCCTGATGTAAAGCGGATTTACGGGCACGCCACGGGGTGCCGTGTCTCGGTGTTCTCGGAAGGGGAAAAGTATGAAGACGCTGCTAACAGCATCTATAACGCTGCCCTGACTTCACGGGTGTTGGTTAATTTGCCTGCCCAGGCGTTTATTCCCTTACGCCAGTGGATAGAAGCCAACCAGCTTCTTGATATTGCCCCTGCCGATGGGGTGACGTTCGCCATTTGGTTTGTTTGCGACGGCGGCTATGACAGCCTGAAACTTCTGCGCCAATCGCTGGATTATTTCGGGGAAGCCATCCCGCATATTGTGGTGCGGAATTTTGGCAAGTGTGAGGACTGGGAAGCGCTGGATAAGGACGAGGGTTTGCAGAAACTCCTCAAAAAGTACAAAGCGCGGATGATTGATTTTCCCAAGTTCATTGGCAACGCCGATCGCAACCATATTGATGCCGAATCGCTAACCTTCGGGCAAGCACGCGATTATGAGGGCTTTGGCTCCATCTCAAAGCAACGGGTGAAGCGCTTCTTGAAGGAAGCGTATGAGGCTATTGGTCAAGCTGGGGTGTTCTAGCCATGCCCCACACCAACAATAAAACGCAGTGGCTGGACAAGGCACTGGACGGGCAGAGCGCTCATATCAAAGCGCGGGTGCTGGAAATCATCCTAAAGTACGGCATTGATCCCGAAAACGAGTTTTTCATTATTTTTGTGGCACTGGGGCAATTGCAAGTCCTGCTTGAAAACAGCCCCACGGAGTGGGAAGGGGTGTTTCAGTCGTTTCATAACGAGTTAGACCAATGGACGGACAGCAACCTGAAAGTACTGGAATCGCTGGTCAGCAAGGCGGAAGCGACCGATATGCTGGCACAAAGCTTAAAAGAGCTGGTGAGCTTATTGAGCAATTTGACCACCACCTGCGGCACGCTGCTGCAACGATCGCAGACATCCGACCAGACATCAGCCGACTTGATGCCCAGGTTAGAACGCTTAATCAAGGATTTGGAAGGCTCCTTGAGCCACAGCAAGCAAGACATCAGGCGGCAGAACGAGGCAATCTTGCAAGAGATGGGCGAGATCAGGAAGAAATGGGCTAACGCTTCGACGCATCTTAATTTGCTGAAGTGGTTGGTGGCGATCGCCCTGGGCAGCAGCCTCTTAAGTAACGTTCTATTGATTTTCTTGAGGAAGGCTTAATCCCGTTCAATAGCTATCGTTTTAGCCTGTTCTGGTTGTGGTTGGTGCTCTACATCTGTTGCCAGGTACAGACGATCAAGGCGCTTTTCCTCAAGGAGAATGCTCTGCTGCGCTTTCCAGCTCATCCGATCGGCAATAAACTGCTTTACCTGCGGCTGCTCCCAGGCTGTGCTAACGATGCCTTGCCCGTAGTCGGTTTTATGGGCTGCTTGAGGACTGGCATCATTCAGCGCTTTGATAACGGTGTCGCGGTTGTAGCCTGCTGCCAGCAACATGACCGCGCTATTCATGTCATGGATCTGTCTTTGTAGCGGCGAGCCTAAAATCTCGTCCGCTCCTTGTGTCTGAATTTTACGGAACAGCTCTTTTTGGTATTCCCGCAGGGCTTCTCCCTGGTAGGCTGGCGGGTCTGGTTGCAGAGACACTTGCCTTGCCTGGTTGCAGCGCTTTTGAAACTCTTGGGCAAAGCTGGTCTTCAGATCTGGGCTATCCATGCTGCTAGGCGTTTGAATGCACCATCAGCATAACCAACTTCTATCAGCGATCCTTCAAGTGATCGCCCCTTTTCCCGCTTGACAAGTGCAGGTCGCTATACCGATCGGTCTTCTAATTTACGGTTCGGGTTGTTGCTTTGCAACAATCTCTTGTTGCTGTTGCACGTCGAGCGCCTGGGCAAGCAAGCCTGCTGATCCATGCGTTTGACCAACCACTAAAGACTTGGCTTTGTCTAGTAGCTGCTGAAGCGTGGGTATTGCTGGTTTGTCCATTGCTCAATTCCTGGCTAATTAACCGTAGGCGATCGCGCTGGCTGGAGATACCTTTAGCCTTACTGGTTTTCTAGCAAAAGGTTGTACGGCTGGCAACGGCTTTAGCTTGCCCTCATCGTGTGATAGTGGGCAATGCGGCAAGCAGGCACCCATGTTAGAAACAGCCGCATGACTGATGCGTCCAGCAACAATCCTGCTCATAAAGGCTATCCGCGTTCTGCTGCGACCGTCAAGCGAGAATTTCAGCGTATTTTAGAACAACTGGCAGGACACAAGCGCCCTTACGAAATTTTTCGGGATTGGGCTGAGATGGCTGCCATCTCTGTTCATCAGCTACCTTATCACGCAGGTGAACGCCCCGTTGATGCCGTCTTTGAGGGCTTGGAACAGCAATTTTCGGAACGGGAACAACGCTACACGCCAGAAGAGCGAAAAACGCTCTCGCACCTGTTTGCTTTAACGATGGAAGGATTGGCAACTCCGAATGATTTTCTCGGTGAGCTGTACTGTGAGCTGGGCTTTACGAATACCAATTCAGGGCAGTTTTTCACACCCTATACTGTCAGCCGGATGATTGCCCACATGCAAATGGGAAATATGGAGGCAATTGTGCGTGAAAAAGGCGTTATCACCGTTGAAGACCCTGCTTGCGGGGCGGGGGGAATGCTGGTTGCCGCGACGGAAGAAGCCTTAAGTCAAGGACTTGACCCTCGGCAAATCTTGCAATTTTACGCAACAGACATTGACCGGGATTGCTTCAACATGACCTACCTTCAGCTCTCCTTGCTGGAGGTGCAAGGCACGGTAAGGCATGGTAATACGCTTTCTCAAGAAATATGGGAAACCCGTGATACACCACAAATGCAGTTCTTTAAGGACTGGCTCAAAGGAAGACAAGCCGAAGAACGTATACGGCGAATGCTGGACATCATGAAAGGGATGGATCGCCCTAGCGACAGTACTGCCGCAACGCCAGAGCCAGAAATACCAGAACAGCAACCAACCCCTGATATTGTGTTTAATCCGCAGCAGCTATCCCTGTTTGATTGGAATGAATTATCACAAGGCTTGTAGTTGCAAAGGAAGCTTGCCGCCTCGAATGTAGCGCGATAGCGCCTTTCCCCGCCTAGCGACCGTAGGGAGTGGGGCGCGTGTGGGTAGTCTGGGATTATTTCTTCAGGAATGCCCGCTTAATCGCAGCTTCCTTCTTAATATATTAAAAAAAGATTAAAGAAAGATTAGCAAGATTTTCTAATGCTCAATAACTACTTGTTAAGAATGTGGAAATTCGGCTTATCCACAGGTTGTTTTGTGCATCGAAAGCCGTGCCTCTTGTGCATCGAAAGCCGTGCCTCTTGTGCATCGAAAGCCGTGCCTTGTGCATCGAAAGCCGCGCCTTTGTGCATCGAAAGCCGTGCTTTGGTGCACCGAAAGCCGTGCCTTGGTTTTATGATGCGGTGTTTTGCGCCTAAAATCTTGACTTATCCACAGGTTTGTATGTGCATCGAAAGCCGTGTCTACTCACTACGGGATAGAGTGGCAACTCGCGTGACTGTTACGGCATCGTCTTCAATGTTGTAGTTTTGCAAAAAACCTATTTTCACAAGCTCGTCTAAAGCGGTACGGGATTGTCGTTTGAAGCTCGCGGCTTGTGTATTTTTGCAGCCCGTCAGCCGTTGCAAGGTCGCAAGTTTTACCGGATACGGTGTGCGATGGCTGCTGTAATAGGCATGGAGGGCTTGTGCAAGAGATTTGCGGCGCAAGGCTAGGCGCTGTTCCCAGTCGATCGCCGTCCATTGGGATTCACCGTAAAGCCGAATCAGGTCACGGTTAAGCTCTATGGTGTAGTGGGCTGTCGGCTCGCTTTTTGTACCCGATTTGATCAGCGATCCAAAGTATATTTTGCCTTCGTGGATGATCTCAACGGCTGTTGCGGTTAGCCGAATAATGGCTGAATGCAGTTGCCTGTGCTGCTCACCACCTGTTGGTAAGCGCATCGCTTTCAAAATCCCGTGCGCTGTGAAACTGCAATGGTTGCCTAAAGGGTGTTTTCTGGCTAGATGCACCAGGGTTTCCCAGAGCGTTAAATCTTCTTGGTTGAGCTGTTCGCCTGTGTATTTGACGGTGATACCCTGCTGGCTATAGAGCGTGGCTTCTTTCAAAGAACGCCGATCTTTGCCCTGAATTGCTGAAAACAAGGCGGATCGAATAAAACTGTTTGGGGTGCCGCGCTTGGCTTCTTGCCATAGTGGGAGCTGGATAACTTGGGCGCTCGTCTGCACTTCAACAGCGCGGCGAAAAGACTGTAGGCTTTCATCTAGCTTCTTGTCTGCCATATGTTGCCCCTTTATGAATGCGGCATATAATCGCCATATCTACAGAATTTGTCAAAGCCGCAATGCTTGCGGGATGCCTCATTGGAAAGGTGTATGCTTTGAGCGCGTCGTAGCAACGCTTTTCCCTTCAGGATTTGGTTAGACTGGTGTATACTTCCTCCTGTTTCGCCCGTATCGGAGATACCATGAGCATTAGAGAGCAGATTTTTCGTCACATGGAGGCTATTGAGGCTTCTGGGGATATTGGCTCTCTGAATGCCGCGATTTTGGCATGGCTGGGAGAGGTAGACGAAACGGATCGTCACCTAACTGTATTGGAACAAAAATTGGCAGAAAGCCGTGCTGCGCTTTCTGTTCAAGATGAAGACGCAGACATTGACAACGCGATCGGTTTTGAACCATTAACCAAAGACCAGCGCTTGCAACGGCTCGATCAGCGCTGGGAGCGTTATCAGCAAACAGGTCGTACTGTTTCGCACGACGAGATGAAGACCTGGGCTGCCAGCCTTGCGACAAAGCAGTAATCGTTTATGTATGCGGTCACCTGGCTTGAGGAAGCATCGCAGGATGTCTTCCGTCATTATGAGTTTCTTAGCGCCAAAAATCAGCCAGCAGCAATTCGCGCTGTCCAGGCAATCCTAGAAGCTGGGGAAAGCCTACAAACGTCGCCTTATAGAGGAACAGTCTTGCGAAGCCGACCCCATATCCGCTGGGTCAGGGTATTTTTTGGCAAATACGGGTACATCCTGCATTACAGGGTTGAGGAAGACACGGTGATCATTCTTGAAGTCTATGACGGGCGGGAAGATCGCGCTTTGTAGGAGTTGAGGTGAACTCTAGCAAAAACAATCACCCCACCTGTTGAGGTTTAACTTAACTCCAAGACCAATATCTTTCATAACTTATCCGCTTCTTCCAGAGAATGACGCAATCTTTGCCAAACCTGCTGTAGTAGCTGTGGTCGCAGACACACAAACACAATTAGTCCACCAGTTATTAGCTGTCCCCAACCGGAGCCATTGTAAGTTGGACAATCCCACAAGCAGATGTTACCGTCACCGAAAAATGATGCAAGCAAGGAGATTCCCACAATTTGATACATCCTTAAGAACTCAACTCAATTAGTAAAGAAAAATGATAACAATTAGAAATTAGCTCTAACGCTCCTTGTTCAAAACTTTAAAGTTAGCTTCTAGCCCTTCAGAACAGGCAACTGCTTCTAAGATTTCTATACGTCTTTGCAAATAGCCAATTTGCTCTGATAGCCGATTCTCTGAGGGCTTACCAGCTATCCAGATAGCAATACTACTAAATCCAGAAGTAGCTATGATGAGACATGGAAGTATAACGCCACTTTTTGTAATCTCTATGAGAGGTACACATAAAAGCAGACTCAGAACTGATAAGCCCCAAACCCACTTTGTAGCGCTAAAACGTAGATCTATACGCTGAGTATCTGCGGCAGCCTGAGTCATACCAAAGCTTATAATATGTTGTCTGAAGTAAGAGCATTAGGCTTAGGCGTGTTTAAGCACCTCTATTGCACCTCTTAGTAAAAGATGCTGAAAGGAAAAGCTACCTAACACAGCATGAGCAGCGCCAGTTACAGTAGATTGAGTAATTGTTGCTGCGTAACCTACACCTACATCGCCGACAGCAGAATTGACCACGCCTGCAACGGCGGCAGAAGAGACGAAATTGCCTGCACCACCAGCCAATCTACAAACTAATTCGGGGCAGTCCATTGCTTTAGCAACTTTTTCGGCACAATATCCACCAACAATTCCAGCTATTACCCCAATGGGAGCAGAGATAGGCGTTGAATACCCAATTGGCATAAATTCTCCTACTGGAGCAACAGAAGGGAAGTTAAATATATACTAGAGCATTGATCCCAAGATATGCTGTGTTAAGCGTTAAGCGTCAAAATAGCAGTATCTTTACATTGCATTCACATAAACAAGCTGCTGTAGTTTTGATCCGACATAAGTGGGGTTGAGTCAAGCTCAACTTCTTTAGCAAAAGCCTTCTATCGCTCCTGTTCCCGGTCTATTTGCTGCTTGAGGATATGCGGCTCTGGGTTTGATGTCTGCGCCTGTTGCTCTTGTTCCCGTTTCGCTTTGGCGGCAATAACTTCGGGGTCTAGCAGGACTTTATCGACTGTTCGGTTAACATAGTCATCGACGTGCCCCGCTTTGCGCTCGTGCAGGTTGGGGCTGGTCTCGCTTAAGGCGTGTTTGATCGCATCCGCGCTAAAGCCCAGCTTCGCCAGTTGCTTACACACCGCCCAATCCATTCGGCTTGCGTCTTCGTTCGGGTGATGGTTTGTATGGCGCTGGTAAAATCTTTGGAACGTGGTGTCTGCCCGTTGTTTTTCGGAAGGGGTCGCGGCGGCTTTTTGATGGCTTTCTGATGGTGCCTGGTTCTCTTTTGGTGCCTTGGTAGCCTCCAGACGCTTGTCTGCTTCGGTGAGCAATTTCTGGGCGTTTACGGCGATTTTGCCGTGATAGCTTTCCAGCAGCACGTAGGGTTGGTTGCCGTCGGCGCGGGTGTGGATGCCTTTCTGATTGGTAAAGCCCGCTAAACGCCCGAAATGCCGCCAGTCCGCACTATTAGGATCGCCGCCGTAGCGTTCGGCTAAGATCTTCGCTGCTGCGGTTGCCTGTTCTTTGGGAATAGGTTGATCGCTGAGACGCACCCAGGCTTGATAGTTCATTGGGCTGGTTTGGGTAATGGCGGCAGGTTTAAGACCGTCCTTGCCCATGCGCTCAAAGCTGCCTAAGTCCAGGTCATCAACCAGAATTAACCCCGCGCTGCCCAACGGGCGGATGTATACGTCCCTACCTTGGCTGTTTAACCGCTTTAGCCAAGGCACCGAATTTTTAACCTGGTCGCTTGCCCAGGTGCGGGTTAGCATTTTGCCTGTTTTGCTGTCCCTTAACCCTATTTCATACTGCTCTGCACCCATGCCTTGCAGTTGGCGGGTGATGCCTTGATAGGTGCGATCGCGCCGCTGGTTTACGGGCGGTGTGTCATCCTTGCCAAGGCTAGGCTGCTGTAATCCCGGTGCTGGCGGTGTAGGCTGTTTGGTCATGTCTTTTTCAATAGCAGAATGCAGCGGCTCCGCCACGGGCTTTTGCTCCCCTTGGCGGTGATTGTTCTGCTGTTGGGCAATCTGCTGTTCAATGTCTTGCAGTTCGCGGTTGATGGTGGCAATTCGCTGATACTGCTCGCCCCGTTCGGTGCTGATGACTAGGTTGTTACGCAGATCGCGCTTTAGCATCTTGTTCACTTTGGCTCCCAAGTGGATCTGGGGTAGCCGCTCAACGCCTTGTTCCTCCAAGCTGCGGTGGTCGATCCGCGCCTCATGCGCTGCTTGCTCAAGGGCGCAGTTTGTGTGCTGCGACCAGGCTTCCCGCCACTGCTGCAACAGGGCTTTTTCATTCCAGCTTCGGTTTTTGTTACCGAACCCATCTGCCCTAATTTCCCGCAAGGTCAGCAATACATGAGCATGAGGATTTTTCTTGTGCAGGTCGTGGTAAGCAATGTCCGCGATCATGCCTTTGCTGGTGAATTGCTCTTGCACATACTGCCGAACCAGTTCCATTTTCTGGTCATGGGTAAGCTCAATGGGTAGAGCGATGTCTATTTCCCGTGCCAGCTCTGCATCTTTGCGCTTCTCAGCGTGTTCAACTCCATTCCACAGTCTGGCGCGATCGCGCATCCATATTGGAGCATCGGAAGGAACTAGAATTTCCGTGGCATACACACCCCGCTTGCGGGTGTAGTCATGGGTAAGTCCCGTGCGCTCATCGTGGATTTCTTGCGCTGCCCGATACGCAGCAGCGCCCGTTGCAGTCCGTCCGGCACTGCGCTTAATTTTGCTAACAGATAAATGGTAAATCGCCATTTTCAGAATCGCAAAAAGAAGAAAGCAAAAGTGCTAAAGCCTAAACCGCACCATGCGCCATCGGCAATACAAAACGGATAACCTGAGCCTGTTAAATCGAAGCAATGTCAAACGTTCATTCACAAAAAGGTGCTGCCCCTAGCAAAAGCGAATGAACATTAACTCGCTAACCTGCTGTTTTCAAGTTTGAAAACGCCAGGTCTACCATTGCGTTCCTTGGGGAGCGCAATGCAGGGGTGCAGGGGGTTCCCCCCTGCCGCACTTACATCGCTTGCGATGTGTAAGTGCGCTCTTCACCTCCTCGCTGGCGCTCAATGTTCGAGGGGCAGCCTGCGGCTGACGCGGCTTGCCGTTGCTCCTTTCTTCACAAGGTTTCCTGAATTTCTTGAAAGATTCGGAATAATTTTCTATAAATTCACTGAAATTCTGGCAACTAGGGAGAGGGCGTATGTCAGGAAAACTGGAAAAGCTCTTAACAAAGCAGCAACAGCTAAAAGAGCAGATTAGACAAGAAAAATCCAAAGAGTCACAACAGCAACGCAAACTTGATACCCGTAAGAAGATCCTTGCTGGTGCAATGGTGCTGGAATGGATCAATCAGGGGAAGTTTTCTGAAGAAACGTTGCTGGCGGGTCTGGACGGTTTTTTAAGCCGGGATCAAGATCGCGCGGTGTTTGGTCTGCCCCTCAAAGCGGCGACAGGCGACACCGAACTGTCCCCACCCAAACCGCCTGCGAAACCCGCTGCCCCTAGTACAACTAACGCTGCCATAACGCAGCAAATAGGGAGCACTGCCCCAACGCTGCCCGCTCCTCGAACCCGACTGGTGGAACGGCAGGAACAGGCAGAATTGGAAAAAGAGTTTTTTTAGCGAAAACCAGAAAGCTGGTATACCAGCTTTCTGGTTTTCGCTATTTGCTTACTCACTTTCTACGCTGACACTGTGACAGGGGAAAGCAGATAGGCAAAGGTTCTGCCTATCTGCCTTCGGCTTAGATAAATGCGCCTGCGGTGAAATTTGCAGGCACGGCTTCGGGATAGCGCTGCGCTTGTTCTTCGCGGTGTTCTTGCTCCCATAAATACCGCCGAAAGTTGAATTGGTAAGAAACTTCTTCATCCGGCTGAATATCGCGGTCAAGTTTAACAACCAAGCGGTATAGTTCACGCAGACGCTTAAAAGGTAGGGTTTGTAGGTATTCGATAAAGTCAGTAGAATTGCCGCCTTTGATGGTCGCATCTATCATCCATTGGGTTGTATCCATCCACTGGGTCATGCAGAGCCAGCCGCCGGATCGCCCTTCTATAGTAAATTTGCAGTCGCCTGCGTAACCATTGAGGTAATACCGTAAGCCGTCCTCGCACGCTCCCGAAAAATAGAGGTCTCGGAAGGTCTCCCCGGTGCGGCAATGGGCAACGGTCGCAAGGTGCGCTTCCCATGCTGCATCGTATTCAGACGTAACGGAATAATCTGGGTTGCCATTGTTCCACCCCGTTTCGTCGCTGTTATAAACCTTGATATTCCACGCCAGTGGGTAATAGGTATGCCTGCCGAAGTAGGCGCACCGCTTAGGCGTTTTATTTGTCAGAAAGGAAATAATCGCTTGACGGGAGCGTAGCGGAAAAGCGTAGGGGGAGCGGAGCATCATAATGTGGGTCTTTCATGTTTTGCGATGATGGGGATAAGAAAGGACAGGACAGCAAGCCCTGCCCTGTTCAAGATGCTTAAGCATTGCGCGGTAATAGCTCGCGAATGACTTCAAGAAACTGCTTGGCGATCGGTATGGGCAACCAGTCACACTTCAGCCGTACCGTTTGTGAAAAGTAGGATGCATCCACATCCACATTGAACCCGCCGCCCGTGGCGCTGGTGGGCACATACAAAGAAGCGTTGTCTTTTGCCTCATACACCCGCACCTGATCGAGGCAATCAGCAAACACAGCGGTAAGCGTGGCAAAGTTTTTCTTGCCGCGCTCGCGTGTAGCGTCCTCTTCGTGTTTGATTGCCACGATCGCCGCCTTGAAGGTCTGAATGTAGTCACCTAAAAAACGGCGGATGATGTCTTTGGCGATCGCCTCTGGTGGGCGGCGGTGTGAAACGCTGATTTCGGGTCTTTTATTGCCGTTTCGCGGGCTAACATTCGTTTCTGGGTATCTACCGTAAACGCGCAGGCGTTCCGGCTCACTATACCGACTGTGGCGCAATACAAAGGCTGCACCATCTTCGCGGGTAAAAGTAACAGCATCACAATGAAGCTCAAGAGCGAGTGTCCAGTCTGGAAAGTAGGCGGCGATCGCTTGAAACAATGCCGGGAAGTCCTGGGGGTCTTGCGTCTTCATAAGGTTTGCTCGTGTTGGAAAAGGGTTAAGAACGTCGTTCTGAACCCTTGCCCCTCGGCGAGAGTGGGGAGGCAAACGCAAGCCCGTAACAAGGGGGTGGGGCATCACCCTGTCTGCACGCAGCAAGTGCAACGCAGCGAAGGAAGATAGGGGATACCCCTTTGTGTAGCCTGAAGGGTTGGCTTGCGTGCGCTAGGGGCAACGTCCCTTAGCCCTGGAATTTACTGAATGAACGGTTGACAGCAATGCGCGTCGCCGTCGGGAATTGGACAACCACAGGGGCGCAGGGCTTCGCCCTACTCAGAAAAAGGGTGCTTCGCACTTGCGGGAAGTTGCCACGACAGCAATGACTTTATGAAAGAATCCCGGATGGGGCACAGCGCCTAGCGTTTAATGCTGTAAGTACTTACCCGCCTGCTTTTATTGATATTCCTTGGCTTGAATAAACGCCATTTGGAGAAACCCTATGTCCATACTGAGATCGAAAACAGTCTGCTTTTGCCTCGGGAGGAACTCCAACACCGCGATTCAGATAGGAGTTGAGTTAGACTAAGCCGGACGGTCGCCTGCCCGGCTTGCTTACAAAAATAAAAATCTTCAAAGTGACTGCTCCGCTGAGTTTAACCCCGATTACTGGTAAATCTTTAGGTAAAATAAATTTATTCTTAGTAACATTACCGACATGTTATAACCGTGCTGAGTCCAAGTAAGCATCAATCATGCCAAAAAGTTACAGGCTTCTCATAGTAGCTCTTCTTGTTACAGCTTTCGCTGGCGGGTGTCGATCTACTGAAGAGTATCAAAAATTATCTGAGGCTGGTACAGCATATACTAATGCTCTAGATAGTCTACTAACAGTTGCAGGTAACAAAAGGCTTGATGCAAGCTCCGAATTACTGCTAAAAAGTCGTGCCTTTGTACCTCAAACGATCGAGGACTACAAGAAGCGCACTACTGCTGACATTGAGAGACTCATTGTTCTTGAGGACATCCGTAGACATAATCAACTTCTGGCGCGTTATTTCGACCTAATTAATCAACTGGCATCTTCTAATGCGCCTGAAACTGTTCAAAAAGAAATTGGAAGCACTGTTGATAGCCTCAATAAGGTTGGCAATAAATTGCGGGGTAGTGACTTTATCACGAATAAAGCAGCCATTCAAGGAATTGCTGGTCTTGTTGTCAGTGGTCAAATTCGAGGTGCCTTAGGCGAGGAACTGAGTAAGCGTAAAGATACAATCAATCTTGAATTTATCACGCAGAAAGAACTACTTCTAGCACTAAGTGAATCGCTACAACAAGACATAAAGGTGATAAAAGAGCAGCAAGAATCACGCTTTGTTATTAAGCCCTTTGTCTCAACTACTACTGTTAACAACGCTCGTGCTTCTAGTCCGATTGATGATGACGGGTGGATTACTCAAAGAAGAACTATTTTAACGATGGAGGCAACAGCAGCAGAGTTAGAAAGTGCTAGTAGCGCGATGAGTGAATTCAACGAGGTTTTCAAAGATTTTGTTGAAGGAAAGTTGAATCAAGGCAGACTTAACTCCCTTTTGTCTGACATTGAATCGTTTGTTTCGGTGGTTGAGAAACTGAAACCTAGTCAACTTAAGAACTAGTACAAGAGTCGATTTTTAATGGTGGAGGAACTTCAGGATGACAAGAAAGCGTGATAAAATTGTTGAGGGATTCTTTGAGGAAGAAGTACTATCAGTCTTTGGAAGATCAATTGCTTTTGAAGGTCGTCTATCCACAGAGTTTGATGAGTTAAAGAAAAAGCTAGACAGCGACCTTAAAGATCTGCGTGAGAAAGAATTAAAGCTCTTTTCTGATGAAGTTGAAGGTGCCTTTGCAGGCAAATCTGAAGACGAAAGGAAAAAATTTGACCAGTATAGAGCAGAACTTAGCATTACGCGAGAAAAATTGGAAACTGAAATATTTGCTAAAATTGCAGGTCGATTTAAAACACTTTCAGGAGAGCTAGAAAAAGGAATCGAAGCTTTAAAGGTTGACATCGAAAGTGTGAAAAAAACAACTCAGTTTTTTGAAACTCTAGCTCGCGTTGTTGGCATTATTGCTCGAATTCTTGTACTTTAATGTGAGTGCCCGTCATGCCCGATCAAAGCAAGCCCTATCCATAGCTTTGCAATGCCAAGTGGTAGCAGTTGTATAAAGCAACCGCGCTAGCCGTTCGATCGCCCATTTTGCCTGCTTAACCAGTCCTGTCGGGTAGCCTTCCAGAAAGGCCAGGATGTGCCGTCCTCAATAATGATGCGGTTGATCGTTGCGCCATCTAGCGCGACCGTTACCTGGAAGGGGAACCAATCCCCATAGACATAATAGTCCTGGCGGATTTGCTCCAAGTTGAGGCTGTATTCGCCTTCCAACGCGATCACAATCAAGCCTTCTAAAGCCTCTCTCGATCCGGGGTTTATAGCCAAAAAACTGGTATGCCAGAAAACCAGAAAGCTGGTATTATTGTAAACCAGCTTTCTGGAAGGCTCTGCCGCAGCAATCCTTAAGCGGTGGTGGGAATATTTTCCCTATCTGCTGTTTGAAAGCCTTGGTAGCCGTACTTTTTCGCTAATTCACCTAGGCTGCCTTTAGACCTTTTGCTCTTCTTCCAACCTGCTGGCTTGTAGTACCATTGCTTGCGCTCGCTATGCCATTGCAATCCGGCATCCTTCAAAGCGGCGCGGTTGCTTTTGGTATCTCCAGAAACCCAGATCCAGTAACCGATTAGGGCAATCTCTAGTGAGCGTAATTTCAGCAGTTCTAGCAGCTTATTCATAATCTCATTTTCAACCGCTTCTTTATACCGATAGGGTTTTTCGCTGTTCTCACCTACCCTGCCCTCGCTGCTTTTCAAGGCTTCGTGGTACTGGCGGTTGATTTCTTTCATGCTGTCCTCATTCCCGCCTCTGTCGGGGTGATGTTGCATTGCAAGAGTACGGTACAGGCTCTTAATGGCTTCAACGGTTTTTGTATTGATAAAGTAATTGATGGTCATTTTCAGTTTCCTTTCAGGGGTTGAGAACATCGCGTTCTGAACCCCTGCCCCTCGGCGAGAGTGGAGGAGGCAAAAGCAAGCCCGAAGCAGCGGAAGGGGTATCGCCCAGGCTGCACAAACACCGTGCGGAAGCTTGGGGATGCCGATGCGTAGCTTGAAAGGTTGGCTTGCTTGCGCCAGGGGGCAACGTCCCCTTAGCAAACTGGTATTCTGGTATTCTGGTTTGCTGTTAAACCTGAATACCGAAAAACTGGAATGCAATAAAACTGGTTTACCATTTAGCCAGAAACCATAAGTCTGGTATTCTGGTATTCTGGCAGCTTTGTTCAGAAAGCCAGAATACTGGTAAACCAGAAAGGGAGAAAACCAGATGAAAATATTGACGGTGACTGGCTACAAAGGTGGGGTGGGGAAAAGCACGACCGCTATCCACCTAGCAACGTATTTCAGTGACAAGGGCAAAACCGTTCTTGTGGACGGCGATCCGAATCGGACTTCCATCGCATGGGCAGAGCGCGGCAACTTGCCTTTTACCGTGGCAGATGAACGGCAAGCCATGAAAATGATTGGAGATGGCGAGTACATCGTGATTGATACTCCGGCTCGTCCCCATACCGATGATTTGAAAGAGCTTGCTAAGGGATGCGACCTGCTCATTTTGCCTACGGCTCCAGACGTTTTAAGTTTGGAGCCGATGTTGGAGACAGCGCGGGATTTAGGCGACGCGAAATATAGAGCGCTGCTTACGATCGTTCCGCCAATGCCCAGCAGGGAAGGGGAGTTGATGCAAAAAGACCTGATAGAGGGCGGCGTTCCTGTCTTCAAAACGATGATTCGGCGCACGGTTGGTTTTCCCAAAGCAGCGCTGGCAGGTGTCCCCATTCGGGACGTAACCGATCACCGTTTGAAAGATGCGTGGCAAGACTACGTTGCGCTGGGCAATGAAATCATGGAGATGTTGTAATGAGTGGTAAGTTCGGCGATTTAATCCGCAAAGCCAGAGAAACGGAGCAACAACCAGAAGACCAGAATACTGGCAAGCCAGAAACCCAGAAGACCAGTCAAGAGGTTGCGCTGGTGGCTGAAAAGGAAAAAGATGTGAATTTGTCCATTAAGGTGCCTGAATCATTGCGCCGCCACTGGGCAGCAGAGTCAAAACGAATTGGCGTTAGCATGACAGCCGCGATTATTGAAGCCTTGACAGAAAGGTTTGGTACGCCGAAGTAGCTACAATAGCACTCATTGTTATGCCACCCATCTCAGGACAGCCAACCACTATGTCTACGCTAACTTTTGTCATGCCTAGCACCAGAGTTACACGTAGACTATAAAACTGATGTGAAGTTCCTAAACAAATATTGTCTAACCAAGTTTAATCAGTAAGAATACTGAGAAGCATACGTATGCATCTACCTTCGTAATTAGACGTTAATTCATGTACGAAGGAGAGAAGTCATGGCTTTCAAACAACTTGCTATTGCAGCAGGTTCACTAGCTACAGTCACAGCATCACTTTTCACTGTTGCTGTTCCCGCTCAAGCCGCGAGCGTAACAGCAACTTCATATGTCAACCTGATTGATGGACCTAATATCGTCACAGACGTAGGATTGAATCCATCAGCCTCATCATCTGCTGGCGGCGGCGGCGGTTCAGCTATTGCAAGCGCTGGACCAACCGCCAGCTTGAGGGCGTTTGCAAATTCAGAAAACTCTATCTTGAGTACTCCTGCGGGTGCCTCCGCAGGATTTGGACTTAATTATGTCCTTGCTGGAAACCCAAACGCTGCCTTCATTCCTCTGACGTTCAATTTCAATCTTTCAGGAGGATTGAATGCCAGTGTTGATGTCACTAATACGGGCAGCGTAGCCAGTGCTAATTTCCAATATCTCATCATAGACACTGCTTCTTCTAATGTCGGAGGCAGTTCCTCATTAACCTTGCAAGGAAGGCAGGCTCCACTATTTTTTAGCTCTGGAACATTGGGTGATACTGGTAATGGCGGTCGTTTGGGAGCAAGAGTTACACCAGTTCTCAATATTCAAGGAACTGTTAATGTTGAAGGAGAGAAGATTCGAGCAGAAGACTTTCAGGATCTCGGTGAAACCCCTGCAGAGAAAGCACTATTTGCAACAGTAGGAAAGTTTTTAACAACAGATATTCCTCTGGAACAGTTTAGAACGGAAACTTCTTTCTTAAATGGTGCTATTATCAACGCCATCTCAAGCTTTGGGCTACCAAGATTAAATATTCCTGCGGGAAAAGTGTTAGGTGCAGACATTGACCTAGGGTTCGATACAGAATTTTTCTTTAACACCAATGTTCAGCTAACTAGGCAAGTTCAGGATAAGGGGTTCTTGATTGGTAGTCTTACAACTTCTGCTGCAACAAGTCCATTCGATGCCAATGCTAGCTCAAATTTTGGTAGTACCCTTAAGTTGACATCAATTACTGTTCCTCAGTCGTTTAATGCTGTTGATGTTAGCAATCTCAAGGTTATGTTTGATTCCGGACAAGTTTTTGATGTGATAAGGGAGTCCAATCCAACTCCTGTCCCGACTCCTGCCTTACTGCCAGGGCTTATTGGCTTTGGATTAAATATGTTTCGCAAGCGCAAACAGTTACAGCAAAAGCAGCTTTGCTAGTTCTACTTAAGTAGTGTCCATCTTGCATAGAACCATAAAACCAGAATTCTGGTTTTATGGTTCTATGGTTTTATTTTTCAGTTTTACAAATTCCTTGAGTTCAGTCATTGGAAACATCCCGCTAAACTCTTCCCACACTTCTTGCTTATCGAGGTTGGTGTAAACATACTGCACACCGTCCAGCATGGTTGCGCCACGGACAAGCCCGATCGCGCTGGCTAGGTCATACCATTCGTTGAAGCCAGGAGGGGCACTGCGCTGTTTTTCATTTCCAGCGCTGCTGTTGGAGCCTAATGCAGTGTTTTGCCTGCTATTGGGTTGCCATTGGTTTTCTATGGCTTGGCGCAAGAAACCAGCGGGGTTTTTGACCCGTCCGTTTTGCATCCGCTCCTTGAGGGCGGCGATCGCGTCTTTGACGGCTGTGGTTGTTGCAGAAACAACCACCTTGATGAGGTGTGGATTCAGCCTTACGCCTGTTTGTTCGGCTTCTGTTAATAATTCTTGATACGCTGGGTATTGCGTTTCTGGCTGACTTGTGTGGCTTTCATCCTGTTTTTCTGTAACAGGGTGGTGGGTGGGTTCTTCTGTCTGTTTGCTTTGAAATTCTCTGTTAGAGGGAACCGAGGAATGCGGGTTTGCGGGGCTTTTTTCGGAAGTTTTCTGCTGGTGAAAGGAAGATTCCTGCCTGTTTAAAGAAGTTTGCTGCCCTGGATGCCAAGCAATGAGCTTGTAGATCCGTCCTGAATAGCGCCTTACCACTTCAACCAAACCGTAGTCTACGAGCTGACCAAAGGCGATTTTTACCCACTTGAGGCTGTAGCCTGCCCATGTTTGAAACTCATCCAGTATGACTTCCTGGGACTTTCCTGCGGGGACAGCCCTGAGAAGCCAGCGGTACAGGTGTCCGGCACAGGGCGTTAATTCAAGGGCAAGCTGATCATGCTGTTCCGTAATCCTTGCGAAAGCAGTCATTTTTGCAGTTCTCCATTAATAGATGTGTTCATTCGCACGAAGAACTGCTATCCTTGAATTGCCACACTCAAAGACAGTTAGTTCTTCGCTTACTTTTCAAGCGACTAACGATTAATAAAGTTTGAAACCAGCATCCTAGAAGTTCTTGTCCAACTTCAGTGCTGGTTTTCAGCTTTTTAGGGCATCTCTAGTTTTTATCGTTATCATCACCTCCCTAGTTCAGGCTGATTACGCTTCGGTCAGCCTTGAGCATCCTTCTTATTACCCGACGATGGCTCGTCGTTAATTTTGCCGTCGGCTTTTGCCCTGCGGATCGCTTCCTCGATCGCAAACAACGCCATCTGTGAGAGCGATCGGCGTTCGTAATTGGCAAGCTTCTCAAAGTCCTCACGGACATCGGGAGGCATGTAAATCACGATTCTGGGTAGTTTCGAGGGCACACCGTTGACCATAGCTGTAACCATGCTGCCTGATCTTACTCCTGAGTGCATTTAACAGTTCCATTATGATCTAAAAGTGTCAGTCCAGGACTGACAAGGTACTGCTACTATTGAAACCATGTGTGGCGTTTGCACGTTGCACGCAGCAAAAAGCCCTGTCCAGACAGTTTCTGAGGCTCATCGGACAGGGCTACCCCTTAACGAGGTATATCCATGATGACAGAACAGCGAAGACAGGACTGCTGGGGCGTTGTGATGCGCGTCTCCAGCCAAAAGCATCCTACGTTTCTCAAGCATCAGATCGGTGTCATGCAAACGGTTGGGGCGATGGCCATTTTTATTCCGCTGCTACTGATTACTGGCGATCGCCAGACGCAAGCCGCGCCATTTACGGGCAAGATTGCTCAAATAACAGATGATTTACGCCCGTATGCCCAGAATGGGGGCATTAGCCAGCGTCAAATTGATCATCTGAACCGCTCCTACGCCAAACGGCAGAGTTATAAAGCCATTCAAACACTACGGCGGCGCGGGGAACTGGGTAGTCCCAACTACGTTTCGGAGTTCAGAGAGGTTTATGAAATCAGAGGCGGCGATCGGTATCACGCCCCGCAAAAGTTTCACATCCTCTACCGTCTCTCGCCTAGCTGCAACTACCGATGCAGTGAGGCATACGACTGGTACAAACAGTAAACTAAGAGCAATACAAGGAGAAGCCGATATGCTAGACCAACCCTGGACTCTGGAAACGCTGAAGAGCAAAACGTATGACTTGTGGCGCGAGCTGCACAAGTTGAATGAATGCTATTTCCAAGAGAACCCAGATGCTAGCAGCAACCTGCCTTTTGTGACTGAAATTCAGTCCTATGGGGAGTTAGAGCACGTAGAAACTTGGCAAGCCGCCTATGCCTCCCTTAAAGCCAAATTTTTGGCTGATGGGTGTTTGGAGGATGGGCAGTATCTGATTGAGTTCTACTTGCTGTATGCCTCCAAGAAATGGGGCTGGCGGCATCTGCTTCCCCTTGTGATTGCTCAACTCGAAATGATTCCCAAAGCTGTAGAAGCGATCGCCGATGGGCTTCGCACTATCGGTGTCTACGGCTGCGAATACGGTGCGACCGCCCAAGACATTGAGCAATTCAAGGAGTTTTTAATCAATGGCGATTCGGAAAAGTGGCGATTCTTCCGACCTGAACCAGCCGCAATCTCTTCGTGATGTCCGCGTTGAACAACGCAGAAATTACACCGATGCCTGCTCTGAAAAGGGGGCTGATGGTGAGGGGATTGCACGCGGCACAAACCGTGTCTATAACGAGACCTTCGGCAGTAAACCAGCAGGCAAACGCGACGATTGGACAGACAGGCAACAACAAGAAATTGCGGTTTCTGAAAACTTTGCCGCTAACCGGGTGCGCGACCTGCCTACACCAGACGAAGGCAGTTCACAAAGTAAAGCGAATGATCGGGTTGTTGAGGCTTCTGGAGAGGGAGCTAAAAACGCTAAAGACTATGTGGACGATCAGTCCGATAACGGTAACTGGTGGTCGAGGCTTTTCTAAAGGAAAGGGCAGGGGGCAAGGCTTTCCTGCCCCCCGCCCAAATATCTAACGATTTTCAGCCTGACGATACTGCGATCACCAGCATTTAACGACCTTGGAGGCGTAGAAACTGGCAAACACTTTGCGAGCGGCTTGAGTTTCCAGGAACGCAATTTGAACATTCACTGGACAGAGGTTATAATACGTTAGTATTACTGAGGAGAGTTATTATTCAGAAATGGAGGAAACGTGAGAATATTCATAATCTCCTCTGAACTAAGCTGAATATGTAGCGATTTTCCTATTTGTATTCAACATAGCGACTAAGCGTCTTGACTGCCTATGCATACTGCCACCTTTTACCCGATTGGAAATGCTGACACCTGTTTTATCGAACTTGGTAATGGACGGCGTATTCTTTTTGACTACGCAAACACTTACGATCCAAACGATGAGAAAGACAAAAGGATTGATCTCGAAAAAGAAATCCGCAGAGCGTTTGGCAGTAATAAAGAAACCGATGTTTTAGCACTGTCACATCTTGATAGGGATCATTACAAGGGGGTAACTGAGCTTTTTTGGCTAGAGCATGATGATAAGTTTAAGTCTGATAACCGAATTAAAGTTAAGACTTTATGGGTTCCAGCATCTGCTATTCTTGAAGAAAATCTTAAAGATGAGGGTGTAATTCTTCGTGCTGAGGCGCGTCATCGCTTAGAGAAAGGTGAAGGAATTCAAGTCTTCTCAAACCCGAATGCATTAGATGATTGGTTGAAGGACAAGAAAATTAATCCAGACGATCGCCAGGATTGCATCACTCACGCTGGTGAGCCAGTGCCAGGATTCTCACTCGCAAGTGATGGTGCTGAATTTTTTGTTCATTCGCCTTTTTCTGAACGCTGTGAGGATGAAAGCCTCGTTGTACGAAATGCGTCAGCGCTTTTTATGCAAGTTACGTTTGAGGTAGATGGAAGAAAAACTCGTCTTATACTGTCGGCAGATTGCCCATACGAGGAAATTGAAGCAATTGTCAGAGTAACTAAGAAACATCAGAATGAAGATTGGCTGAAATGGGATATAAATAATATTCCTCACCACTGTTCTTATCTCTCTCTCTCGGATGAGAAAGGTGATAAAAAGACAATACCTACAGATAATGTAAGATGGTTGTATGAGGAACAGGGGGAAGAATTTGGATTATTAGTTTCAACAAGCAACCTGATTCCTACCGAGGATACGGTTCAGCCACCGCACAAGCAAGCTGCGGCTTATTATGAAGATGTTGCGACCAAGCTTCATGGTGAATTTCTTGTCACGATGAATGAGCCGAAATCAGCTTCTCCAAAACCCCTTATTATCGAAATTACAGGTTCAGGCTATAAGGTAAAAAAATCTATATCCTCACCTGCAATAGCCATAACTACTAACAAACCACCGCGTGCCGGATGAAACTAAGATTACTGTCAGGCGATATAATATCGCCGGAGAAACTACGTTCTCCTCGTGCAGTAGCCCTTCATCGTTATTTAAATACTAGGCATTCTCTCTATTTCCAACTAATTGAATGTCTAGCTACTGAGCGTCTTGATACACTTGTGGTACAAGTCAGTATTGAGGTTTATCAACACCGTACTATTGATATTAGACCAAAGGAAATATTAGCGATTTCATTTGTCAGTGATAGGGATACCTTACCTATTTTCTATCCATTAAGGCTCGATTTTCCAATTGATCTTGTCCATATAATGGTTGATTGGAATGAAGAGTATCCAAGTCTTTGTTTATGGGAAGAACCATTTGAGGATCTTCGTTCTAGGCTTACGCCCTATCTACTTCTTGCACGGCTAAAAGAATGGCTTGAGCAGACGGCTGATGGAACATTGCACGATGATAAACAACCATTAGAACCTGTTTTACTAGGCAATAACGATCAAATTATTATCCCAGTGGACGCAACCGCGTCTGGGAAAAAATATGTTGCCCTCAGCTCGGAGAATGCTCAAGGGCAGTCAACTCTTTGCTTTGTAGAACAGAATAAGTTGGGGAAAGATGAAAAGCCTGGTTTTGTTTTAGCTGGGTTTACGACTCCTCCGATTACGCATCGGGCTGTAAAATATGCTCCTCGAAATCTTGAGCAATTGTATAACCTTTTACATGAGATTAAATTTGACATAAAGGCAGAATTAACAAAATGGATACAACAGATAAAATCATACGAAGATTTAGTAGAAGCCCGTCTGGTAATTTTGATTGAATTTCCGAAAAAGCGGACGGAAATAGGAGCAGTTGAATCAACTGAAAGTTGGGCTTTCATCACAATACAATCAATAGCAGATATTGGTGAAGCACTCGGTACGCTTGTTGATGCTGGCTCATATGGTATTCCAGCTATGGGAATTGTGATTAGCCCAAATACCATTAATTCTGATTTGGAAAAGTTTGAGATCTATGCACTTGCAGTTCGACGTGAGTTATCGAGCGAAACCTTATCAGTTCTCTCTGGTTATGGTGAAGAGACACGACCTTCTATTGCAGCTATCGGAGCTGGAGCCTTAGGATCGAAAATAATAGAGCTTGCAGTTCGTTGTGGCTTTGGTCAATGGTCAGTAATTGATAAAGATATTTTTTTACCACATAATTTTGTAAGACATGTACTCGGTGTCTGGGCAGTGGGAAGACTTAAAGTCAATGCACTTCAGAGTTTTGTTAACAGCTTGGTTCCTAACAACCCAGTACGTAGAATCGTTGTCGCTGATGTAATGGCTCGCCAAAATAATCAGGAGATAGATGAGGTATTTATCAACGCTGATCTAATCCTTGATATGTCAGCATCTGTATCAGTTTCACGTCAATTGTGTGAACACGTAGTTAGCAAAAGGCGTGCGTCACTTTTTTTAAGTCCCAGTGGTAAAGATATTGTGCTTCTTCTTGAAGATGTTGAGCGAACAGCTTCTCTTTGGGATTTGGAAGGCATATATTACAAAGCACTCGTTAATGAAAGTTTATTACAAGGGCACCTCACTGATGAGGATGCACCAACCCGTTATGGAAATGGTTGCCGTGATTTGACAGCTCGAATTAGCGCTGATCAAGTTTCTACTTTAGCTGGTATTGGGCTTCGGCAGCTTATTCAGCAGTACAAGACTTTAAACAGTTCGGCGACTATCTGGCGTTCAAATTTGCAAAATGGTGAGGTAAAGGCACTCAATTTATTAGTTACCCCAGGAATTGAAATTCAACTCGGTGACTGGTGTGTTCGCTGGAATAAGGGCTTACTTGATGAGCTAGTTACCCAGCGGTCAGGGAGCCTACCTGATGAAACAGGCGGTGTTTTAGTGGGAATTGTAGATTTTGAACATAGGAAGGTAGTGGTGGCAGCCGACATCCCGGCTCCACCCGATAGCGTGAAGCGACCGCACTATTTTGAGCGTGGAGTAACAGGGTTGAACGATACTCTAGTAGAAACAGCACGCAAGTCAGCAGGACAGCTTAGGTATATTGGTGAATGGCATTCTCATCCCAATGGTGTAGCGGCACGTCCTAGCAATGATGATGAAGGTGTTTTCACGAAACTTGGCGAAGTATTTGATGAAACAAATGAGTTCTACCTAATGGCTATTCTTGGAGCTAATGAGTTATTTGCTCGCATGGGTTTAGATGGAAATATTCAAGAAGGAAGTATCCCATTACTAAACGAAAATTAAAATTTTTAGAATGTGTAATTTAGCAAGATTCAACAAAGGAATGAATTATGGGATTACCTGATGTATACGTCTTGAGAGCACGAGTAGCACCAGTAATGATTGTTGGAATTCCTATATTGGCACTGTTTATAAATGGTTTGATAACAGGGGCTGAATTAAAGAATCTGGCTGTTATCGGCATTGTGGGAGTTGCAGTTATCACTTTGTTTGCACAGTTAGGACGAGATTTAGGTAAAAAAATCGAACAAGCTTTATACAAAGAATGGGGTGGAAAGCCAACAACCTTGATGCTGCGTCATAGTGACAATCGCATTGACACAACTACAAAGACGCGCCTTCATAATCGATTAAGTGAAAAAGTTCCAGATCTTCATTTGCCCAATCCTGATGAGGAAAGCAATAATCCTCAAGATGCTGATTTGATATATAACTCAGCCGTCCTATGGTTAAGAAGTAATACACAAGATAATAACAAGTTTTTGCGCCTCCATGAGGAAAATATCAGCTATGGGTTTCGCCGAAATCTTATGGGTTTAAAGCCATTAGGGTTGTTTTTAGCTTTTAGCGTTATAGGCATAAAAATTGCGATTGATAGACCATTTATGTTAGAGAAAATTGGTAATTTTGTTCTTCAGCCATCGATTATTGCTTCGATTTTATCAATTTTATTTCTTGGCTTAGTAGTTACTAAGAGTTGGGTTAAATATGCTGCGGAATCATATGCATTCGCTCTCTTTAATGCAGCAGAATCAGTATAGATTGTGTTCCTACGCCCTCTACTTACAGTAAGGCTGCTATGTTATCTCCGTGGCATAAAATTACACGTATCTCGGCTCAATCCCTAGTAAAGTTTCATAGATCGGCTTAGTTTCAGCATCGTTGCAACTTTGCAGCTAAAGCTGCTGCCAGCATCTGTTCTATGCGGTAACGCGGGTCAAGCTTAGGATCAGCTAATTGCACAATGCCAGCATCAATCAACGGTCTTGCTGCTTGGAAAACGCAGTCCGCGAAATACGAAGCATCGCCTGGGCAGTGGTGCGTATTCCAGTTCTCTAGTACGCGGTCTTTTGTCTCTGGTGGTAACAGTCTTAGAAGCTGCCGTGCGCGTCTCCAGGTTTGGGCGCTGTAGTCACGCTCGCGCTGAATGCGATCTGCTTCTCTATTCTGGAATGTCTCTAACCGTTCTTCAGGGGTTGGTTGCTGCGCCGCAATCCAGTCTTGAAGTAACGGAAACTTCTCACGCTCTTTTTGCAGTGTCCGTTCAGCAATTTTCAATCGTCGCTGTGTGATCGGTCGCGGCAAACGCTTAGAACTGCGGGTGAACCGCATAAACGATTAATCACGGCTCACAGCTTGCTGGAAACGGGCAAGAACAGCTTGCATGTCTTCGGCTCCAGCGGCAGGGTCAGACTTGGTTACGCTCGCTAGGTTAAACGTGGCTTGCACCACCTGCCAGTCTGCCTGGGCACGGTTGGTGACTTTTTCAGCAAGGGTGCTGGCAGCACCAAACAGCCTGTTCATACCTTTCCTGATTTCTTCGCTACGCTGCTGCACCACAGCGGTTGTAGTCGTAGCTGTGTCTGCAAGGCGAGCTGCAACACGGCGCGGCATCTCCACTGTCTCAATCAACGGGTTCTTATACGCTGTATCGCCAGTCAATTGCCGATTTAGATCAGCAAGGGTTGCTTCAGCTTCCTTGTTGCCCTGAAGATGCGTAGCAAACTCCATAAACATCATTGTGCCTTGCAAAAGTTTAGGGTGCATGTAGTCGAATTGGTCAGTTTTCTCTTGCTTCTGAGGTGCTTCCTGCTGCTGATCTTGCAGATCAGTTTTAATTTCATACAAAATGCTTTCGATCACTATTTCATCATTAAACAACTTGCCTAATTTAATCGGGGTAAATGCTGATTTCCCTTCTAATCCAAATTCTGCATTTACCTGATTGGCAACATCTTTATAACTGATGGCGTTGCTCGGATACGCGGTATTCTTGGCTGCTAGATACAAGGCAAGCCGCTCTGGCGATTGTGTTCTGATGGCTTCTGGAACTTGCTCTAGCAGTCTAAAAATGTTTGCATACCCTACTGGCAGTAGGCATGGTTTCAACTGCTTTGACATAAAAACACTCCCATCATTTGAGAATGCTTTTTAAGCATATAACAACACTAAAATAAACCTTCTTTGCTTTTAAGCCTGGTATTAGACCAGCATTCTGGTTTGCCAGAAAACCAGAAGCTCTAGCCTTTATCAGGTTTGCTTTGAATTTGTCCTTTCAACTTGGTTCACTTCGCCAGTCAAAAGCTTCAATACCAAGTTCGTGAGCTATGTCCGCAAGACGCTTATCGGCAGTTGCCAGCGGTACACCCAGTTTTCGTGCAAGAGCCAGGTAGACACAATCATAGAGACTGTGCCGTTGCGCCAGAGATAATTCCACTTCGTCTTGATAGTCTTTGTCGCCTTCAACTGTAAATAGCGCGCGTCTGGATAGGGTAGAATGCCAGCGCTGAATTTGCCGGGTGGCATCGGCGATGCTGAGCTGATTGCGGCGTGCAACCTTGGCGATGGTTGCCAGAACTTCAACACGAATGAGGGCAGGGGCGATCAGCTTGCAAGGCAAACGGAAGAGAGCGAGGGCGGGAGCACTATCTTCTTCATTCAGTAACCACTTCACGGCAACACTGGCATCAATAACTAAGATGTCAGTTGCGATCATCGCGCAGTTCTCGGATCAAGGGCGTGCTATCAGGCATGGTCGGGTACTTGGCAGCAAGTTCAGCGAGTCCTTGCTTCAACTCATCGGCAAAATTGGCTTGTTCAATGAGCGGCGATTCTCGCAGCATCTGGCGCATATAGCCTTCAAGCGTTTTTCCTTGTTGCTCAGCAGAGTCTTTATACCAATTTACTAACCAATTGGGAAGGTTACGAACTCGTATTTCCGGCATGAAGGCAATCCTTTCTTAAGGGAACTGAGTATATACACATTTTCCTATTTTGGCTACAAACTTTTTAGCTCTCTGTGTTTATCTTGTGCTCAAAATGATCGCAGCGCGTACTACCAACTTTAGCTCAAAAGTTGGTATTATGGGGCAACGCCGCAACGCCGCGCCTGGTTTTGCACCCTGCCTAAAAACCGTGCCCACCTATCGAAAGTTGGTAAAATGATCTGGACGGGCGACCCCGACAGTTGCTATGCGTAGGGGCGTGAAATTCCAAACGGGGATAAGGACGGCGTGGGTGACTTGATCGAAGGCTATGGCAATCTGCTGGTTGAGGTGAAGCAGCGTATTCACGCTGCCCAGTACGAAGCCCTAAAAGCAGTCAACCGGGAATTGATTGCCCTCTACTGGGACATCGGGCACCTGATTGTGACCCGCCAAGAGGGGAAGACTTGGGGTAAATCGGTTGTCACCACTCTAGCCAAAGACTTGCAGGCTGAGTTTCCCGGTATCAGTGGCTTCTCGGCAGCAAACCTGTGGCGGATGAAATCGTTCTACGAAAGCTACGTTGCGAGTGAAAAACTCGCGCCAATGGTGCGAGAAATTAGCTGGAGCCACAACGTAACTATTCTGGAGAAGTGCAAGGACGATCTGGAGCGGGAGTTTTATATCCGCATGTCCCGCAAATACGGCTGGACGAAAAATGTCCTTATCCACAAAATCGAAAACCAGACGTATGAGAAAACTCTACTAAATCAGACGAATTTCACGCAAACCCTGCCCGAAGCGATCCGCAACCAAGCGCACCTAGCGGTTCGGGACGAATATACCTTCGACTTCTTGGCTTTGGGCGATGAACACAGTGAACGGGAGCTGGAGCAGGCGCTCCTTGGCAAGGTCGATGCCTTTTTGCGGGAAATGGGCGGCATGTTTACGTTCGTCGGCAGTCAATACCGCTTAGGGGTGGGCGATCAAGAGTTTTTCATTGACCTGCTGCTGTATCACCGCCGCTTAAAATGCCTGATTGCGGTTGACCTCAAGATTGGCAAGTTTCAGCCTGAATATGTCGGCAAAATGCAATTTTATCTCGCCGTTTTGAACGAGAAGGTACGCCTCGACGATGAGAACCCCTCGATGGGCATCGTTTTGTGCAAGTCCAAAGACAAAACCATTGTGGAGTATGCCCTTAAAGATTCGGATAAGCCGATCGGGGTTGCCACGTACCGAATGGTATCCACCCTGCCCAAAGAGCTGAAAGGACAGCTTCCCAATCCTGAACAGATAGCAAAACTGCTGGAAAACATGGGCTAGATTACACCCTCACCGTTAAGGTTGCATCATTCATGGCGGCAAACAGCAACGCACCTACACCCACAGACACAACGGAGCAGAAGCGGCGATCGCCCAATGCCCGCAAATATGCAGACGTGCGATCGCGCGAACATCTGTTGCCGGATGAAGTGGATATGATGCTGGCGGCAATTAAAAAGAGCAATGGCAAACACGCCCACCGGGACGCAACCTTGATCCTGCTTTTGTACCGTCATGGGTTGCGCGTTTCCGAAGCAGCCGCACTGAAATGGGAACAAGTGGACTTCAACGGCACAACCCTGCACGTTACCCGCGCCAAGCGCGGCACACCGTCCACCCAGCCGCTCTATGGGGATGAGCTGCGAGCGCTTCGCAAGCTCAAGCGCGATTATCCCGCTTCAACCTATATTTTTACGTCATCTCGCAAAGCGCCACTCGCGAAAGACACGATCGGCGGCATCATTGAAAAAGCAGGTGAACTGGCTGGGCTACCATTCCCAGTTCACCCCCACATGCTCCGCCATGCCTGCGGCTATTATCTGGCGGCAGAAAAAGGCGTGGATACCCGCACGGTGCAAGCCTATCTGGGGCACCGAAATATTCAGCATACGGTGCGCTATACCGCTCTTTCACCGAAACCATTTAAGGGATTGTGGGACGATTGACATTTCTAAATGCCCAAGCCAAGAAGCTGTAAAAGAAGGGAGAACGGCATGTGAGTCTTGCTGACTAAACCAAATTACGGTGTTAGAAAGTTTCCTATCTTAAAAAAGACCCACTCAATTGAGTGGGTCTTTTTTAGGGCTTTATTCAACGGTTAGAAGTCGCGGTTTTGGGAACTGCCTTCAAACTCAAGAGTTCCAAAGTTAGTTTGAATGCCTCCTTTGAAGTCGTAATTGTTGGCAATGGAATAACCACAAAGACAACCAAAAACAAGCATAGCAATCAATAACAAACGAGCAAAGTCATTGTCTGACATGATATTACTCCTGCTTAGAGTTGAAAAACGAAGGGCGAAGATTTGAGCTAAAAATAGTCAATTTCAATCTTTAAATTGATGTTGACTGTCAATTTATCAAACTCTTATCTCTCAAATCTATTCACATATTAGCCCACAAAAGTATGTCTTGATTGCTGGTTTATGACATTCAAAAATAAACAGCAACCAACAATAAACTGGTTAGTTACTAATATCTTCCTCTGCTTATTCGGTCTTTTTAAAAGAGAACACTGTGAGATGAGCGGAAAATCGCAAGAAGAAGTGCGAAAAATAGGTAGTTCGTAAAGAACTCTGAATATCATACAAAAATTAGATTGTCTCTACCTATGCTCTCGCCTCATTAGTACGTCTGTTCAAATACGTTCTCTGCTGTTCAGAGCGAACTATTACGCTCATTTACAGGAAATTATGTTATCAGAATTCATGAATTTAACGTAGTTTTTCATAAGCTACGCTTTTCATTTTCTATAATCCGAAGAAATTCTGAGAATTGTTGCGAAAAACAAGCGAATTAATCAGAATTTAAGAAGATGTATTGAGATAATCAGGGTAAATACTGAAATGAGTGAGCCTGACAAGGAACAGACTCCCTACCTGTCAGGGCACTCTGACGGTCAGAGGAGTAACAGACCATCGCGAGTCACATCCAGCTATATCGAAGAGATTGTATTAAGGACTCTTGAGAGCTTGCCTACGGACGAAGCCAAGCGGAACTATGCCAAAGCAATGATGATGGCTGTAAACCTGGGAGATATGCGAGAGGCTTCTCCCTGTCATCCTGAGCAGATTTATAAAGAATGTCGTTTTAATGCCTCTGCCCAGCGGGAGTACAAAATTGTGTTGAGCAAAGATGATGCTGTTGATTTTCTGAAAAGCTTTTGCGCTACTGATATTTCAGAAACAGGCTTTAAGCGGACGCATACACGGGCAACATACGAGCAGAAGTTTAGTCGGATTTCTTGGAAGGCAGGCAGGAGAAGTATGCTGTGTACCTATGCAGAATGGCTATATATGCATGACTACCTGTTTGAACCTAGGCTGCCAAAGCAACTCGTCGATCTAGTGCCAGACGGATGGAAGCCTCCAATCGGTAAGGGAGAGCAAATTAATGAGTAAGTTTGTAACGCTGGTCTGCTCACATGCACCGCCATGCCTGCGGCTACTACCTGGCGGCGGAAAAGGGTATTGATACCCGCACTGTGCAAGCCTATCTGGAACACCGAATATTCAGCATACCTGCGCTATACCGCCCTCTCACCGCATCCATTTAAGGGGCTGTGGGATGATTGGGGCATTGTGATGCAATTGAGTAGGGCATCTCTGCTTTTTTAGTTCCTTAGTACTGTTTTGTGGGTATAACTTTGATAGGACAGTTGCTTCTTCTGAAAATCGCCAATGGCTACACTCTTTTTCTCTTACTCACACCGTGATGAAACACTACGCGACGAGCTAGAGGTTCATCTCGCCATGTTGAAGAGACAGGGCGTTATCGAAACATGGCATGATCGGCGCATTACGGCTGGTGAGGAGTTTGACAAAGCGATCAGCAAGAACCTTGAAGAAGCAGACATCATCCTTCTACTCGTAAGCCCAGACTTCCTTGCTTCTAGTTACTGTTATGACGTTGAGATGCAGCGAGCGCTGGAAAGACATGAGCAAGAAACCGCGTGTGTCATGCCAGTCATTCTGCGACCGTGCGATTGGCGCACTGCACCTTTCGGAAAGCTTTTAGTCATGCCGACCGATGGTAAAGCTGTCTCAAAATTCCCTGACAAGGATGATGCCTTTCTTGAGGTTGTCACTGAGATTAGAAAGGCAGTTACTCGATTAAAGCCACCTGAAGACAGAGTGCCGCAGCCAAGTAAAAGCTACAACAGTACATCTAAGCAATATGTTATCGAAGAGCCGCGATCGAGTAATCTACGAATCCAAAAAACATTTTCGGATCGCGATAGAGATAGGTTTTTAGAAGGATCGTTCGAGTACATAGCTAACTTCTTTGAAAATTCGCTTGCAGAGTTATCTACTCGAAACGCGGAAGTAGAAACTAGCTTCAAACGTATTGATACTGATCGCTTTTCAAGCGTTGTTTACATCGCGGGGAAAATTGCTGCCCAATGCCAGATTTGGCAGGGAGGGGTACGTCCTTTCATGAGTACCAATGGTATTGCATACTCGCATAATGCTTCAAACAGCGGTAATGGCTTCAACGAATTGCTATCAGTAGCGGATGACAGCTACGACCTGTTCTTGCAACCTATGGGAATGGCGATAGGGGGAGGGCAAAATGCGAAGAAACTGCTCTCCTTACAAGGAGGTGCTGAGTATTTTTGGGAGATGTTGATCAAACCTTTGCAGCATCGATAGCTCTTATTCAGGCGGAAAATTTTTCTTGAATTGAAGCGCTATTGCTTTTATTAAGTCCTGGCTGTCTCTTCACGCTTCGGGCGTGTATACGGTCATGGCTTTGTCCAATGAAGATCTCAACCAATTTACAGGTACACAAAACTGGCACCGCCATTTTATGGGCGGTCTCTATACCGATGGAACCAAATACCTAGCTGATAAGGCTGGTGCCTATTGGCTCTTAGATGCCATCTTCGCTTGGCAGACAGACGCGAACGTTTCTAAAGAGTCGTTT